>Ga0265295_1003341_pt1 | contig 23514 bp, 21 predicted proteins | sample Munlansysbiofilm_FD_192503 | JGI IMG/M metagenome (GOLD analysis project Ga0265295, IMG submission 192503) | Leachate microbial communities from a municipal landfill in Southern Ontario, Canada - Methane capture system biofilm | ecosystem: Engineered > Solid waste > Landfill > Unclassified ...
GTCTGGTAAAACATCTGAATAACCTGTAGCACCTGAACTAAAAAGTTGCATCCATTTCAGTGATTTAGCACCAGAAAGGAGCTCCACCGGCACATTTCCAATAAGGATATCTGTGTTGGCTACCATCTGGGCTGTCGCTTTACCATAAGAGCTGTATTCTATAGACCAATGGGGTACTAACGCTTCCATTTGTGATTTTTGAGTTGTATGTAACGGCAAAGTCACTAATATTCGCATCGTGTAACCTCCTCCATTTACAAAGACAGTACCATCGGGCTTTGATATATACAAGATTTACGACCATAAGGAATCCCAAAGAGATCTATTACAACACTTATGGTCACTGTACAACACCCTTTTACGCTAAATTATAGGCCTTTATGTCATAATTTAGGACAACCACTTGACCTTTGTTTAAGAAACAGATATATTACAAAGCAAGAATTAAAGCAAGGTCTGGTGACTACAAGAGGGTTCAATTCCCAAACTAGCTTAAACCCGTACGATTATCTTTACGATTTTCGTGGTAAAAAGGTGTTGATTCGGATTGTGAAGATTAGGTGATTGTAAGTCAACCCGGCGATTGTCCCATGCTGGAAGCTGCAAGTTGAAACCGAAAAGACAATACCGGACACACCTTTTTCGTTTATTATACACCTACAGCAAATAATCAAAAAAGAAAACAATTGTAGAGAGGAATGCTACACCTATATGCATAAGAGTGGAGACATTCCCCTCTTCTACTTGACTATCTTCCATATAAGAGTAGTCAGGAGCTACTTGTAAACTATTATCCATATCCTGTTGAATTTCTCTTTTTAAGTCTTTTGTGAACTCTTCACTTTCAATTATCACCAGAGACTCGGTATGCAGAAAACTACTCCTAGCATCTACATTAAAAGTTCCAATAACACTAATAGCATCGTCAAAGATATAGGTCTTACTATGAATTGAATCAGGTCCTTGGTACTCATGTACGGTTGCTCCGCTATCGACAATCTTTTTTCGATGATTCGTATAGGCTGATTTGGCAACTGGATTGGGGCTAGATGCAAGAGAGTTGGTTAATACGCTTATTTTTTCCAAATCTATGTCGTATTGATTAAACTCTGTCTTCATCTTTCTAGAAGGTATAATATAGGGGCTTTGTACAAATATTGAGTCCTTAGATTGAGAGGCTAACTCTAGCAGTGCTTTTAAGCACCACGGGTCTTGATGAAGCCTCCCAACAGGATTATGCATAAACTGGATGCTTTGTGTCGCTCTAGTATACTCATGCCAATCAATATCAACATGTTTCTTTTTTACATTCGTAGACCGCTGGTGCAGATTTTCAATATACACCTTACGTTGTTCTATTTTTTTTTCTGATAAACGTTTTTCCAAAGGTTTAGAATATATACTATTCCACACCGCGACAAAATAATGTTGCATCTCATCGATAACGCTCAAAGGGTTATCCTTAACAATAAGTACGTCGCGATCTTTTACAAAACTGGAGGTCCCAACCTCTTCTAGATAGTACTTATCGCCAATGTTTCGTCCCCCGATTAAACCAAAATTACCATCTACTAAAATCATCTTATCATGCAAACGATTGTTCCAAGCCCAAGGCACCAGCAGGTTAAAAGGTTCGTATATCCGTAACGCTATGTTGGGGTGTATTTCAAAACCCTGTAACACTTCTTTCAATTTACCTTTCAAATGGATAATTTGAGGCATCCCGTCCAACAAGATACGCACATTCACACCGCGATCAGCGGCATCTAGAATAGCCTTCAAGAACAGATCGGTAAACTCCCCATCTATAAAAATATAATAAGAGATATCGATAGTAGATTGGGCATCTTCAATAAGGTGTAACCTGATTAATGCACCATCTTCACCAGACTCTACGAGTGCAACTCGATCTTGGTAGACGTTACCGCTTTTTTCAAAATTTATCCTTTCTTTTGGGCTTTGGACGGCAAATAACACTACGAAAGTGGCAATTATATAGACAAGCAAGAGTGTTATGCTACCAATTATGATTCTTTTGACAAACTTTTTCAATTTTATCGGCGTTCCCTTGCAAGATTATACTAATTCTCTGACCAATACACATATTTTCAATGGTATCGAAACTCAGCTATTACTAGTTATTTTTTTCGTGCAGTTGTTTTAGTTCTAGAGGGTTTTCAATCTGCTCGGCATCTTAATTGTACCATGTATACCTTTACTATGCACTACGTACTCTCAGGTTGTGCACAACTTCTCCACAAGTAATACTTTATAGGATTTACTCTTCAATCTCTTTACTCGCAAGCTCTTCCCACCGTTCCATTTTATCTTCGAGAAGCTTACGGAAAGTAGTATAATCTTGAGTTCGTTCTGCTAAAGTGCTTGGATCACTCTCTTCAGCACTAAAGCTTTTTTCCAATTTTGCAATTTTCTCTTCTAGGTGGTCAATCTCACTCAATATTGTCTCTAGTTCCTTACCTTCTTTAAAAGTTAATCCTACTTTTTTCTGGCGTTGGATAACCCTTTTCGGCTTTTCAATCTCTTCGACTTCTTTTACCGCAACTGCGACCTTCTCTGCTTGGTAATCACTGAAATTACCAGCAAATTCAACGATTGTTCCATCATCGGCAAAAACAAAAAGGGTGTCGACGACACGATCTAAAAAAGCACGGTCGTGTGAGACAACTAAGACACACCCAGAAAACTCCAGTAAATATTCTTCTAAACGACGGATAGTATCGATATCTAAATCGTTAGTAGGTTCATCCAAGAGGAGAAAGTTTGGAGCCTGCATCAATACACTGACTAAATATAAGCGACGCCTTTCACCACCACTGAGCGTGCCGATTGGCAGGCGGTGGAAAGATGTGGGAAACCCAAACAACTCTAAGAAACGGGGAGCACTCAGCGTTTGTCCCACTCCAAGGGTAACTTCTTCCGCTATTTCAGTAATATGCCCTAATACAGATTGACTGTGATCCATGGGAGAATCGGTTTGATCATAATAACCAAAGGCCGTATTTACTCCCACTTCGACCATCCCCACAGTAGGTTCTGTCCGCATGGCGATCATCTCTAGCAGAGTGGTTTTTCCCGATCCGTTAGGACCGATCAAACCGATTCGTTCTCCTTGGACAAAACTATGTGAAAAAGGTTGCAATACTTCTGTATTGGCATACGTTTTACCAACCGCCTTCAGTTCCAAAACCTTCTTTCCCATGCGCCTTTGGAGGGACGTAAAATCGGCCATTTGCGCCTGATTACTAATTAGAGATTCCTGCATAGTCGCAATACGAGACTTGCGCCCTGAATCTTTACCAGTACGAGCTCTTGGCCCACGTGCCAACCACTCCATTTCACGCCTTAAAACCGTTTTTAAGCGCTCTTGCTCGGCTTGCATACTAGATAACCGTTCTGAACGACGTTCTAAGAATTGGGTATAAGAACCAGGATGAGAATAGACTTTACCTCGGTCGAATTCAAGAATGGTAGTACATACATGATCGAGTAAATAGCGATCATGGGTAACTAATATTACAGAAATTGTTGCATTGACGAGGTATTGTTCTAACCATTGAATCGTAGGAATATCGAGATGGTTGGTCGGTTCATCTAATAAAACCAAATCTGGATTCGCTGCAAAAGTTCGCGCTATCGCAACTTTCTTGAACATACCCCCCGAAAGGATCTCCATAGAAGCATCCAAAGGAGGCCCCTGCAATTCACTAAGAAAGGAAGTATAGCGCGTTTGGATATCCCAACCATGTTGTACTTCTATCTCCTCCATCACTTGGTGTAAGACTTCATGATCAACATCTTTCGCTCTTAAGAGTTGATGATATTGACGTAAAAGTTGGATAGTAGGATGCTCTCCGTCAAGAAGAAAATCACCAACAGTCTGACCTGGAAGGAATTGTGGTTGTTGCTCCAATAGGGCTAAGCTCAGATTCCGTGCTTTGGCTATGGTACCAGTATCACTTTCTAAAGAGCCACTGAGAAGCCGGAGAAAAGTACTTTTCCCACATCCATTAGGTCCAACCAAACCAATTCTGTCACCACGTTCCATACCGAAAGTAACTTCCTGAAACAGTGGTCCATCTTTGAGAGTTTTTGATATATTTTCTACCGAGAGGAGTATCATGCGGCAACAGTAGCCCGTTTTAATCCTCTATGGCAAGTAAGTCAACCTCAATCGAAGTGGTGTTCTCTTTCAATTTGCTCGTCAAGTTCCACCTCATCGGGAGTATGAATTCGTTGTCCAGCTTCCCGGCGAGTGCGTTTGCGACGTTTATCCAACACTTCTCCAATATCCCAATCGGGGTCCCGTTCATAATCGGGCTTTCTTCTAATTGTGTCTCGAGTTCCTCGCTTCATAACCTACTCCTTCGTATCTCTTTTAGATACTGCATAAAGTTGGATGGCAGGCTCAATTGGTCAACGAACTATCTCGTATGGCCAATCAATTATTCCACCGAAGTCGTATACATTCACATAACCTAAAGAAACTAATTTGCGGGCAGCTTGCGCGCTCCTATTACCGCTTCGACAATAGACTAAAATTACGGCTTCCAAATCAGGAAGTTCTTGAGGCGGGGTTGTTTTGTCTATTTTCTCGTTGGGAAGGAGCAGAGCATCAGCAATATGACCTTGCGCATACTCAGCTTCAGTTCGAACATCCACTATAACTAAAGGTTCTTCCGAATCGATCATCTCTTTGGCTAATTGAGGCGATATCTTTCTATACTGAGCAGTAATTGCTGTTTTTACAGCAGCCGCATCTTGGCGAATATCTCCAACAGATCGACCTGTACAGGAGATAAAAAGCGTTCCAACCACTAGTAAAGAAACTATTATACTCACTATACGCATCATAACATCTCCATGCCTTTAATATGTAAAAAGGCTTAGCTCCAGTCAAGCTCTATTTGTTATTTGCCTTTTCAAAAACGGCAATATCATCATTCGTCCCAATCACGACGAGTCCGTCATGTTCCAACAATTGCATTTCAGCGTCAAGGTCAACAAATGTTTTATCATCACGGGTCAAAGCAATAATATTCAAATGGAATTTCTTGCGAAAATTGAGTTCCTCAATGGTTTTTCCATGGTAGCGATCGGAGAGTTCTATTTCAGTTACGCTAATATTTTCATCTAATTCCAAAAAATCGAGGGTTCGCAATGAAATAAGGGCTTTAGCAAGGCGTACGCCACTGTCGGCTTCAGGATAGATAACTTCAGCTCCGATTTTCTCTAAAACTCGCCCATGGTCGTCACTGTTAGCTTTGGCTATCACCCGCGGAACTTCTAGCTCAATCACATGCAATGTTGCCAGGATGTTAGATTCAATATCTTTGCCAATACACACAATCACGGTACCACAATGAGAGAGTCCAGATTCAATCAAAATCTCACGCGTGATTGAATCGACGGGATGGATATGTTCAATCTCATCTTTCACTAAAGAAAGCTTGGACTCATCAATCTCCAAAACTACTACTTCTTTCCCCGCCCGTGCCAATTCTAAGGCTAATGCTGTTCCAAATCGGCCGAGACCAATAATCCCGAAGGAATTGGGGTTATGCCCTGGTTTCATAATTGACTCCCTTTTTATCCAATAAAGACCCGCTCTTCAATATGTTTAAGCACCGATTCTTTCGCTGACAAACTAGTGGCGATAGTAATGGGACCTAAACGGCCAATAAACATTGTCAACATTAAGACAATTTTCGAAATCAGCGTAAGCTGAGGGGTTATTCCCGTACTTAATCCTACCGTCGCAAAAGCCGAAACACTTTCAAACAAAACCTGCAAAAATGAAAAATGAGAATCTTCTACAACTATCATAATGAAAGTTCCACTAAAAACAACCAATAGAGCCAATAATAACACTTGATATGCTTTTGTAATACTCTCATCTGAAATTCGACGCCTAAAAGCTGCTGGTTGCCGGCGTGAAGCTAAACTAAAAAGACTAAGGAGAATAGCAAACGTCGTAGTCGTTTTTATACCCCCACCGGTGGAACCTGGAGAGGCTCCAATGAACATAAGAATAATCACAAAAAATAGGGTTCCTTGCGATAATGCTTGCGTATTAACAGTATTGAAACCTGCCGTACGGGCTGTAATACTCAAAAATAATGCTGAAAGAAAATCGAGCCGTTCGACTAATAAGAAGATTACAGTACCCAAAAAGATCAAAAAGAGTGTTACTGATACTACAATCTTAGTATGCATGGTAAACTTATTCCACATAAAACGTTTGCGAAGAAGATCGGCTAAAACAAAAAAGCCAATTCCCCCACTCACGATCAAAAACATGGTAATAACGTTGAGCAGTATATTATGGCGATAGTCCATCATACTCTGGAAGTTTCCCATCAGGTCAAATCCCGCATTATTGAAGGCACTGATGGAGTGAAAGAGACTATGGCCCCAAGCTGCCAAGGGTTGGTAATGGGGGCGAAACACCCAATATCCGGCAATTGTCCCGAGTAGTTGAAAGATTAACGAAGCCAATATAACTGTCTTTACAATGCGGAGTGTACCACTGAGAGTGCCCAGATTATAGGCTTCGCTGAGCATATTGCGTTGCGAAATTCCCACTTCCCACCCCATAAAAAGGGCAATAGAGACAATCATTCCGGCAAAACCCATACCGCCGGCCATAATCAAGATGGCTACGACAATACGGCCAAAAAGGTTAAAACTCAGGGCAATATCGACCGTTACCAAACCAGTAACACAGACCGCACTAACTGCAGTAAAGAGGGCATCTATATAAGAGAGAGTAACACCCGGTCGATGGGTAACAGGTAAGGCGAGTAGCACAGATCCTGCCATAATTATGATAAAGAATCCAACCATCAGATATCTGCTTGGTTGCATAGCCTTCTTTGTATTAACACTCATTCTAAGCAGGATTCTATCATCACCGAACACCATAATCAATTAATACCGTCAAAATAAAATTATTGACAATTGTATTAATACACTAGTACAATAACTACGGTATGCAAAAGAAAGCGGTTCTCCCCAATATTACTTTCTCCATTGACACTAAAAGTGGGGTACCCTATTACAAACAAATCATTTTGCAGGTCCAAATGGCAATTGCCGATGGGAGGCTGGGGAAGGGAGACCGATTACCGACGGTACGAAGTCTAGCGGTCGATCTGAGCATAAATCCCAACACTGTTGCCCGCGCTTATAACGAAATGGAAATCCGTGATATCGTAGTGACGCAACAAGGTTCAGGAACCTTTATAAACGACAAAGAGATAACCATTGATGCGGTAGAACGGGAACGGATCCTTTTTGAAATAACTCGTTCATATATAACTAAGGCAACTTCCTACGGCTTCACATTACCAGAATTATTAGACCATATCCAAGACTTAGGAAACGAAATAATCCCATAAGGAGGACAAATATGAAATTATTTACCAGAAAACATGATCGTATAAAAAACATTAAGCCATTTACTCTCTCACGAGACTTCTCGTACAAAGCCGTCTCGTTCTTCGTTTTAGCGCTGTGCTTAGGTCTTGGTATTGCTTTACAATTGGTAGTATTTCCAGAAAGTCCAATCCAAATAGTAATCATACTTGCCATGATAATCCTCATAGCCGCCTGTCTATTAATCGTCTTGCCAATGTGGATCTCGATCATTCAATTCACCATTATCATCTGGCTGATCGTATTTGGAGTGTTAGGTAGCGCCCTCTACCCTCTAGCATTGGCAGGAACGTTGGGACTATTCCTATCAGCTTCGGTCCAGCTCATCGCCCATTGGGATAAAGTAATAATCTTGCGCATGGGAAAGTTCAAGAAAGTGCGTGGGCCTGGTCTTCTTTTCTTGTGGCCTCTGATCGATCGAATTGCTGAATTTGTCGACACTCGCATTAGAGTAACCGACTTTAGTGCTGAGAAAACTTTAACTCGTGATACTGTCCCTGTTCACGTTGACGCCCTCGCCTTTTGGATGATTTGGGATGCAAAACATGCTGTACTGGAAGTAGAAAACTACGTTGAAGCTGTCGTCCTTTCGGCCCAGACAGCACTACGCGATGCCATTGGTAAGCACGAATTATCTTCCTTGCTTTCCGAACGGGAGGAACTGGGCAAAGAGATTCAATTAGCCCTCGATGCCAAGACTAATCCCTGGGGTGTAACTATTCTATCGATAGAAATTACCGACATCATTATTCCAAAAGAGTTAGAAAACTCGTTAAGTAAACAAGCCCAGGCTGAACGAGAAAAACAATCACGCATTATTTTGGCAGCCGCCGAAGTAGAAATCGCCAAGCAATTTGAAACTGCCGCCAAACGGTATAGTGAAAATCCTACCGCTCTCCAATTGCGAGCGATGAATATGGTCTATGAAGGCATCCGGCAAAATAATTCCATGATGCTCTTGCCAGCTTCTATCCTAGATCACATGGACCTAGGTGGAGTGCTAGGAGCTACAGCATTACAGAAAACTGAAGAAGCAAAAAATAAAGTAAAGATCACCAAACCCATTGAAGAGGAGTAGGTTATGATAAAGGTAGAGAATGTATCACGCAATTATAAAACTGGAGAGACTGTTGTTAGAGCGTTAAAGAAAGTATCCTTGGATATTGCCGCTGGGGAGTTCCTCTCTATAGCAGGACCGTCAGGTTCAGGCAAGACAACGTTGCTCAACCTCATTGGCTGTATCGATGCCATTGATGAGGGAGAGATCACCATCAACGGTGAAAAGGTGACTCAGATGGGTAAGAAAGGGATGACTGAGTTTCGTAGAAACAACCTTGGTTTCATCTTTCAAACCTACAACCTCATCCCGGTTCTCAGTGCCTATGAGAATGTCGCCTTTGTCCTCTCCATCCTCAATGTGAGTGCCGAGGAGACCAGAAGCCGGACCATGGCTCTCCTCAAGGAAGTTGGTCTGGAGGGAATGGAAGATCGTCGCCCAGGCAAACTCAGTGGAGGCCAGCAACAGCGCGTTGCCATAGCCCGTGCTTTGATCAAAAACCCTCAAATTGTTTTAGCAGATGAGCCTACTGCAAACCTCGATTCTAAGACCGGAGAAGAAATTCTTAAGCTTATGCAGAAAATGAACGAAAAGTACAAGACCACGTTCATCTTCTCAACTCATGATCAGATGGTCATGGACTATGCCTCCCGTCTTGTACTTCTACATGATGGAACCATCACCAGCGATGAGAGGAGGAAAGGATGAAATTCATCTTCTCCCTTGCGATGAAGAACTTAAACCGGTATAAAAGACGCACTGCCATCACAGCAATCGCCATTGCTCTTGGTTTGATGATGTTCATCATAGTGGACTCACTGCTTTTAGGCATCGAACTGGAATCGGAACGCAACCTCATCTGGTATGAAACCTCCTCAGTGAGAATACACCAGAAGGAGTACTGGCCTGATAGATTGCTCTTCCCTTTAGAAGAGGGAATTGAGAACCCCCAACAAGTGATCAACTTGCTAACAGAAAATGGCTATACGGCAACAAAGCGCACTATGTTCAAAGCCGATATGATCCTTTATAGCGATGACTTCGGTGAAGACGGGAACCTCTCAGTAATGGTGACAGGCATCGATCCTGAGCAAGACAACAGGGTCTTCCACTTCGAGGATACCTTGGTTGAGGGAAGATTCCTCAATAAAGGGGAACAAAATGGCATACTCTTGGGATCATGGCTGGCCGAGGACATCAAAGCCAAGATTGGCTACTGGGTCACTCTGCTTACACGGGGAAACGGTGGTTTTTTTGAAGCAATAGACGTCCAAGTCGTGGGCATCGTCAACTGCCCCAACCCCAATGTGAATCGCACCCTCATTATGATGGATGAGAATACGGCCGGGGCTGTATTGGGTATGGATGGAGCAGTGACAGAGCTTGATATTCTCTTACCAAGGGGCGCTGATGTCGATATTGAGGTGACAAAGATACAAGCAGCTCTTGATGCGGCAGGCCTAAGCGAGCTTGAAGCTAGAAGTTGGAGAGAGATGGCCAAAGACTATGTTGCTATCGCAGAAACGAAGCGTGGGGGGACAGCTATCATTCTCTTTTTGGTATTCATTATTGCAGCAGTGGGCATCTCCAACACCATGCTGATGGCAATGTACGAGCGAACCCGTGAGCTTGGCATGATGAGGGCCTTAGGAATGAAGGATAACCATATCCGCCTTGCTTTCATGTTTGAGGCTGGAGGCATAGGCTTACTGGGAGCTCTGGCAGGAATTGTTTTGGGAGCACTGGGCAACATCTATTTGGTCAATCAGGGTATCGATGTGGGATTCTTGCTTCGTGATATGGACATCGGCTACCGGGTCCAAAGCATAATGCGGGGGACATGGAGCAGCAAGAGTTTTATCATCACCTTTGTATCAGGCATCGCCCTTTCCATGATCGTATCGTTACTGCCCATCAGGCGAGCACTTAAGATGGATATACCAGCGTGCCTCAGGCACCAATAGGAGAGCCTTATTATGATGACAAAACTTCCAAAAATAGCGTTTAGAAATATATTTAGGAACCTGAGGCGTTCGATCCTATCAGCAGTTGCGATTGCAGTCTCGGCGATGAGCATAGTCATGCTTTTCGGCCTCCTCGCCGGCATGGAAGCCGATATGGCCAACAACCTGCAATCCTACTATACCGGTGAGGTGCGTATCCAACATGCTGAATTTGAAAAGTATAAGCGTTACAATCCCCTCCACCTTGGGGTCGACTGGAAAAGCATTGAACCCATCCTCGCAGACAACCACCAAGTACGAGCTGCCACAGCTAGGATCAACTTCCCCGCAAACATGTACCTAGGCGAAAAACAGCATGGGGTCATGGGTGTCGGAGCCGATTTCTCCAGTGAAGAGGCCTTCATCGATTTTCCTTCAATACTGCAGGAAGGACGACTTCCCCAGGAAGGAAAGAACGAGATATTGATGGGTTTTGCTCTAGCTAGAGATATGCAACTGGGCCTTGGAGACAAGGTAACGCTTTTAAGCACTACAGCAACTCGAGGTAGCAATGCCTTCACCTTTGAGATCGTGGGGATCGCAGGTTTTCCTGTCGCTGGCCTCAATGCAAACTCCATTTGGGCGCCGATCGACCGAGTCCAGAAATTTCTTGGCATGGATGGCCAGACCCAAGAAATATTGCTGTTGCTCGAAGATGGAGCAGATGAGAAACAAACTGCAATCCAAATTGCAAACGAAATTGAGAGTAAGTTGGGCACTGCAACCGATACCCGTTCTTGGACAGAACTGAATATGTTTTACGGGATGCTCAGGATAGCCAAGATCGCCTACTATTTCATCGCCATGTTCTTCTTCGTCCTAGGCAGCACGGTCATCATCAACACGACGATGATGGTCATCTTTGAGAGGATGCGTGAGATTGGGATGCTCTCAGCGCTAGGGATGCATGGATCTGAACTAACTAAGCTCTTTTTACTGGAAGGGTTCTTTATCAGCATGATTGGTTCGGCTGTCGGGGTGATTATTGGCTATGTTGGCACCTATTATATGGGTAAGGTAGGGCTCAACTTCACCGAAGCTTTCAGTGGCATGGATATAGAGATCTCCTCGATCCTCTACCCTCAAACCAGCATACTGACTGCTCTTGTCGTTTGGGCCTATGCTGTGGTGATATCGACGCTTTCTACCTTCATCCCTTCTCGCCATGCTTCAAAAATCCAACCTGTGGAGGCTCTACGTTATGTATAAAAAAATATCAAGACTGCAAAAACTTATGATTTTAACAATTCTTCTCTTCTGCATCCCTTCTATACTCTTTGCCCTGAGTGCTGATGAGATCATAGGTGAGATGGATAGGCTCTCTACCTTCGAGACCACCTACTCCACTGGCTCGATCCAGACTACCGACCGCTTCGGGACAAAAACCAGCCAATTCAAATCTTGGTCGCAAGGTGAGAAAGATTCTCTGATCGAGTTCACTAGCAAGGCAGAACGGGGCCAGAAGATTCTTCGCACAGAGGGAAGTCTCTACCTCTTCTACCCTGATGCCGAACAGCTCATCAGGATGCAGGGAGCGGCCCTCAGGCAGTCCATGCTGGGCTCAGACATCTCCTATGAGGACATGACCGAAGAGAAAAACACCTTGGACAATTATACTGCCAAACTAGAACGGGAAGAGACCTTCAAAGGGAACGCATGCTTTGTATTGACCCTCACTGCAAAGAGTCGGTCGGTAGCCTACCCGGTCCAGAAAATATGGGTCGATAAACAGTCCTTCCTAGTCTGGAAAGCAGAGTATTCCACCGCTCAGGGACGCCTGCTCAAGGTGATGGAGGTCTTGGAAACCTTTAAATCAGGGGAGCGGGTCCTTCCAAAGCAAAGCAAGATCGAAGATAAGATGAAGAAGAACTCTGCAACCCTCATGACGATCGATTCTTTTGAGGCTAATCCTCATTTAGACAGGAGTATCTTTACCTTGGAGAATCTCACATGGTAGGAAAAAAGAAGCTCTGCATCTTTATTTTAATATTACTTATGACTCTTAGTTCTCTAATAGCTACTGAAAACCCAATTGTAACTATGGACTTGTTGCCCACGTTAACCTACAAAGCACATTCTGATTCGTGGGGAGCTTTTTTTAATGGAGATCTCAGCGTTGCCCTCTCGTCAAAACGAGAAGGAAATGTGCGGGGTGAAGTAGTACTCAAGGCTACTACCCTTACCCCTATAACTAGTTTGAACGATGTGCTCTACAAAGCCTACTTCAGGGCCCGTTTTCCCTCTTTTCGTCTTACAGCAGGAAAAACACGTCTCTCGTGGGGGGACGGGATGCTCTTCAATGCGGGTGATGTGCTGTATGGAAGCAACTCCACCTCGGTATTCCTGACTAAGGCAGAACTGCGAAGCACCACCAACTGGCTGGCTTCAGTCAACTACCCTCTGGGATTCTTCTCTTTTGCAGAAGCAGTTGTAATGCCATCTGAGACAAATAACCCCGCCGATATACTGTTCGGTGCTAGGTATTATACAACCGTCAAGGATATTAAAGTCGAGATTGGGTATGCTACCAAAACCCCAAAAATCACAACAACACGTCAACACAAACCCTATCTGAGCTTGCAAGGAAACTTAGGCTTTGACTGGTATCTCTCCTCTTCCTTAGCTATCCCTGAAGATGGAGACATCGCCAAAGAGAGCAGTGAGTCCTGGATAATAAGTGGAGGATTCTTCCACCTGGTAACCTTACCTCAGGAAAGATCCCTTTCCCTGAGACTAGAGTTTCTCACTAGGCCTTTTGGTTCATGGGAAATAGGCCCAGTTAGTGATGATAGTGCAGCATTATTACTCTATCCAGAGTTGGTGTTGGCCTACTCTCCTTCCCTCTCCTTCACTCTCCGTTCGATCATTTCACCCTTGGGCCTTTCAGCTATGAGCACCATAGGTGTGAGTTGGAATGTCTTTGAAGCTTTCAACCTCATAGGGAGCCTCTCTTTAGCTACTGGTGATGATGGAGATCTATTTGCCTGGAGTTCGACAGATACACCAGCTTCCTTCTCTGCCACAGTGGGCAGTAGTTGGGTTTTCTAACAAGGAGATATACCTGTGAAGTTTGCCTTCCTTCTGGCTATGAAAAATCTCTTTCGCTACAAGAGGCGCACTTTCATCACAGCCATTGCAATTGCTCTAGGACTTGCGATGTTCCTCATTGTTGATTCCCTGCTGTTGGGAATGGAAGAGGAATCGATCCGCAATCTGCTCTGGTACGAGACATCCTCGGTAAGGATTCATACCAAGGAATACTGGCCAGATCGTCAACTCTATCCTCTGGAACAGGGGATAGAGCAACCTCAAAAAGTTCTACAGATTATCAGGGGTGCAGGTTGGACGGCAACAGAGCGAACCATGTTCACCGGTGATATGATCCTCTACAGCGATGATTTTGGTGAAGATGGGAACATGGGTGTCCTAATAACAGCAATTGATCCAGAGACTGACCATGACGTCTTCCATTTTGAGGATACCCTCATTGATGGGAGGTTTCTCACCGCCGATGATGAGGAAGGGGTCCTCATGGGTTCCTGGTTTGCCCAGGACATCGGGGCAAAGGTCGGCTACTGGATAACTTTGGTCACCCGGGGCAAAGGGGGCTTCTTTGGGGCAACAGACCTAGAGATAGTAGGAATCGTCAACTGCCCGAATCCCAATGTGAATCGGACACTCTTGATGATGAACAAGACTAGTGCAGACTCTCTTTTGGGCATGGAGGGATCAGTTACAGAAATAGATATTCGCCTGCCATTACATAGCGATGTGGATAAAGCAGTACAAAGATTACAACAACTCTTACCTGCATCTGGGCAGGAACTGGAGGCAAGAAGCTGGAGAGTCCTTGCTAAGGACTACCTTGCAGCGATGGAAGCTGAAAGAGGGGGAACCGCAATCATCCTCTTTTTGGTCTTTCTCATAGCAGCGGTGGGGGTCTCCAATACGATGCTTATGTCTATGTATGAACGAACCCGGGAGTTGGGGATGATGAGAGCCCTAGGGATGAAAGAGGGCCATATCATGCTCTCTTTCTTGTTTGAAGCAGGAGGCATTGGAATGGTTGGAGCCCTTATCGGCCTCGCCTTGGGTGCTCTAGGCAATCTCTATATGGTCAACACAGGCCTTGATTTTGGCTTTATCATGCGCGATACGGATATTGGCTATCGGATTCAGAGCATTGTACGGGGATCCTGGAATCTTAGGTCATTTATCATAACCTTTGTCTCAGGTATTACCCTTGCAATAATCGTCGCTTATCTACCCATTAGACGGGCCTTAAAGGTGGATATTCCTGCTTGTCTTAGACATCAATAATAGCATCAGCATTACAACTTTTCACTCTTGGTGATTACAGAGAACATTGCCATAGCATTGGTGGTATAATCATGTTCTATGATAAACAGTACTCAAAATCCCAAAAGTTGTTTTAAACATAGATAAGTGATTGTTCCTTTTTAAAAAGAAAATTTTCCAGGTGGATTTTGTTATGCTATGACCGACTTTGTAGTTAGATTATAATCTAGATAATTTTTTCTTTAGCGTAGCTTTAACCTTGCAACATTTCTAAGAATTGATCTTTGGGAACTGCTTTAGAAAAGATAAACCCTTGGTAATAGGGCACCTTCAACTCTTTTAGTAGAACCAGCTGTTCAGGCAGTTCGACTCCTTCCATAACAACTGCAATACCGAGTTCTTTTACCATCCTAATCATAGCTTTAAGGATGACTCCTTCGTCATTTTTAGGATAATCTTTGATGAAAGAGCGATCTATTTTTAGTATATCAAAATTTAGTTCGTGTAAATAACTTAACGACGAGAATCCAGTACCAAAATCATCAATCGCAAAACTGACATGTTCTTGGTGGAGCTCTATCAGCTGTTTCTTGGCAATTTCGATATCTGTCAATAAGGAGTGTTCGGTTAGTTCAATTATCAACAATTCGTGCGAAACATTATAGGCATCTAATGTGCGCACCATATGAGGTACCAAATCGGGATCCTCTAATTCAGTCGGGCTAAGATTCATCGATACTACCAGTTGATTTTCTTTTATAGTTGAAAGTTCGTGTAAAAGCAGAACTGCGTGCTCCACCACAAACCTTCCTAATAGTCGCTCCAGATTATTTTGTTCTATAATGGGAATAAATTCATTTGGAGGAATAGCACCTAGTTTGGGATGTTCCCATCGTGCTAGAGCTTCCGCGCCAATTATGGTATTGGTCTGGGTAGCAACAATTGGTTGAAAATAGACTGTAATTTCACCTTTTTCTAATGCCGTTGGGAAAGATTCGAGAATTTCATAGTAGCGGACTAAATACTCATTTACTGTCTCATCGTAGAAGAGGCTACCACTATGCCCAAAATGGTCCTGTGCGGCTAAGGCCATTCTAGCCTGCCGCAACAACAATGAAACATTAGAACAATCGGCTGAAGAGGATGAAATCCCACACTGAATACGGATAATTTGTAATTGATCTCGTAATTTTACCGGCATCTCAAAAGCTTTTTCGATGTGACCTAGGCCTTTACGTTCTGAAAATTTGTCAGTAGAGGCGGTCAGTAAAAATGTATCCGGCGATAATTGGATAATGAGGTCATCATTCTTCAGAGCATTGGCTATTCGTTCTCGGATTTGAGCCCCTAATAGATAATGTTCATCTAAAGTATATTGGGCTTCTATTATATCAATATTAACCAATTTTAGATAAATCACCACAAAAGGATGATCTACTGGTTCCTCGCATTTTTGCGCTAAAAGCTGTAGAGGATACTGATCAATAGCGATAGCATCGCCTTCGTTGGCAATAATCATTTTGCCAAATGATTCACGTGAAAGGTTCCTAGGATTCGAATAAAGACCAACCTGATACAGAATACGGTCCAGCCTATCAACAATAGAATTGATCCTAAGATGAGTTAACGCAAGGTGGTGCTTCCCCTCTAACCATAGGAAACCCTGCCAGGCATTATTTCTAGCATCTCGTTGTTTTGAAGATGTTATGGCCTTGACCGAATTAAAAGTTACTCCTGACAAATCAACAACACGATGACGGCCTTCGCTAATTTCTTTTTCGGAAAAACCAGTCATCGACTGAAATGTGTGATTACAATAGGTTACATGCCCAAGGGCATCGCTAATAACAACACCATCATGTGATTGGTCAGAAATTAGATTGCTCACTGCCAGTAATTCTCGGTCATTACGTCTAAAATAGGATAAAATGTTTAAAAATCCACCCACCACAAAAATAAATAGAGCAAGTACCCAACGTAGAGATTTATGGCGCAGTAAAAAGGAGTCACTTAAAATGGAGGTATCTTGGTCAGCAAAGAAGACAATACCGGCCAGAAAATGTGGCTGTGCCTCATAGAAGGGGTTTTGCTCTTTGAAGGGATTAAAAGCATGAAAGTAATAATTATAACCATCAATTACGGTCAAACCCTTCCCTTCTTTGACAACTTTTTCCCATAATAAGGGCTTACTTTGAGACAAATTGGGAATTAGTGGATTATATGGGGTTATACCTTCTACGGTATCTCTGAGGATCCGGTTGCCGTAATTATCGACCAGACTAAACTTTATTTCGTTCGGGTGTTCTTGTATAAATTGCGTAATTTTGGCCAGAATATGGTTCCCATTGACCAACATTCCAAGAATGCCAACTTGTTCTCCATCACAATAAATTGGAATAGAAGTTCCAATTACAGGATGTAGAGGTTCTTCCCCTGCTAGGGGAATAACATAATTCAGAGGAGAAAAATAAAAACCATCTTCTTCTAAATTTTTGACCTTAGAGACCAGAAGATCCCAAATTGGTTCAAATGGGACCATCAACCCTACATATTCCATGCTACCATCAAATGAAGTTAACCCAACTAAAGGTTCTCCTTCAGTGGTACCTAGTAACAGACCATTAATATAAGGGCGGTTTTGGGCCATCCTTTTAAAAAACGCTTTCATCCCCTCCCTATTTTCATCAGAAGGGTCGGCTAAAAAGTTAGCAACACTGTTTGAATTACGGATGAGGTGTAGCATTGAATAATATTCTGCAAAATTTTCAGTGACAAAAAAGTCCATGAGTTGGAGGTGTCCTGTATGTTCCGAAATAACTTTTTCACGGACATTGTTTCGTTCAAGTACGACTAATTGTTTATACATGAATAAAAAAAGGACTACTATTGGCACTATCGCGAGTAATCGTTTAGTAATATTCCAAATAAATCGATTCATCGTGCGCCAATTGTACCTTATCTTACTCTGATCGGCAAGAAAGGTAGCTTCTAATTACTTTTTTATGGTTACCCAAAGATTTATTCGTTAATAACTATCTCCAATTTATTGACTTATAGAACATAATAACTTACCGTAGATGTAAAATACAGGGGAACGATTTGGCAAGAATAACAAAAAAAGTATTTAATGATTTAGCACTTTGGATGATGGGTTTTGGCTTATTGGTGGGAGTTATTTTCCCCTTTTTTATGTCCTTACTCGGTGTTTCAAACACAATTACCCATGCCCTGTGGTTTCGTTTTGCGTGTATCTTCGCAGGGCTTTTGGTAGGGCTCGTAAATATTACATTAGCGAAAAGAGTTGTCGAGAAGCGGCTTAAAACCTTAGCTAGTCATATGGGTGATATCGAATCGCGCTTAGGTGAAATTTCGGGCAAAAATGAACCTATCGATTGTGACAATTTAACATGTCACATTACTGTCGATTCTGCAGATGCTATTGGCGATAGTGCTATAGCATTTAATCGTTTGGTAGATACCATTGCCTCCAGTCTAAAAATGGAAATGAATCTACGTGCCTATACCCAGATGCTCAGTAAACACTTAGATACAGAAGCTCTTTGTCGTAATGCTTTAGAGACCTTCCTGGTAGATTTTAGATCAGAAAGCGGGGCAATATTTGTAATAAGGGGGGGAGACCTCTCGCTGATTGAAGCTAAGGGAATTAGTGAGAAATCAAATCTTATTCATAACGCACTTATTCAAGAAGTTATGATTGATGAGCAAGATCGCATTCTCACTCTACCTGACGCTATTAAATTAGAGGGAGTCCTTACAAAATATAGGCCGCGCCAGGTACTAATCAAACCAATCAAATATAAACAGATCATGTTAGGAATCCTCCTCCTTGGCAAAGCGGAAGAATTTGAGGCATCTAAAATCTCAATGTTGGATATCTTTTGTAACGGACTGGGACTGGCACTCCATAACGCAATTACCTATGACCAAGTTCAACGTCTAGCTGCCCTGGACTCTCTCACCTCCTTCTATAACCGTAGATTTGGCTTAATTAGACTTAGAGAAGAATTTGTTCGGGCTGTTAGTAATGATGGTTTCTTAGGACTTATCATGTTCGATATAGATCATTTCAAACAAGTTAATGACACCTACGGCCACCCTGTTGGCGATAAACTCTTGAAACAAATTGCAAACATTACCCGTAGTGTAGTCAGAGATGGTGATATTCTTGTCCGTTACGGAGGAGATGAATTTTTAATAACCCTTGTTGGAGCCTCGCATACCGATACTTTAGAGATTGCCGAACAACTTAGAAGAGCAACTAGTGAATCTCGCCTTCTTATTAATAACCAAGCAATTCAAGTAACTCTTTCTATTGGAGTAGTTAGCTACCCTAATAATAGGTGTGAAAATGAGATTGATTTAATCGATAGTGCTGATCATGCCCTCTACATCGCCAAAGATTCGGGACGAAACCAAGTAATAGCAGCCACAGAATGAACAATTGCAATCCAAAGCCTTTGATGTTACAGTTTGCTAAAATCTTGAAGGATAGAGTGCCATGCATCCAGTTTTCCTCTTTGCCGGATTCTTCTTCTTTGCCATAGCAAATAACATTCTCGGACCTTTAGTCACCAATATTATGGCTGCGACTGGCATGAGCCTATCGCAATCAGGTTCGTTGGTGAGTTTTTTACAAATAGGTTCTTTGACCTCGATGCTAATCTCATTAGTCCTCATGAAACACGTACGCCAGACAACAGTTACCCGTATTGGCTATGGAGTCCTAATCATTGGGCTACTAGCAATTGCAGTTTCTACAGGAAGCACTCTTCTCTTTATCGCCTATCTTGTAATCGGGTTTGGTGCATTTCTGACAGATAGTGGATCGAATGCTATTCTGGCTAGCGATTATTACGAAAAACGAAAATTATATATTCCGTTGCTCCACTTCTGCTATAGCATTGGAGCAATCCTAACAGGCTATTTTATTCTTCCATTTAAAGGTCCGACATGGCGTTGGGCTTACGGTGCGCTTGGTATTATTTTAGCTGTAATTCTAATTGGTGGCTTTTTAGAACGTTATAGGCGTACTAAACAGCAAAAACTTAATAATGTTAGTCCTGTAATTATACCAGAGGTTCAAGCTGAACCTGTGCTACCTCTTCTCAAAGATTTGGCTTTTGTATTATTCAACCTTGTAATCATCTTCTATGCAGGTAGTCAAATTATCTGTGTTACGTGGATTCCTGTCTATGTTGAAACTGAGCTCTTTCAACCAGCTGCAATTACTGCCACATCTCTCACTGTTTTCTGGATCGGCACCGCTATTTCACGGTTATTGATGGGGCCCATTATGCAAAAGGGGGGCAACCCTTTCTCCTTTATGCTAGGCGGATTACTTTTAGCCGGTTTTACTTTAGTAGCACTTCCTTTTACTGCCAACATTGTTTTAGCCTTAGCCTTAGTGGCGTTATGTGGTTTTTTTGCTGGTGCAACTATTCCTATGTATATCGTGGTCACAGCTAGTTGGTACCCCAAAAATACGGCATTCATCTCCCTCTCTTGCATTTTAAGCGCAACTATCGGCCGTATGATATTCCCCTTGTTCGTCTCTCAGATAGCTGAAGCTCATAACCTCGGTTATGCACTCATGATTAGTAGCCTCATGCTATTTATCGCAGCTGTTTTAAGCGCCATTGTGCAAAAAATAACAAAGGAAAGACCCGCTTAATGGATAGCAAGAATTATAATGTTACCTGTATACGGCACCATGAAAAACATAGCTTCTATGTTGATTGTGCGAATTGGATGCGTACCCCATTAGGATCAAGTACATAAAAAAACTTGATCTGATCAGTAGGTTGGAATGGACCACTTTCTACTTCAATTCCTTGTTTAGCAATAAAAGCAAGAGTTTCATCTAAGGAGTCAACTGCAAAACCTAATGAAATCCCCGCACCAATCGGAGGAGCTTCATGTGGATGCTTAATCAATTCAATTTGCGTTTCTCCGTCTCCAAGGAAAGCTATTTCACTACCCGGACCAACTGGAAAGCGTCGTTTTACCGGTAGTTTTACAATGTCACGATAAAATGCAATCGAAGCATCTAAATCTTTGACACTGATTGTGGTCCAACAATATTTCATTATTTCCTCCAAGGTTAATCTTAACCACCACCCATTCCTTTTTCCCTAACCATGTTCCAAATTTCTAGAGAAAACCTACTGTACCGTCATGTAAGAAAACATTGGATATATGTTAAAGAAAACATCTCTAGTTTAGTTCATGAAAAAACTAGTTTTTGTGATCAATGAACATGATATACATAGATTGTCGGTAATGAAAACCCCGTTGTCAAGGAAGTAATTTTAGATTTTCTTTGTCCAAAATTGAAAAAAATATTGGAAAAACATTCTGGCTCGTGTATGCTTGTGTTTTACTATCTTTAATTTTATTAGGAGGAGGGATTATGCTTATTGAATGCTCGCGGGCTTTGTTTCGTTATATCGGATCAGGTTCACAAGATCCGACTGCTTTGTATGCACCTCATTTTTGTTGGGTTGGCACCTCCTTCATAGATGAAAATTATGATACCTGTATGGTGCTTACCAATAAGGCAACTGGGTTCTGTGTTATTACAAAGTTTGAGTTCGATCCTTGGCACTTTGATGGTGATGAAGTGACAGCAGCTATACGAGATGCGTTTGTTTTACAAAAATATGATCCCAACCAAATAGAAGCCTATCTAAAAGAGGGAGCCGACGTACGCGTTGTTTCTGGATCTGATAAATCTATCTTGAGCCGACTCAATCGTTGGCTAAAGAAAATTCTTGATTCTGAATTACCTCTACCTGAACTTGCTTCTACCTTTTCCAATAGTAAAGTAAAAATCAATGATAAACGTATCGTTCCTGTTGAGGCGATGAAGGAAGTGCTGGCAACAAATAGCAAAGAAATACTCAAAGAGATGCACGTAGTGGTGAATTTAAAAATTGTTTTGCGTTTAACTCCACAGTTTAAAGTCTTCAGAAGCTTTGAAGTCCCCATCTTTACCTCGTTTGAAAAACTCCATAGAATCATTCAGATAGCCTTTAGCTGGGATGATATGCACCTGCATCAATTCAGAATAGGACCGTATAAAGTTGGGCCTGTTCCAGAAGGAACGGGTAGTTTTCCCCCCTTTTATGAAGAAGAGGAGCTGGATGAAGAAGAATTAACACTTGGTAATCTGGGTGAGGCTTCCAAAAAATTTACCTACATTTATGATTTTGGAGATTACTGGGAACATATTATTCATGTTGGCAAACGAGAACTTCGCGATGGAGAACCTGAAGTCATTTGTACCAGAGGAGAGGGGGACGCGCCTTGGGAAGATTCTGGAGGACCATATGGATATGAATACAAGGCTACAGTTCTTCAAGATCCCGAAGATGAAGAGTACGACAGGGTCTGTGAGTGGGTTGGCGAAGACTTTTCACAGGAATTTGATAAGGATATCATCAACGCAAGGCTAAAGGGGATCCTGTTAAAGCCGACGCGAAAAAAATGGTTTTAAGGCAACGTGGGGTAATAGGAATTAATTTTAGGGCCTCTCTGATTTAGCGGAGAAGATTTTAGCCCTGCGCTATGTATACAGACTTGATTCGATGATGCCCACAAGTGGTCGCATGTGGCAAGAATTGCAATACAAATGAAAGTTAAAAATAAGTCGACTGGAAAGGACAAGAAATACCCAAAAACCACTTGTTGTGCCGTTATCACCGGATGTCAGCAATGCTCTTGCCGACTATATGCTGAATGTATCCATCACCTTTCATATTTATTTTACTAAGGGTGTTTCCCGTACAAAAATACCAACCAAGGCATATACTTGAGCAAAAGCTGGAAAGCTCTTCAACTTGAAGTGGCCCCCCTACCCTTTGTCACACTTGTATCACATATCTTAGAAATAATGGGGAAACATGTATTCGTAAAAGTTAGAGGTATGGTTACCAGTTATCACTGGTTGCCACATGAAGGTACTTCGATCAGGGCCAGCTCGATTGTCACAATGAATGTTGCGTAGTGGATAATTCTGTTTTTGAATTAGATTGTTAGCTGAGGGGGGGAATTTATCCTTTTAAAAGAGTTCCTTTTGAATATACTGTAACTTATTCAGCTTCTTCTTCATTCTGGCTATGGCAGCGGACTTTTCCAACTTTGTATATACTACGAGGGCATCCTCAAACCGATGCATGGCTTCAAAAGTTTTGGCTATACCCAGAAAGTCTTCAATTCTCGTGTAGCACCTAAGCGCATCGAAGAGATCCCCATTTTCCTTATAGATTCCAGCTGCTCGCTTGTAATTTTCCGCTTGCTCATGTAAAAGCGCCAGATCTTTAAGCAATTCGGCTTTGAAGCAAAAATCCTCTATCTTTGAGATATCTACATGGCTCTGCTTGAGAAAATCAAACGCCTCAACTGATCGTTTGGGAGAGAGACTGAAAAGCAGGTAGTTGTGTATATCGATGGGCAGGTCTTCTAGTAGCGGATCTAGGGTAGAAGGAAGACTCTCTTGGGCAAGTGCCATCAAAAGAGCATCATTACTCGAAACCGCACGTGCAAGAATCTGTTTTTTGAACTGGTCAACAAATGACTTCTCAAGAGGAACACTCTCAGTGACGATGAGGAATATATGGTTGAGATACTGGGTATCGATGATTAGGTTGACGAAGGCTTTGGATACTTGATCCACTTGGT
>Ga0265295_1003343_pt1 | contig 23506 bp, 20 predicted proteins | sample Munlansysbiofilm_FD_192503 | JGI IMG/M metagenome (GOLD analysis project Ga0265295, IMG submission 192503) | Leachate microbial communities from a municipal landfill in Southern Ontario, Canada - Methane capture system biofilm | ecosystem: Engineered > Solid waste > Landfill > Unclassified ...
CTCCAAGGTGCACGCCGTAGGCTCCCCACGAGGGCAGAAAGAGACGCACGCCCTTGTTGCGGACAAAATACAGCGTGATGGAGACCATCATCATGAAACCGGCAGTGGTCGAGAAAAGGGCCAGGGGCTGCGGGTAGCCGAGGCTGAAAACGGCCACGGCCGCGATGACGCCCGCGCCCAGGACCACCCCAAGACCCGTTTTGTCGCTGATCCCGCTTTTCTGGGCAAACCACGGGCAGACCGCCATGATCAGGGCGAGCACTGCAAAAAGCGGCAGACAGACCCGGTTGTAGAACCTGGCGTCAAGTCCCACGGGGTTGGCGCTCCAGATGCTGCTGATGACCGGCCATAAGACGCCCAGAAAGACGATGCCGCCCAGGCACAAAAAGAGCCAGGAAGTCAGGAAGAGCATGCCAGGCCGGCTGGCGAAATCATCGATGTGCGCGGCGTCGTCATCGCGCTGCACCAGACAGACATAGAGGGTCAGAAGCAAGGCGGCGACCATGAAGACCAAAAGGGGCATGCCCATGCGACTGCCGCCGAAGGCGTGCAGGGAATCAATCATGCCGCTGCGGACCACGAAGGTGGCGAAAAAACAGAGCAGAAAGGTCAGGGCGACCATGAACACGTTGGTGCGCAGCAAGGACTTGCGGGTGCGGCCGACAATGGCGGTGTGGATGAAGGCGGTACCGGCCAGCCAGGGAATAAGAGAGGCGTTCTCGACCGGATCCCAGGCCCAGTAGCCGCCCCAGCCCAGTTCCATGTAGGACCACCAGGCCCCGAGAATTATACCCGAGGTCAGAAAGACCCAGGCCACGATGTTCCAGTTGCGGCACAGCTCAAGCCACTGGCGGCTGTCGCCGGAAAGGCGGGAGGCCAAGGCCAGACAGCAGGGAATAGTGTAGCCCGCGTAACCCAGGAACAAGAGGGGGGGATGGAAAATCATGCCCGGATTCTGCAGCAGGGGGTTGAGGCCCCGACCTTCGGCGGGCACGGGATCGAGCTTCATGAAAGGGTTGCTCGGTCCGGTCAGGGCGAAGAGAAAAAATATTTCGACCAGGAAAAAGAGAATCCAGAAAAACACCTTGGTCCTGTTGTCCAGCCGGGAATACCCCGGAGTGTAGATCATGCACCAGCCCATGAGGGCCACGCACAGATACCAGAACAAAAAGGAGCCGTTCTGCCCGGCCCAGAATGCCGTCACGGCGTAAAAGAGAGGCAGGAAAGTGTCGGTGTAGTCGCGCACGTAGACATAGGAAAAGTCGCGCACGGCCAGCGCCTGCAAGAGGATCGCGGATACGACGAGCACCACGATGGTCAGCAGAATCTGGCCTTTTTCCAGCAGGGCTACGGTGTCGAAATCATCTTTGAGGGCCTTCATCCCGGCGGTCGCGGTCAAACCGACGGCGGCCAGCATGCTCAAAAGAAGTGCGGTGAAACTGATGGCGTGCATGAAGCGGGGTATCCTCGTGGAGGTTCTGGTTGGAAGAAAGGTGCGCGGCCTGTACTAGCCCGCAAATCCCGGAGGACGCATCTGTCCCTTTTCGTTTTTCTCATACTTGGACGGGCACTTGGTCAGCAGGCTGGTGGCTTCGAAGACCCGGGTCTGGGCCTTGAACGAACCTTCGAGAATGACCTCAACCCCGACCTTGAAGGTGTCGGGCACGGCGCCCTTGTAGTGAACGCGGATGGCCTGGGCGGGATCGTCCTTGTCCTCTACGAAAAAAGACACGCCCATGGACGAAGGATCGTGCACCAGATCCTTCTCGGAAACCGAACCGAACAGCCGGGCCTGGGTCAGCTTCTCGGCGGGCATGGCCAGTGCTTCGGAAACATTCAGAAAATACATGGAATTCTGGGACAGGCCACTGAAAAGAAGATAGCCCACGCCAGCCCCGACCAAAAGGACGGCGGCAAGGTAGACCCATTTCTGATTTTTTGCGCTACTCATTAAACTCTCCGATTTCGTTGTGGTCCGGCTCCTAGCATGAAGGGCCGCCACCTGTCACGACACCGTGCGCGTCGGCAAGCCCGCGCATATCCACAACCTGACCAGTTTCGTCAACATTTTCGTCGGGCAAATTCCGTTGCCGGTTTCTCGAAAAACGCACCCGCCGGGGGGCCGAGCAGGCGATCCGTTTCCTTTACTTGACCTTGCTGCGCTTACCGATCAAAAAAGCCCATCTTCGGCAAGGACAAATATGACCAACATCGACACCATACTGCTCGACCGGGACGGCACCCTGATCGAAGAGCGCCACTACCTGAGCGACCCGGATCTGGTCGCCCTCGTGCCTGGCGTGGCCGCTCCCATGCACCGCCTGATCGAACTGGACTGCGCTTTCTATTTGGCCAGCAACCAGAGCGGCATTGGCCGGGGCTTTTTCAGCGTCGAAGACTACCACCGGGTGCATGCCCGCCTTGTGGAACTGCTCCTGGCCGAGGGCGTCACCCTGGGCGGGGCCGCTTTTTGCCCCCACGCCCCCGAAGACGGCTGCGCCTGCCGCAAACCCCGCACCGGACTCTGGCGGGAATTGTCCCAGGCCTTCGGGCTGCGCCCCGACAAAACGGTCATGGTCGGCGACAAGATCGCCGACATCCGCTTCGGAAAGGCCATCGGCTGCGCCGAGACGGTTCTGGTCCTGACCGGACATGGCCTGGACGCCGCCCGCAAGCTCGGGCTTGAAAGCCAGGGCGAGCCCGTCCGCCCATGCCATCCTGGCCCGGACAACCCGACCTGGCTGGCCAGGGATCTTGGAGCCTTTCTCGGCCTTCTTGTGCAAAAAAAGGAACATGTGCATGCACATCGGATTTGACGCCAAGCGCTTCTTCCACAACCGCACCGGCCTTGGCAATTACGCCCGCAGTACGATCCTGGGTCTGACAAGGCACTTCCCGGAGCATCGCTACACGCTGTTCACGCCGCGCCTGACCGGACCTTTTTGCACACTTCCCGCTGAGCACGGCCTTAAAGTGCAGGAAGCGTGCCCCGTCGGTCGCGCTTTCCCGGCCCTGTGGCGCAGCCTGGGCATCCCCCGGGCCGCCCGTGCCCACAAGCTGGACATCTACCACGGATTGTCCCACGAGTTGCCGCTGACGGACTTCGGCCCACACACGCGCACCGTGGTCAGCATGCACGACCTGCTTTTTCTGACCCATCCCCATCTCTACCCGTGGATAGACCGCCAGCTCTATACATATAAATACAGGCAAAGCTGTCTCCGGGCGGACATGGTCGTGGCCATCAGCCAAAAAACGGCCGACGACGTGCATGAAATTTTCGGCATTCCCTGCGAGCGCATCCGCGTCGCCTACCAAAGCTGCTCCCCGGCCTTCCTGGCCCCTGCGGACTCAAGCGATCTGGACAGGCTGCGCCGGATATACCTTCTGCCGCAACGCTTCGTGCTTTTTGTCGGCTCCCTGATTCCGCGCAAAGGCGCGCAAACTTTGCTCGCCGCTCTGGGCGAACTGCCTGCGGCGAGCAGGCCGGATCTGGTCATCGTCGGCACGGGCTCCATGGAAACCGCCCTGCGCGGCCAGGCCAGGGCCATGGGTCTTGAAAACCGGGTCCGTTTCCTGGGCCGGGTCCAGGACAGCGATCTGCCCGGTCTGTTCAGCCTGGCCAGCGTCTTCGCCTACCCGTCCGTGGGCGAGGGCTTCGGCATCCCCATTCTGGAGGCGCTCAGCCGCCGGGTCCCGGTGGTCACCTCCACGGGCTCCTGCTTTGCCGAACCCGGCGGCGACGCGGCCCTGTACACCGCGCCAGGAGACGCATCCGAGCTCGCCCAGGCCCTGGAGCGGGTGCTCGGCGACGACGAACTGCGCCGGGCCATGATCGAAAAAGGCATGCGACACGCCGAAAATTTCCACATTTCGCGCACCTCGGCCGCGCTCATGCAAATCTATGCCGAACTATGTGACCGTACAAAGGATTCACGATGAGATCCTTCAGCAACCAGGAATGTCTGACCGTGCGGCTGAGCGCCCTGGGCGACGCCATTCTGACCACGGGCGTGCTCGAACACTGGCGCGTGCAGTCGGGGCTGACCTTTCGGGTGCTGACCCGGCCCGCCCTGGCCCCGGTCTTTCTCAATCACCCCGCAGTGACCGGGATCATCACCGCCGAAACCCATGACCTGCGGCCTCTGGCCTGGCTGAAGTTCTGCCGAAAACTGGCCCGGCAGCTGGGGAGCCTGCCGCTCATTGACCTGCATGGCAACTTGCGCACGCACATGCTGCGCCTTCTGTGGCCCGCAAAGACCCGCGCCTACCCCAAATATTCCCTGAGCAGGCGGCTCTTCCTGGCCACCCGCCACCCGTTTGCGGCCGCCAGACTCCAGCGGCTCAACGTGCCCCAGCGCTACAGCATGGCTCTGGACTCTTCGCTGGCAAACGCGGGCGAACTCAGGCCACGCATTTTTCTTGACGAAGGGGAAAAATCCCAGGCCAAGGCAACCTTTAAGCGTCTGGGCCTCACGCGCCCCGTCGCCATCCATCCCTACGCCACGCATCCGGCCAAGACTCCCCGCCCGGAAGTGTGGCAAAATCTGGTCCGGGCTCTTGAAGCCAGGGGAGAAGAGACCGTCATCCTCGGCAGGAATGACCACCCCCTTTTCCCCCATGCCCCGCACGACCTGACAAATGCCACCGATCTGCGCGCCACCTCGACCATCCTGTCCATGTGTCGAGCGCTGATCACCGGAGACTCCGGACCCATGCACCTGGCCACGGCCGTGGACACTCCGGTCATCGCCCTGTTCGGCCCCACCACGAGGGAATGGGGTTTCTACCCCTCGGGTCCGCGCGACATCGTGCACCAGACCCCCTGCGCCAAGGCCCCATGCTCGCTGCACGGCCAGGACGCCTGCGCCCTCGGCAATGCCTGCATGCGGGATATTTCGGCGCAAAAGCTGCTGGAATTGCTGGATAGTCTGCCAGGCTGAAGCAACACGGTCTTTTTGTTGACTCCGATCTTTATTTTTAATAGGAACAATTATCAAAATTTGACAGAGGTATTGTCATGAAAGAACTCTTGGGAAAAGACATGCGCCTGACCAATCAGCGCAAACTCATCCTCGAAGAACTCAGGGCGGTGACTTCGCACCCCACCGCCGACGAAGTCTACGGCATGGTGCGCCAGAAGATGCCCCGCATCAGCCTGGGCACGGTCTATCGCAATCTTGAGGTGCTGAGCTCCCTTGGCCTGGTGCGCAAGCTGGAAAACGCCGCCGGGCAGAAGCGCTTTGACGGCGACGTTTCTCCCCACCACCACATCCGCTGCGAAATCTGCGGCAAGGTCGGAGACATCTTCGATGCCCCGGACATCTCCGGCATCGAACAGACCGTGAGCACGGACTTTTCCATCACCGGCGTTTCCCTGGAATTTTCTGGCGTCTGCCCCCAGTGCCGGGCCAAAGAAACGCCGGAGCAGTAGCTTATTCTCGACGGAACAGTCTCAATCACCGAAATTACTGGAACAGCGTGCCGTTCCGTGGTACCGTTCTCATTATTCACACCCTGAACACGGAGGATGAAATGGCGCAAAGGCTTGAAGTGTACAAATGCGAACTGTGCGGAAATATCGTTGAAGTCATGCATGGCGGCGGCGGAACCCTGGTCTGCTGCGGCGAGGACATGGTGCTCCAGGTCGAAGGAACCGTGGACGCAGCCCGGGAAAAACACGTCCCCGTCATCCACAAGACCGCCACGGGCTTCAAGGTCGTGGTCGGAGAAGTGGCCCACCCCATGCTCGACGCCCACTACATCGAGTGGATCGAGCTTGTCGCCGACGGCAAGGTCTATCGCCAGTACCTTGAGCCCGGCCAGGCCCCGGAAGCCGAATTCTGCATCCAGGCAGACAAGGTCACGGCCCGGGAATATTGCAACTTGCACGGACAGTGGAAAACCGAAAACTAAAAGGAGTCATTCATCATGGATAAGTATGTTTGCACGCTCTGCGGTTATGTTTACGACCCGGCTGAGGGCGATCCGGACAACGGCGTGGCCCCTGGCACCAAATTCGAGGACATTCCCGATGATTGGACCTGTCCTGTCTGCGGCGCGGGCAAGTCGGATTTCGTCAAGGAAGACTGATTCGCGCAAAGCCAGCCGGCCCCGTCCGGACTGGCTTTTTTCCATGCTCAGCCCCCGCTTGTGCGGGGCCATCATGTTGTAAGGACACTCTCAAATGGCTGCTATCGAAATAAAAAAAGACATCTACTGGGTCGGAGTGGTGGACTGGAACATCCACGATTTCCACGGCTACTCCAAATCCCCCCAGGGTACTACATATAACGCCTACCTGGTCATCGACGACAAGGTCACCCTTTTCGACTCCGTCCCGGCCAAATTCCAGATGGAGCTCTATCACCAGATCCGCTCCGTCATCGAACTGGACAAGATCGACTACATCGTCTGCAACCACATCGAGCCCGACCACTCCGGCGCCATGCCCTTTCTAATGGACAAGATCCGGCCGGAAAAAGTCTTCTGCTCCAAGCTCGGACACCGCATGTTGCTCGATCATTACCACCAGCCCGAATGGCCGTATCATCCGGTCCAGACCGGCGACTCCATCAGCCTGGGCAAACGCACGGTGCAGTTCCTGGAAACGCGCATGGTACACTGGCCCGATTCCATGTTCTCCTACATCCTCGAAGACAAGCTGCTCATCTCCAACGACGGCTTCGGGCAGAACATCGCCTCCAGCGAGCGCTTCGACGACGAGGTCGATCTGGCCATGCTCATGGCCGAAAGCTCCCACTACTACCACAACATCATCCTGCCCTTCTCCCAGCGGGTCACGGCGGTGCTCGACGAAGTGGCCAAGCTGGGCCTTGAGATCGATATGATCGCCCCGGACCACGGCATCATCTGGCGCTCCAACGTGCCGCTGATCCTTGAGGCCTACCGCGACTACGCCGCGCAAAAGCCAAACAAAAAGGCCATCATCGTCTTTGATACCATGTGGCATTCCACGGAAAAGATGGCCAAGGCCATCGCCGAGGGTCTCATGGAGGAAGGCGTCGCGACCAGAATCATGCACCTCAAGCAGTACCACCACTCCGACGTCATAGGTGCCATGGCCGACGCCACCGGCATCATCTGCGGCTCCCCGACCCACAACAACGGCATCATGCCGCTGATGGCGGATTTTCTGACCTACATGAAGGGTTTGAAACCTGTCGGTCGAGTCGGCGCTGCTTTCGCCTCCTTCGGCTGGAGCGGGGAATCCCTGAACATCCTGACCGAATGGCTCAAGTCGGCCAAGATCGAAGTCGTGGAACCCGGCGTGAAGTGCAAGAACGTGCCAGACCATGACAAGCTGGCCGAGTGCAAGGAGTTGGGACGCCAAGTGGGCAAGGCCATCGTGGCCAAAGTGAACGCAGAGGCTTAGATGATTGGAAAATTCAAAATTCGTAGGCCGTTCAAAAATGGTGAGATGCAAGGAAGCGGAAAAATCCAGGACGCGCAGTGTATTTGCACATACATAAGCGGTCTGGATTTTTTCGGTGACGCAGCAGATCGCCGTTTTGGGGCGGCCTAAGAGGCACCCCGTGGCACGCAGCAGGGAAACCAAACGTCACATCCTCGACCTCCTGGCCAGCGATGGCTGGGAGGCGGGGCTTGACGGCCTGGCGGAGCTTGGCCAGCAGGCCGTGGCTCCGCTCTTTTCGGCCCTGTGCAATCCTTCCCCGAAGATTCGCTGGCGCGCGGTCACCGGGTTTGGCGCGGTGATCGCGGCCCTGGCCGAAAAAAACCCGGAAAAGGCGCGCGTGGTCATGCGCCGCTTCATCTGGAGCCTCAACGACGAATCCGGCGGCATCGGCTGGGGCGCGCCCGAAGCCATGGCGGAAATCATGACAGCAAGCCCCCGCATGGCCGCCGAATACCACAATCATGTTCTGGCCTATATCCACGAGGACCACTGCCGGCCCGACTGCTATCTCGAACATGCCCCCCTGCGCCGCGGGGCAGTGTGGGGCGTGGGCAGGCTGGCCCAGGTCCGCCCGGACCTGATGAAGGCGGCCGAGCCCGACCTGCTCTGCCTCCTGAAGGACTGCGACGGAACCATCCGTGGCCTCGCCGCATGGGCCTGCGGGCTCCTGGGACTCGCATCGGCCCTGCCGCCTCTTGAGGCCATGACCGCCGACCCTGCGGCCCTTGAACTCTACCGCAACCGCGCACTGACGGAGACCACCGTCGGAGCGCTGACCCTGGAAGCCGTCAACCGGATCGCGGGCTCCCTGCCCGTATACAACTAAAGGAGACTCACTATGGATGTGCTCATGTTATCCAGGCTTCAATTCGCCATGGCTACCATGTTTCATTTCATCTTCGTCCCGCTGACCCTTGGTCTGTCCATCCTGGTGGCCGTCATGGAAACCAAGTACGTGCGCACCGGCGACGAGATGTACAAACGCATGACCAAATTCTGGGGCAAACTTTTCGTCATCAACTTCGTACTCGGCGTGGTCACCGGCATCACGCTGGAATTCCAGTTCGGCACGAACTGGTCGCGCTACTCCGAGTACGTGGGCGACATTTTCGGGTCTCTCCTGGCCATCGAGGCTACGGTGGCCTTTTTTCTGGAATCCACCTTCCTGGGCGCCTGGATCTTCGGCTGGAACGTGCTTTCCCCCAAAATGCACGCCCTGTGCATCTGGCTGGTGGCCATCGCTTCCAACGTCTCGGCCCTGTGGATTCTCATTGCCAACGCCTTCATGCAGAACCCCGTGGGCTACGTGATCAGAAACGGCCGGGCCGAACTCGAGAACTTCTTCACCGTCATTTTCAACCCCTTCGCCTGGCAACAGTACATCCATACTTTAAGCGGCGCCTTCACCCTGGCCGGATTCTTCATCATGGGCGTATCTGCCTACCACCTGCTCAAAAAGCAGAATATCGACTTCTTCACCCGCTCCTTCAAGATGGGCATGGTCTTCGCCCTTGTTTTCTCGGTACTGGTCGCCGTCCAGGGGCATCATCACGCCCAGGAAGTGACCGCTATCCAGCCCGCCAAGCTGGCGGCCATGGAATCGCTCTGGGAAACGCATGAAGACGGCGCGCCCATATACCTCTTGGTCGTGCCGGACGAAAAGAACGAAAAGAACGCCATCGAACTCTTCGGCATCCCCGGCGCGCTGTCCTTTCTGGCCCACGGCTCCTTCAACACCCCGGTGCAGGGCCTCAAGGACTGGCCCGCCGAGGAACGCCCGCCCGTCATGCTGACCTTCCTCTCGTTTCGGGCCATGGTCGGCATCGGCACGCTGCTGCCCATCCTGTGCATCTGGGGATTCCTGCGCCGCAACAAGCTGACCGAGACGCCGCGTCTTTTAAAAGCCATGCTTTTTGCCATCCCGCTGCCCTATATCGCCATCGAGGCGGGCTGGGTCGTGGCCGAAGTCGGGCGTCAACCCTGGATCGTGTACGGACTCATGAAAACCTCCGAGGCGGTCTCGCCCATCGTCACCTCCCAGGTGGCTTTTTCCCTGGTGGCTCTGACCCTGCTCTACGCGCTGCTTGGGGCCGTGGACATCTACCTGCTCTTCAAATTCGCCAAAAAAGGCCCGGCCGAGGCGTAAAACCGTTCGGATCACAAGGAGGATCGATTCATGCTTGAAACCATATGGTTCCTACTCTGGGGTGTGCTCTGGGCAATTTACTTCGTGCTGGACGGATACGATCTGGGCATCGGCACCCTCATTCCTTTTTTGGGCAAATCCGATACTGACCGCCGGGTCATGTTCAATGCCATGGGCCCCTTCTGGGACGGCAACGAAGTCTGGCTGATCACCGCTGGCGGCGTGACCTTCGCCGCCTTTCCCAAGGCCTATGCCGTCATGTTCAGCGGGCTCTACACCCCGCTCATGCTCCTGCTCTTCGCCCTCATCATCCGGGGCGTGTCCCTGGAGTTCCGACATCAGGTCGACAGCCCGGCCTGGCGCAAAGTCTGGGATTGGGGCGCGACCCTGGGCAGCTTCCTGCCCGCCCTGCTGCTGGGCGTCGCCTTCGCCAATATCTTCATGGGCCTGCCCCTGGATGAGAACGGCGTTTTCCAGGGCAACCTGCTGACGCTCCTCAATCCCTACGGCCTGGCCGGAGGAGTGCTCTTCGTGCTGCTTTTTGCCATGCACGGGGCCCTGTGGCTGACGATCAAAAGCGAGGGCGACCTGCAGCGCCGCGCCGCAGGCATGGCCCGCAAACTGTGGCCGGTGCTGCTGGTGCTCATTGGTGCTTTCGTGGTGCTGACCGCGATCTACACCAACCTTTTGGGCAACTACCTGCGCAATCCGCTGATGCTCGTGCTTCTGGCCGTTCCGGTCCTGGCGCTCGTCCTCTTGCGCCTGCAAATCGGCAAGGAGGACTGGTGGTTCGCCTGGGGGCTGTCCGCGGCCATGATCGCCGGCCTGACCCTCTTCGGCGTGGTCGGCCTGTACCCGGCGCTCCTGCCGTCGAGCATCTCCCCGGACTACTCCATCACCATCGCCAACGCCGCCTCCAGCACCCTGACCCTGTCCATCATGCTGGGCGTGACCCTGGTCTTCATCCCCCTCGTGGCAGGCTATCAGTTCTGGCTCTATCGCACCTTCTCCCACAAGGTCACGGCGAAGGAACTGGGCCAGGACGGCGCCTACTAGCAACTGACGCTGTTTAAATCGAAAACAAAAAAGGGTGGCCCGAAGGTCACCCTTTTTTTGTCACCAAAACACGCTGCGGTGGGAAATCGGACAAGACGAATCCCCTCGCAGGCGGAGATCCATGCTCTGTACCGCGCGGGAGCCTCGCCACAGCGCGGTCGCCTAGCTGACGCCCAAAAAATTCAAAATTCGCAGCCTGTTCAAAAATGGTGAGATGCAAGAAAGCAAAAAAATCCAGGGCGCGCAGTGTATTAAACAGATAAGCGGTCTGGATTTTTTCGCTGACGCAGCAGATTGCCATTTTGGGGCGGGCTGCTAGAACACCCTGCTCGCGATCCAGCTCCCGGAAACAAACACGCCGATGGTCGCGCCCAGGTTGGCGAAGATGACCACCAGCAGGATGCGGCTGACCGGGTTGATCCAGAAGCCTTTGACGGTCATGACGCTCATGGGCAGTTCTTCGAGATCCGAGACAGTGGGCTTTTTGACCCAGGCCTGAACCAGCCCGGCCACCCATCCGGCGGCGATGAGCGGGTGCAGGGTGGTGATAGGCGCGGCCAAAAAGCTCGACAGCACGGTCAGGGGATGCCCGAAAGCGGCGATGGACCCCAGAGCCGCGCCTATGCCGGTCACCAACACCCAGATGGAAAGGGCGTCCACGGAAGCGTCAGCGCCGCCGCGAAAAAAACCGATGACCAGCAATGCGACGAAAAAACCGGGCAGCCCCCATTTCCAGAAGGCGCCCCACTTTGACGGCGGGGGAAGCTCTTCCAGCGGTGCCAGATCGATGTCCCGGCCAAAATATTTCTGCATGCCCGGCACATGTCCGGCTCCGACCACGGCCACGATGTTTTCCCCGGGAGCCTTGCGGATCTTCTGCGCCAGATAGATGTCGCGCTCGTCGATGAGGCGCTCCTTGATCTGGGGGAATTTCTCCCCAAAGGAACCCATGATGGCGTCCAGCTGGTCCTTTTTCTTCATGTCCTCGATGAGCGCCTTGTCCACGTCTTCGTCCACGAAAATGCTGGTCAGAAGCTGGCTCAAAAGCTGAAATTTCTTCCAGAAGCCAAGAAAGCCCCAAACCCGCTTCAAGGTGACCTGCACATCACGGTCGGCCAGCACCAGGGTGGCCCCGGTCTCGTCAGCCAGCCGCACACCTTCCATCATTTCCGCGCCGGGCTGCACGCCGAGCTTGTCGCCGATCTTGCGGTAAAACGCCTGCAAGACGAGCTGCACCATGAGAAAGACAGCCTTGCCGTCTTTTATGACCTTGTAGATGTCCATCCGCTTCCAGTCGTCGCGGCGGGTCATGGCCTGGTGCCGGGCCGGGCAGAGCTCGACGCAGATGGAATCCGGACGCACGATCTCCACGGTCCGTCGCACGTCTTCAACGCTTTCCAGGGAAACATGGGCCGTTCCCACCAGAAAAAACCGTTTTCCGCCGTCTTCGACCACGGTCACGCTTTCAGGCAAATTTTCAAAATCCACTCTTTACCTCACGGGCGCCAAGGCCCCTGTTTATTGACACGATGCGCTTCGTTATCCGTAGCCTTGCGGGAAAGCAAGCCCAGGCGCTTCCCGTCACCCGGCAGGCACATTTGTGCTTGTCAAATCAAAGTCCCTGAAGCATGCCGACCCTGACAAACCACCCGGAGCAGACATGTCCCACAGTGAATTCGACCAGCGCATGCAGCGCGCCCCGTACGCGACCATCTGGAACCTGGCCTGGCCCCAGGTAGTCATGATGTTCTTTCACTTCCTGATCGGATTCGTCGATGTCTGGGTGGCCGGACGCATCAGCCGCGAGGCCCAGGCCTGCATGGGCGTCATGAGCCAGGCCATGTTCTTCTTCATGGTCGTGGCGGTGGCCCTGGCCAACGGCGGGGTGGCGGCCATCAGCCAGAGCTCGGGAGCTGGGCTGCCAAGGCGCATCAAACGCTTCGTGGGCCTTGGCGTGGGGCTGGGATTTGTCACAGGACTGCTCATTCTGGCTTTCGGGCTCTGGTTCGACGAGCGCTTCCTGCTCCTGCTGCAGATTCCCGTCGATGTCATGCCCATCGCCCAGTACCTGCTCCAGGTCAGTCTCTACATCCTGCCCGCCTACTACCTGTTCACCATCAGTAATGCCTTTTTCCGGGCCCAGAAAATCGTGACCCTGCCCCTTTACTCCATGATCCTGGTCACGGGCGTGAACACCCTGCTCGATCTGGGTCTGGGCCTTGGCCTGTGGGGGCTGCCCAACCTTGGCTACAAGGGCATCGCCTGGGCCACGTTCGCCTCGGTTTTGTGCGGAACGGTCTACAACTTCGTGATGATGCTGCGCTGTGGTCTGCTCTCCCGGCAGAGCCTGGCCCCCTGGCGCTGGATCCGGCTGGCCCTGCCCTATCTGGTCAAGGTGGCCTGGCCCGCCGGGCTCATGCAACTGGTCTGGCATTCAGCCTACATGGTGCTCTACGCCATCACCGCCAGCCTTCCCTTTGACAACGTCGTGGCCATGGCGGGCATGAGCGCGGGAATCCGCATCGAGGCCCTGCTTTTTCTCCCCGGCATCGCCTTCAACTTCACCGCCTCCATCCTGGTCGGCCACTATCTCGGACAGGGCCGCAAAGAGGAGGCCAAGCGCATCGGCTACAAGATCATGATCGTGGGCGTGGTGGCCATGAGCGTCATCACCGGGCTCTTGTGGCTGGTCATCGAACCGGTCATTGCCTTTGTCGCCCCGGATCAAGAGGTGCAGGCCGAGGCCATCCGCTATCTGGCCTGGAACATGGCCGCCACGCCGCCGCTTCTGGCGGCCATGATCCTGGGCGGAGCCTTCACCGGGGCAGGCGCGACCATCTACCAGGCCGTCATCTTCGGGTCCGCCGCCTGGCTGGTGCGGCTGCCGCTGGCCTATGTGCTGGGGCACGTGGTGCTTGAGTCCGCAAACGGGGTCTGGATGGCCATGTTCGCGTCCGTCCTTGTCCAATGCGCCAGCGCCCTGTACATCTATCACTACAAGGACTGGTACAAATTCACACTGCGCAAAGACAGGAGAACAACTTGAAATCCCTGCCCGGCCACTACCTCGGCTCCGTGGTCAACTACGCCTCGGACACTCCCTGGGACCTGGAGTACTCCCTGGCGCTGGACGCCCTTGGCCACTACCAGTTTTTTTCGCGCAACGCCGAAGGACTGATCCGCCAGCGCCACGCAGGCACCTCGGGCCGAGCCTTTGCCCAGTTCGCGGTGCAAAGCGGATTTGACGTGAACGAACTGCTGCGTGACCTGAGCTACATCGACAGCGGATTCGCCGCCGACTTCGAAAACTTCCTCAACAGCCGCAACAAAACGTCCTAGTCGCCATGAACGAAGAAATATCAGCCATTGACGCGACAAAACCCGTGACCCGGCAGGAGAAAAAAGAGCCCGCTTCCTCCTGGCCGCGTACCCCGGCCAGCAAGGAGCCAACTCCCGCGCCACCCGCCACCCATCCGCACAAGGGCAGGCTCCTCGACGTCATCGCCTAAAGGCCAGGCGTGCCAAGAAAGAATTGACGGTCAGCAACACCCTGTATATTTGAAAAACCTCCCTGCCCGGGTGGTGGAAGTGGTAGACGCCAGGGATTTAAAATCCCTTGCCCTTCGGGGCGTGCCGGTTCAAGTCCGGCCCTGGGCACCAAATGGAAACAAGGACTTACCGAGAAAAATCGGCAAGTCCTTTTTTATTGCGCGTCTTCAGATTTCTAATTTGCCCCACTTCTGCCCCACTTTTTAGGCGGCAAGGGGAGCTTTTCGGTCCCTAGCGGTTGGACATCTCTGGTTCATTTTCCCTCGTATCCTGTTATTTTTAACATAACCCTAAACCCTGGTCACAGCACAGGCTCGCTATCAAAGCATGGGCAATTCGTCCTGGTACAAGTCATGGCCAGGATAAGCGTCCATGTGGAAAAGATGAGCACAGGTTCATTCGATCTTAAAAAGAGCCTATCCCATCGTATCAATAATCCAACTATCTTATTCATTCCGTTGACGCCGCCGCCTACGGACGCTTGTCGTACATTGCGGTTCCATCACGGTTCTGACCACGTCAGTACTAAGCAAGGCTGGCTTGATATGTGTGGGAATTTTGGAGTTTACATAGACGCATTACGCTACTATGAATTTTCACTCTTCGATACCGTGGAGGCATCAAAGCGGCACCAATTTGGGCCTCCTTATCCAGCTAGTAATACTAGCCAATCACCATGTGCAAAACCATCCCGGAAAATATGAACTCCCCGACATCTCATCTCGACAAGTCCCGTCTCACCAACCTCGCCGATGAAATCTGGAAATCGGCGGAACGGCTACGCGGCAAATTCAAGGCCCATGAATACCAGGTTGTTGTCCTGCCCATCATCACCATCCGCCGCCTGGAATGCGTGCTGATCAAATGGCGGGACGAAAAGGCCGAGGAAATCCGGGCAAAGCGGCAGGGCATTACGGACGATGAACTGGAAAAGCTCGTCAAAGCACTGGAACTGAATCCCAAGCAGTCTCCTGGTTTCTCGAATTCCACTACCTGGACACTGCGCAAGATCTACGAAGAAGATCACACCCTGCTTGAAAAGAATTTCCGGGCATACCTCAACGGCTATTCAGAAACGGTACAAGATATCCTGGAGAGCTTCGACTACCGCGCCGTCATCGGCAAGATGGTCAAAAATGCTCGCCTCGCGCCGATTCTCCACCAATATTCCACCCTTGACCTGCACCCTGACACGCTCTCCAGCCTGGAGATGGGCTACATTTACGAAGAACTGCTCCGCCGCTTTTCGGAAGCCCACGCCGAGGCGGCGGGTGATCATTTCACCCCGCGCGAAGTCATCCGGCTGATGGTCGAACTGCTGCAAATCCCCATTCCCGACCGGCACACCTCCATCTATGATCCGGCCTGCGGCACGGGTGGCATGCTCTATGTGGCCAAGGAACATCTGCTCGACAAAGCCTCCACTGACGAAGAGCGTGATCGCGTCCAGCGTTTCATCACCCTGCACGGCACCGAACTCATGGCCGAAACCTATGCCATCGCCCGCTCCGAGGCCCTGATTCGCGGCGAAGGACAAACCACCATCCACTGGGGCAACTCGCTCATTCCGCACGATCCGCAGAGCAGGGAGCACGGCGACCAGTTCCCGGAATCCGATCCGTCCAACCACTTCGACTACATGCTCAGCAATCCGCCTTTCGGCGTGACCTGGGGCGGCAAGGACGGCTACCAAACCGAGGCCGAAAAGCTGCGCGCAACCCGCTACACCGCAGGCATGCCGGCCGTGAATGACGGCTCGTTGCTCTTTCTCCAGACCATTTTGGCCAAACAGAAAAAGCCCGAGCAGGGAGTGAGCAAAACCGCCATCATTTTCAATGGTTCACCCCTGAGCAATGGTGACTGCGGCGAGGGGGAGAGTGAAATTCGACGCTGGATTCTAGAAAACAACTGGCTCGACGCCATTGTCATGCTGCCCAACGAATTATTCTACAACACCGGCATCTACACCTACATCTGGCTCTTGCGGAACGACCGCTCCGCCATCGGGCGCAACGGCTGCATCATGATCATCGATGCCCGCCAGCAATTCGAAAAAGAGCCCAAATCCTTTGGCAGCAAGCGCAACCGCATTGTCGAACGCCATCGCCAATGGATCGAGGACCGCTACCACAACGGCTGGACAGAAGGCTTTGCGGATGAGGATGTGCGCTTCTTCACCAAAGCGGACTTCGCCTTCCACAAGGTTGAAGTCGTTTTCTGGCAGACGGATGAAAACGACCAGCCCGCCATTATCACCGAGCCCTTTCCGGTGCAGTTCAAGGCGACCAACGTCAAATCCAAGCAGGATTTCTACGCCAGCGAGATGACCCTGCACATCCGCGTCACCAGCCCCAAGAGCCAAAAACTTCACGAATTTGATCTCACCCTTGGCCCGGACGCCAACTTCGGCAAGCTTTACAAGGCCAAGATTGAAAAACTCTTTGGCAGGGAAATGAACAAGCTCACCGCCGCCGCCCTGGACAGCCTGGAAACGGAAGTCAGCTATACCCACCGCCATTACATCAAAGATGACGAATACATCCCCTTTGACGCCACGGGCAATCCGGACGAATACATCCCCGCCTTTCTCCAACGCGAAATCGAAAAACAGATCATCCGCTGGCAGGACCGCCCGCAACTCGGCTACGAAATCCTGCCCAACAAGTATTTCTATCGGTACTCACCGCCGCCTGCTGCCGATGAGTTGCTGGAACAGTTTTGGGCGTTGGAGAAGGAGGCGGAAGAGCTTTTGAAGGGACTAACAGGGAATTCAAAATGAAGTGGTTTTCAAACAGTCTTCCTGAAAGCTGGCGAATACGAAAATTGAAGCGCGTTACAACCCTTCGTTACGGAGATTCGTTGGCTGTAGATGACCGTGAGGAAGGCGATATTGCAGTCTATGGATCGAACGGAATCGTTGGCAGTCACAATGTAACCAACCAAATGGGACCAGGGCTGATCGTCGGTCGAAAGGGCTCATACGGCAAAGTTACGTACACAACTGATCCAGCCTTCGTGATTGATACCGCCTATGGAATTGACTCTCGGGGCAGTCGCAATGATCTCCGTTGGCTCTACTACTCTCTGTCCAGTTCGACAATCGACCAAAAGATGCGCGACTCGCCAGTCCCAGGTTTAGCCAGCAGAGACGCTTATGGAATAGATTTCCCTCTCCCACCCCTCCCCGAGCAAAAGCGAATTGCAGCGTATCTGGATGCGAGTTGTGCAGTAATTGACCGGGCGGTGGAGACGAAACAGAAGCAACTCGAAACCCTCGACGCCCTTCGAAAATCCATTATTCAGAAAGCGGTCACCCACGGCCTCAACCCGAATGTAGAGATGAAGGATTCAGGAGTCGAATGGCTGGGACCTATTCCGAATCATTGGAAAGTTCAAAAATTAAAGCGTGTTTTTTCAAAAGTTGATTACGGCATCTCGCAGAGCACTGAGCAGGAAGGCATATACGCTGTGCTCAAAATGGGAAATATCGTTAAGGGTGAGATTGCATTCACAAAAATTGAGTTTGTTCCCGATGTGACTCCAGACCTGATTCTTGAGAAAGACGACCTTCTTTTCAATCGAACGAACAGCCTGGACCAAGTTGCAAAAGTCGCAATCTTTCGTGGTAATCGAACAGATAATGTCACCTATGCATCATACTTAGTCCGCCTCCGTACAAACCATAAAAACTGTCCGAGCTATTTAAATTATCTGGCTAATGCAGATATTTTCCTTGGCTTAGCTCGCAAAATGGCAATACCGTCCGTACAACAAGCGAATTTGAATCCAACAAGATATTGTCGCTTGGGGATTCCTGTTCCACCATTATCTGAGCAAATAGAAATTGCATCCTTCATTGACATGAGGGCGGAACAAATTTGTAAAATCAAACAGATACTCAATGAACAAATCGCTACCCTCACCGCCTACCGCAAATCCCTGATCCACGAATGCGTCACCGGCAAGCGACGCATTTCCGACGCGGATGTGTCGGCAGTGCAGCACGGCAGACTCGACGCTCAGGCGCAATAACAGTATGACCATGGCCACCTGACACATCTCAAGGCAAACGTACCCATGACCACACGCGAAGACCTGCACTCCCATATCGCCCTTGGCGAAGACAGCATGCGTCAATTCAAGGCGGATGTGCGCAATGCTGAATCGTTGGCGGCAGAGATGGCGGCCTTTGCCAATTCGGATGGCGGGACCATATTCATCGGTGTTGCGGATGATGGCTCCATGCCGGGGCTTGATGCAACGGATGTGGCCCGGCTCAACCAGCTCATCAGCAACGCCGCCAGCCAACTGGTGCGAAGTCCGTTGACGGTGCGAACGGAGAATGTGCCGTTGGAATCTGGCCGAGTGGTCATTGTGCTCACCGTGCCCAAAGGGATCGACAAGCCCTATTTTGACAAAAACGGGGTGATCTGGCTAAAAACCGGGGCCGACAAACGACGGGTGAGCTCAAAGGAAGAATTGCGACGATTGTTCCAGCTTTCTCATCAGTTCCACGCGGATGAACTGCCGACACGGGCTGGCATCGACAAATTGGACAAGCTCCGGTTCCGGGATTTCCTCCGCGACGTATACAAACAGGATTTTCCAGATTCGGCGTCCGAGCTGTGCCAACTCCTTCAGAACATGAACCTCGCCACCGATGATGGCGTCCTGAACTTGGCAGGCGTCCTCATGTTCACCGAGCGCCCAGAATGGATCATGCCGCAGTTTGTGGTCAAGGCGATTCGCTATCCGGGCACAACCATCCATGTCAGCACCTACCTGGATACGGAGGATTTTGCCGGTCCTCTGAAAAAAATCTTTGACGATGCCCTCGGCTTCATCATGCGCAACCTGCATAAAGTGCAGGCGGGCCGAGGCGTCAATGCACCGGGACAATCCGAAATCCCTGAAAGCGTGTTCGAAGAACTGCTGGTGAATGCGCTTGTTCACCGTGATTATCTGGTGAATGCCCCGATCCGCCTGTTCATGTTCGACGACCGCATTGAAATCATCAGTCCTGGCCATTTACCCAACAACCTGACAGTAGCAAAAATTCGCGCGGGCAATTCCAATATCCGCAACCCGATTCTGACATCTTATGTCGCCAAGGGCCTGCTACCGTACCACGGGCTTGGATCAGGCATCAAACGCGCTCTTGAGCAGTGGCCGCAGATCGAATTTTCCGATGATCGCGACGGATGCATCTTTACCGTCACAGTGTTTCGAAAACCGCCCGAAGAGCTGGATTTGGTGAATGAAAATGAACCTAATAATAAACCTATAAATCTCGGCACGCCTAAAGACGAACCTGAGAGTGAACCTAAAAATGAACCTGAAAAAAATACAGAGCACAAAATCCTTGAAGTTTTAGGTTCACACCCCGATATGTCCTATGATGACCTGGCCCGTTTTACCCGCAAAGGCAGAAGCACCATCATGCGGCAAATCGCACGGCTGAAAGCTTCCGGACGTCTCAAACGCGTTGGCCCCAAAAAGGGAGGCCACTGGGAGATCCTTGAATGAAGGTATTCGAAGGCCCGGAAAAGAAATTTCAAAAACACATCGCGAAGTTCCTTGCCCGCGAGCACGGTTTTGCCCTTCTTACCCAGGACGACATCACCGACACAGAGTTCTACTTTGCCGAGGATCATCTCTACTCCTTTCTCAAGGCCACCCAGAGTGAAACCCTTGAGCGGCTGAAAGAGAACTACGGCAGCGACGCCCGCGACGAAATATTCAAGGCGCTGCGCGAGGAGATCGGACGCCGCCCCTTGTGGTCCATCATCCGCACCGGGCTGAGTGTACGCGGGCACGACTTCAAGCTTTATTTCCCCAAGCCGCGCTCCAACGAAAGCGTTGCCAACAAGCTCTACCACGAAAATCGGATTACCTTTCTCCCCGAGCTGGTCATCAAAGGAGCCAAACGCCCAGACTTTGCCTTTTTTCTCAACGGCCTGCCCATTGTCACCATGGAACTGAAGCACGAAAAGAACCAGAACGTGCACAATGCCGTGGCCCAATACGTGGGCCGTGACCACAACGACCGCATCTTTCAACTGCCCTTCCTGCACATCGCCGCCGACACCAGTGACGTGCAGGTCGCCACGGACCCACGGGCGGAAAAGAACTTCCGCTGGTTCAATACCGGCCTGACCAACCAGCCACAAACTGATGGTGAATACCCGGTGGAATTCCTCTACCGCGACGTGCTCTCCAACGACAGTTTGCTAGAAGCCATTTCCTTCTACCTTGTCCAGGCACCCAAGCAGGAAGCTGCCGAGGATCGCCCCGAACGCCCCGCCTTCACCCTCTTTCCGCGCTATCACCAGCGCCGCTGCGTCGAAAAGATCGCGCGGGAGACTCAAAGCCATTTCGCCGAAAATGGCGATGTGGGCCGCAAGTTCCTGATCAACCATTCCGCCGGTTCCGGCAAAACGCTGACCATGTGCTGGCTGGCCGATCGCCTGCATAGCCTCTTCAAACCGGGCACCCCGGAAAAGATTATTAACATGGTCTTCTTGCTCACCGATCGGAAGTCTCTCGATAAGAACATCCGCGAGGACATGGAGAAATTTTCACATCTCAAGGACGTGGTACGCTACGCCAAGCGGTCCGGAGACCTTGGACGCTTCCTCCGGGACCGCGAACAAATCATCGTTACCACCCAGCAGAAGTTTCACTACATCCTCGAAAAAATTGCGAATGACACAGGCCTCAAACACCTTCGCGTGGCATTTCTGATTGATGAAGCCCACCGCTCGCAGGAAGGCAGCATGGCCACGGCCATCCGCACACCTTTCCGGGCAGCTCCACCAGCGGAAGAGCAGCAATGCGCAGTCCTCAAAGCCGCCGAAACGCCTTGGATGTATTCCGGTGATGCTGAGGAAATAACTGAGTCGCCAACCGTCGCTCAAACCCACGATGCGCAGATGCCCGACGCCGAAGATGCACAGGAGTCCGTCGATCCGCAGGATGCAATCGCCAAGGTCATCCGCGAGCACGACCTGAACCAACTTTTCGTGGCCTTTACCGCCACGCCAGCACCCGCCACGGTGCAACTCTTCGGCGAGCCCTTCGATACCTACACGGAGGCGGAAGCGATTCAGGAAGGCTACATCGTGGATGTGGCCCAGAGCATTATTTCCTACAAGACGCTCTACCATCTGCATTGCCCGATCATCCCAACGCCGAAGGAGGAAAAGCTCTACCCCCCAGGCGTGGTTTCCAAGGCCTTGAAGAATGTGGCCTTTCAGGACTCTGAACTGATTCAATACAAGGCGGAAGTCATGCTGCGAATCTTCGAGAAGCAGGTTAAGCCGCTGGTTGGAGGCCGGGCCAAGGCGATGATTGTGACCACGTCGCGCATCGCTGGGCTCGAATATTTCCGCGTCATTCAGCGCAAACTCCAGGAACGCGGGGCTGACTATAAGGCGCTCTATGCCTTCAGTGATTTCGTGCACCCTGACAACAATGAGGTGATCACCGAACACTCCGTGAATGGACTCAATGATGGAGAACTTATCGAAGACCGCTTCGAGGAAGAAAGCTATCGCTTGATGATCGTGGCCAGTAAGTTCCAGACAGGCTTTGACCAGCCCCTGCTTGGCGGAATGTTTCTTGACAAGGCCGTGGCCGACCGCAACGCCGTGCAGACGATCTCACGACTGAATCGGTGCCATCTGGACAAAGACGGCGTGGTGGTTGTGGACTTCACCAACAACGCCAAGGCGATTCTCAAAGCCTTCAACAAATATCGGAACGGCTCGCCTCATGAGCCGGACGAACCCGATCCACACAAGTGTCTGGAACTCTACGAGGAGATACTGGCCGTCAGGCTTTTCACGCAAGAAGACGCTCCACCCGTGATGGAACTGATCAAGGTTGGCAATGATGCCAATCTGCAAGCCTGCGCCAACGAGCTACGCCTACGATTTCAGAAACATATAGCCGAAATCGAGGAAAGGAAGAGTTTCGTTTATCTGTTAGCCAAGTTTGTCCAGAGCTACTACTTCCTCAGCAATTTTTTCAAATTTGAGGAACCAATTCGGGATTTCGTGGTCTTCTGCGAATTCATCGGCCCGCAATTGATCAAGGCAGGCTCGATTTCTGAACTCATGAAACTTGTCCGCGCAACCGTCGTTGAGAAGGCGGCAGTGACCTACGAAGGTGAGGTCGAAATGCCTGGAGGGCTCAAGAAGCACAAACCGAGGAAAAGCGGAAACGGTGCCCCGCCGGTTCGGAAAGTCTCAGTGCAGGACATGATCGCCAAAATCCGCGAAACCTTCGATATCAGTGACGAAGAAGCCCTGCATATTCGCGAGGTGTCCAAAGAAAAGCTGGAAGACGAATCTATCTTACAAACAGTCGCAGCGCATCAAACCGATCTCACATTCCTCGAAAACGTCTTCAAGGAGCAGGTTAACTCCGACATCCAAGATGCCTACGCAGTACGTGCCTTGTTCGAACAACTTGGCGATCCCAAGTATACCGATAAGGGAGCTATCTTCGACATCATGGCGTATACTGTTATTCAAAAAGGATTGGAATTTGCGCAGGCCTGCTAACTCATGAGTATCCGATATTGAAGACACCATCGTTTTCCATGCGAGCTCCGTCCACGAATTCGAAACCGCCTTTCATGAATCCATTGATGATTACATCGAGGCCTGTGAAAAGCTGGGACAGAAACCCGAAAAGCCCGCCAGCGGACGACTGATGCTTCGGGTCGATCCACGGATTCACGCGGCGGCCATTCGCAAGGCGGCCATGACAGGACAAAGCCTCAATAAATGGGCTGAAAAAATCATCGATCAAGCGGCTCACGGCTAGCCCTTCTTCCCGCTATGAAACGAAAAAATCCAGGTCGCGCAGTCATGAACTGACAAGCGGTCTGGATTTTTTTCGCTGACGCAGCAGATTGCCGTTTTGGGGCGGCCTTGAAACCTACCAGCTGCGTACCGCGCCGGTATCGACGTGCACGAAACCGTCCTTGGGATAGAAGCCCACGCCGCCTCTGCGGGCAGACTTGGCTGCGTCGCGCAGGTCGGCCAGGGAGACGCTAGCTAGGCGGATGTCCAGGGCCTTGCCCTTCATGTGCAGGCTTTGTTTGGCCACCCCGCCGCCGCCCTTTTTGCGCAAGGCCGCGTTGGTCGCTGGGCAGCGGAAGCCGGAAATGACCTGAAAGGGAGCGTCGGTGCCGAGGGTCTGCTTGAGCCTGAACAGAAGATCAAAGACTTTCGGATCCATGCGGCCGATCTGGCCGGAATGGTGGTCGCGCAGGAGGTGATTGAGTTTTTTGAGCGCCTCGGGGATGT
>Ga0265295_1003344_pt1 | contig 23504 bp, 23 predicted proteins | sample Munlansysbiofilm_FD_192503 | JGI IMG/M metagenome (GOLD analysis project Ga0265295, IMG submission 192503) | Leachate microbial communities from a municipal landfill in Southern Ontario, Canada - Methane capture system biofilm | ecosystem: Engineered > Solid waste > Landfill > Unclassified ...
CGCCACGGCGCCCGCCGACCGTCTCCACGAACTCTACGACCGGATGTACGACCGCCTCGGGCCGCAGGGCTGGTGGCCGGGCGACAGTCCGTTCGAGGTGATGGTCGGCGCCGTCCTCACCCAGAACACCAACTGGAAGAACGTCGAGCGGGCCATCGACAACCTCAAGGGGGCCGGCCTGCTCGCCCCCGACAAACTCGTTGACCTGCCCACCGGTCTGCTCGCCGAATACATCCGACCGGCCGGCTACTACAACATCAAGGCCGGCCGGCTGCACAACCTGCTCCGCGCCGTCTCACAGACGCACGACGGCGATCTGGACACCTTCCTCGCCCAGCCACTGCCCGAACTGCGGCAACAGCTGCTCGCCGTCAAGGGCATCGGTCCGGAAACGGCCGACTCCATCCTGCTTTACGCCGCCGGCCAGCCCGTGTTCGTGGTCGACGCCTACACCCACCGCATCCTCAGCCGCCACCAACTGATCGACGAGGATGCCGGCTACAGCGACATCCAGGAGTTGTTCATGGACAACCTGGAGGCCGACCCCCAACTGTTCAACGAGTTTCACGCCCTGCTGGTACGGGTGGGCAACCGCTTCTGCAAGAAACAGCGCCCCGACTGCGACGCCTGCCCCCTGTCCGGGCTGTAATCCGCTCTAGTCGGTCGCCTCCTCCGCGGCCTGCCGCTCCGGCGGCTGCGCGCGGCCACTGCCGGTGTGCCAAAGAAACTTGTGGCAGATACCGCGGATCATGCTCGCCTCTTTTTTCTTCAGCCGCACCCGACTGAGGAACTGGCGGACGTTCCGCATCCAGTAGACGCGGTTGGTGTCGTGCAGGAAGGTCAGGGCGGAAAGGGCCTCCTCGATGTGGGCATACATGCCTTCGAGGTCAAAGGAGTTGGCGAATTCGGCCTTGGGGACAGCGGCGAAGGGGTGGGCATGCACCGCCGTGTAGAGTTCATAGCAGTGGATGGCTACCGCCTGGGCGAGGTTGAGCGAGGAGAAATTGGCGGTGGGGATGGTCGAGGCGAACTGGCAGAGGTCGAGGTCTTCGTTGGTGAGGCCGGTGCTTTCCGGGCCGAACATCAAGGCGATGCGGCTGTCGGCGACCAGCGGCGCGATCTCGGCCATGGCCTCGTGCGGGGTCCGGTCCTCGGGCCGGTGCCGGCCCTGGCGGGCGGTGGTGCCGACAATGGAGTGGTAAGGCTCGGCCGCCTCGGCCGTGGTCCGGCAGCGGCGCAGGGTGCGGATCAGATGGGCGGCCTTGTGGGTCGCCATCTTGAGCATGCGCTCCTCGTCCGGCTCCTCGTCGGTGACCACGGTCAGCCGGGTGATGCCGAAATTGCAGGCGACCCTCGCCGAAGCGCCGATGTTTTCCGGGTATTTCGGCCGCACCAGGATGATCCCGGCCTGGTCGAGACCGGCGGCCGGCGCGTGCGCGTCCCTCATCACAAAGACTTGGCGATTGGTCTCAATGACCGCTGGACTGTTCCAGTTCCAGCGGCTTCTTGCCGCCCCTGTCGGTGGAGGACGAACCGCTGCCGGTCATGCGCTTGAAAAAGGGAATGATGCCCCGCTCGGCCCGCTTGATCTCCTCTTCCGCCTCCTTCACCGTGATCTGCCAGGCCGGCGCGAATCCCGGCGACTTCTCGAACATGATCTCGATGGCCTTCTGGTACACCTGAACCTGACGCAGTTCCTGGCGGCCGGGTTTCTGGTTGAGCACCTGCACCATGTTGCGCAGGTTGTCACGCTCCTGGCGGATTTTGTCCAGTTCGGCTTTGCGACGCTCGTTCTCGGCCGAATCGATCTCCAGTTTGGTGTGCAGGTGTTCGCGCAGCTTGCGCATGCCGCTGTTCAGGTCCCTGACCTTAAGCAGGCCGCGGACCCAGAGAACGAGAGCGATGAACAGGCCGATGAGCAGGCCACGGAGAAAGGGGTTGGCGACAATGCCTGATATCCAGCTGGTATCTTCCATGGGAGCGCCTCAGCGTAAAGGGATAAGCAAGGGGAAGCGGGCCCGGATGGGCCGGTGTCCGCCGTCGGTGCGGCTCAAATGCGGTTGTTTATTTGAATTACCGGGGTTCGTCAAGAAAAACCACGGCCCGTCGCCGGGCCGCGCGGGTCAGTCGTTTTTGCCCGCAACCGCTGCGCTGGAAGCCTCTCCGAGCAGGGCAAAAGTGAGCCTCCGGTTGGCCAGGTCGGCCTGTTCGAGCCGGACCTCGACCCGCTGGCCGAGCTGGTAGATCCGGTTGCTCGCCTCACCGACCAGGCGGAAGCGGCGGCCGTCGAACAGGTAGTAGTCATCGGTCATGGTTTTGAGCGGCACGCTGCCGCTGACGAACACCTCTTCCAGGGCGACGAACAGGCCGAACGAGGTGACCCCGGAGATGATTGCGGTGAAGGTCTCGCCCACCCGGTCGAACAGGAAGAGCACGGACAGCCGGGCGTGCACGTTGCGCTCGACCTGGATGGCGCGGCGCTCGCACTGCGACAGGTGCACGCCCGCCTCGACGAAACTGGATTCCCGTGCGGGGAACGGCAGCCGCCGGTTGTCGACCGCCTCGCCGACGAGCTGCGCCTGCAGCACCCGGTGGGCGACCAGATCCGGATAGCGGCGGATGGGCGAGGTGAAGTGGAGGTAATAATCCGCCGCCAGACCGAAATGGCCGGCGTTTTCAGGGGAATAGCGGGCCTGCTGCATGGTCCGCAACAAGAGCGTGTTGACCACGTACTCGGTGGGCGTACCGTGGGCCTGCGCCAGCACGCGGGCGAACCAGGCCGGGTTGACCGGTGCTCGGGGCAGCTGCAAGCCCATGGCCCGGGCCGCCTCGGTGAAGGTCTCGAGCTTGGTCAGGTCCGGGTATTCATGGATGCGGTAGAGGACCGGCCGGCCGGCCTGGGAGAGGGATTCGGCCACCGCCTCGTTGGCGGCGAGCATGAAGTCCTCGACCAGCATGTGCGCCTCGTTGCGCGCCCCCAGAGTCACTTCGGCCACCCGGTCGCCGTCGAGTTGCACCTGCGCCTCGGGGATGTTGAATTCCAGGCTGCCGCGTTCGATCCGCCGCTGTTTGAGCAAGGCCGCCAGCCGTCGGGCGTGGTCGAGCATCGGCGCCAGTTCGGCATGCGCCTCCCGGACCTCGGGGTCACGCAGGTAGGTGAGCTGGTGCACGGTGGTGTAGGTGAACCGCTGATGGCTGCGGATCAGGCTGCGGCCGTAGCGCTGGCCGATGCGGCGGCCCTCGGCGTCGTAGCTGAGGATGGCCGTGAAGGCGGCCCGGTCCTGGTCGGGCACCAGACTGCACAGGTCGTTGGACAGCCGCTCCGGCAGCATGGGCAGCACCCGGTCGGGCAGGTAGGTGCTCGTGCCGCGGTGGTAGGCCTCCCGGTCGATGGCCGAACCCACGGGCACATAGTGACTGACGTCGGCAATGGACACGTACAGGGTGTAGCCCGCCTCGGTCCGCTCGACACAGACCGCGTCGTCGAAATCCCGGGCCGTCTCGCTGTCGATGGTCACGTGGGCCACAGCCCGCAGGTCAAGCCGGTCGCCGAGGTCGGTCACTGCGCCAAGCGCTGCCGCCTCCGTCAGGACCTCGGCCGGGAAGGTCTCCTGCAGGCCGAAGCGGAGCATGGCCATGCGGATCTGCACGTTCGCGATCTTCGGGTCGCCGAGGATCTCGACGATCCTGCCGGTCGGCCCCTGCCGCTCCGAGCCGTAATCAAGAATGTCCGCGACCACCGCAATGTTGTCGGCGGCATTCTGGGTGTCGCCCCGGCGGATGAGCACGGTGTAGGGCAACCGCTCGTCGTCCGGGGTCAGGTAACCGCCGGTGCCGGTAGCCGTGAAGATGCCGCACAGCCGGGTGACGGCGCGGCTGAGCACCTGGACCACCCGCCCTTCCCGCCGGCCGCGCTGCATGCCGGTGACGGCGATGAGCACAGTGTCGCCGTGGCTGGCCCCGCCCAGATGATGGGGAGCGATGAACACGTCCTTGCCGCCCTTGGCCTCGCCTTCGATCATGGCGAAGCCGAACCCCTTGGAGGTGACGTCCAGAGTGGCGCGCAGCCGTTCCGGCGGGGCCGCCAGGGTGAAGCGCCGCCCCTCTTTGGCGAGCTTACCTCGCTCGGTGAGGCGCATCAGGGTCTTGCGCAGCTCCGGCAGCTGCCGGGGCACAAGCTGCAGTGCCTCGAGTATCTCGGTGGCCGTGAGCTGTGTCGCCCGTTCGGCGATCAGCGCCAGGACCAGGGTCTCCAGCGAGTTGTCGGTCAGAATACCGCCCTGCAGGGCCGGCGACCGGTGATGGTATTTTTTTCCCGCGGTCTCTCCCCGCGGACGCGATTTTCGAGTCATTCTCCTCCTGTGCTGCCTGTGCGTTCATGTATCGTAACGGCAACCGCCTGCGCGGTCCATAGAAAGACTATACTTCCTTGTCGAGCGGGCTGAAACGAAAAAACCCCCGCCCGGGCCAGCCCGGGCCGTCGCCGCGTTGCCAACGGTCTGACCGGGCGCCCTCGGCATCGAGAATTTTTCTTTGTCCGGGGACGGCGATCTGCTATAAAATGCAACTTTGCGGGTCTGCCCGCATAACGGACCGCCCCCCCCGCAGCGGGGGTGTTGCCGGCACCAGAAACGACCGTGGACCACAGAGCCGATGCAGTACGTTAAATTCGATATCGACGGCTACCGCCAGACCATGCGGGGCTTCATCGGCGACGGTCCGGAGACCGGGGTGTTCTGGGACGCCCTGGACTTCGCCTTCGAGGCGCACGGCAGCCAGTGGCGCCGCTCCGGCGACCCGTACATCATGCACCCCTGCTCGGTGGCCAGGATCCTCGCCGAGGAACTCGACATCCGCGATCCGGAAATCCTCGCCGCAGCCCTGCTCCACGACACGGTGGAGGACGTGGAGGAGGTCTCCGGCGAGGTGATCCGCGAACGGTTCGGCGCGAACGTCGAGGCCATCGTCGAGGGCTGCACCAAGGTGACCAACTACACCGGTGACCGCCAGACCTTCAAGAAACTGGTGCACCGCAAGATCTTCAGCGGGGCGGCGGCCAAGCTTGAGGTGATGATCGTCAAGCTGGCGGACCGGCTGCACAACCTGCGCACCCTCTCCAGCATGCCGCGCCACAAGCGCCAGAAGATCGCCGACGAGACCCTCGATATCTACGCGCCGCTGGCGACCATTCTCGGCCTGTTCGCCGTCAAGCGGGAACTATACAATCTGGCCCTGGCCTTCAAGTTTCCGCGCCAGGGCAGCCGGCTGCAGCTGCACATCAACAGCCTGCGCAACGACACGGAGATCAACCGGGTCATCAACAATGTCCGCCAGGGCATTGACCACGAGGGGCTGGACGGCACGGTTACCCTGCGGCCCAAGGGGCTGTGGGGTTACTACGACGTGCGCAACCGCATCCTCATCAAGAAGATCGAAATCCCCTGCGAGATCCTCATCCTCATGCGCACCCGCACCGGCTGCTACCAGGCGCTGGGGGCACTCAACGGGATCTACCCGCCGCTGCCGCGCACCATCCGCGATTTCATCGCCAACCCCAAGCCCACCGGCTACCAAGGGCTGCATGCCCGGGCCAACATCGGCGGCCGGCAATACCTCTTCAAGATCCGCACCGAGGAGATGGCCCGCCGCGCCCAACGGGGCATGATCCGCGACTTGGCCACGGACAGCCGCGCCAACAGCAAGTTCTTTAACGAAATCCAGGAGATGTTCGACATCCTGGGCAGCGATGACTCGCTCTCCTACCGGGACATGATCGCCGCCGGCGGCCGCAAGGAGATCTACACCTACACCCCGCACGGCGACCTTGTCTGTCTGCCGGTCAATTCGATCCTGCTCGACTTCGCCTTCCGCGTGCACACCGCCATCGGCCACACCTGCGTGGGCGCCATGATCGGCAACCAGAAAGTGGGGCCCGAGCACCAACTGCGCGACGGCAACGTCATCAAGGTGCTCCGCCAGGAGGTGCCGGTCAGCTTCGACCCGGGTCTGCAGATCCTCTGCCAGACGCCCAAGGCCCGTTCCGAACTGGCCAAAGCCTTCCGATTGCGCCGGGAGGCGGTGTCCCGGCAGATCGGCGCCTCGGTACTCACCCAGGAACTGCGGCGCTACGGTGTGCCCTTCGAGGTCACGGAAAAGCCGGGCATGGGCGACATCCTCGCCTATTTCGGCATCGAATCCCTGGACGAGCTGTTCCTGCAGATCGGTGAGGGGCGGGTGCGGCTGCGCGAGCTGATCTACGAGATCAAGAACGGCCTGTATGTCGACCGGCCGACCCTGTTCCAGCCCACCGGCAGCTTCAACCGGGTGGACCTGACCACCGTGGACCCGGTGGTGATGAAGTCATCCGCCTGCTGCAAGCCGGGCCCGCTGGACAAGGGCGTCATCGGCCTGCTCAGCGAGCGCGGCCTGTCCCTGCACCGCAAGGACTGCGCGCAGCTGCAGAAGATCAACTTCCAGCGCGAGGACGCGGTGGAGGTCCGCTGGAAGCTGAAGGGCACCCGGATCGACAAGCCCCAGAAAATCATCGTCATGGAGGCCACCAGGAACCGGCTGTTCATGCTCCTTTCGGTCGCCCCGGAGGAGATGAAGGTGCTGGACGTGGTCTATCTCGGCCGCGGCGCTGCCCTGATCGGTGACTGGGAGGTCAGTTTCCGGGTAACCAACCTGTACGGCCTGAAGAAGGTTGACCGTCATTTCTCCCGCTCCGGCCTCAGGTACGATTTCGAACTGGAAGCCTAGGTCAAGGACGCCCGCTTGACTCCCACTAAGTGGTGCTTACTATAGCCTTTAAGGTTGGTAGCCGCAGGTCTCTTTCCAACGAACCGCAACGCTGCCAACCCTGCGGCCGCATGCGCCGGGTCGTATGTGCGCGTGTCCGTCTGTACAGGCGCCTGCCGGGATGATTTCTCCTTTTCAGCCTACGGCAGGCGCCATTTTTTTTGTGGCCGGCAGCGGTCGATGAACTCGTCCAGCAGGGCCTGAAAGGCCGGCCGATCGAGTTCGCGCGCGCCAAAGCGGAGCAGGTGGGCGGTGGTCATCTGACAGTCGATGGCGCCGATGCCAAGCCGCAGGGCCTGGTCGACCAGCGCCGCCAACGCCACTTTGGAGGCGTCGGACACCCGGGTGAACATCGACTCGCCGAAGAACATCCGGTCCAGGCAGACGCCGTACAGTCCGCCGACCAGCTCGCCCTCCCGCCAGCACTCGATGGCATGCGCGTAGCCGAGTTCGTGCAGGCGGACGTAGGCCCGGTGCATTTCCGGGGTGATCCAGGTGCCCTGCTCGCGGCGACCGGAGGCAGTGGCACAGGCGGTCATCACCGAGGCAAAGGCGGTGTCCGCCGTCACCGAGAACAGCCCTGCGTCGATGGTGCGGCGCAGTCTCCGGGGCAGGTGGAACTCCGATGGCAGCAGGACCAAGCGGGGGGCCGGCGACCACCAGAGAAGCGGGTCGCCCTCCGTGTACCAGGGGAAGATGCCCTGGGCGTAGGCCGCGAGCAGGCGCACGGGCGACAGATCGCCGCCCACGGCGAGCAACCCGTCGGGTTCGGCCAGTTCAGGGGCGGGAAAAAGGGGCTCGTCGACAAGACGGAAGACTGCCATGGCGGGTCAGCGGGCGGGGAAAAGGCCGGTTCGTGAACGGAGGCGGACTGGTTGGCGCCTGTGCGGCATCGCAGGAACACCGATGGACCGCCGGAACGGCGGCCCGGCAACGACTAATGGATTCCCAGCCGGTCGGTGTCCGCCGGGTCGACGTGGTAGAGACCGGCGCCGACCACCACCTCGACACCGTCGGCCATGGTGCATTTTTTCACGTAGGAGACCTTGCGAGCGATTTCCTTTGAGCCCGGCACCGGCCAGTGATACCCGACCCAGCCCTGTCCCTCGGTGCGGACGAGGTCATTCATGGCCACAAAGAAGGGTTTGCCTTTTTCGTCCTTCAGGTCGGCGAGTTCCCTGCCTTCCATCTTGTACTTGATCGGGTGCATGAGCATGCGGGTTTCCTTGAACGTGTGCACCCAGATATAGGTCCCCTCGAAGAGAAAGGGACTGCCCTTGCCCTTGAAGCGGGGAAAGGCCGCCGGTCCTTCCTTGGCCAGCAACGCGCAGGCCTCCTCGACCTTGGCGGCGATGGTCTCGGGCTTGGACGGGGTCGACTGCACCGTGGTCTTCACATAGGCCTCGGATTCGGCCGCCAGTTGTTCGACTGTCATCTCGGCCACGCAGGGGGCGGCGACCAGCGCCAGAAACAGGGCGGTGATCAGGGCGGTCAGGTACGTATACACAACACATCTCCTTCTCAAATAAATACTTCCGGGTTATGAACGCGGCCCCGGCACCCCGGAACGCGCACCTTCAGGGCCAACCCGCCGGACGGTCTACTTCCTGATGAAGAAGTCGCCGTAATGCTTGAGTTCGGCGATGGATTCACGGATGTCGTCCTGTGCCAGGTGCCGGCCCGCCTTGTTGAATTTCGCCAGGTCCGGGGCCCAGCGCAGCGCCAGCTCCTTCAGGGTGCTGACATCGATGTTGCGGTAGTGGAAAAAGTGCTCCAACTCGGGCATGAAACGGGCGAGGAAGCGGCGGTCGTGCCAGACGGAATTGCCGCACATGGGCGAAACCCGCTCGCCCACCCACAGGGCGAGAAAGGCGAGGGTTTCCAGCTCCGCCTGGCGGCAGGTGTAGGTGCTCGTGCGGACCCGGTCGAGCAGACCTGACTGCCGGTGGTGCTCGCTGTTCCAGCGGTCCATGGCGGCGAGCACCTCCTCCGGCTGGTAGAGGGCGATGACCGGGCCGTCGGCAAGGATCTCCAGCCGGGAATCGGTGACTATGGTCGCCACTTCCAGAATCCGATCAGTAAAGGGATTCAACCCGGTCATCTCCAGGTCAATCCATACCAGGTTGCCGTCATCTTTCATAGAAAGTCATTCTCTGCGCGCTCTGGACGGGTTCGGGCCGTCGCACCGCGCCGGTCCCCTCCACTTTCCACTGGACCACAGCTTGTACGTTCGGGCAATAATTTTTCACTTTTCTCCCGCCGCTACGGCCCTGGCCGACCCCTCCGGCAGTTCGTGATTCCGCAGGCGACCCTGTGCCCGAAAACGGCTGGTCAAGAACGGCGAAATGTGGCAGAACAACGACCAGGGACGGGACCGGCGGTGTTCGCCGGAGGTTCGCAGCCGTCCCGAATCGTCCGCCGGCCTCGTTGCCGTCACCCGCCGAGGGCCATGAGTTCTGCAACCGTACGCACCTTTGACGTGATCATTGTCGGCGGCGGGCCGGCCGGCCTGTTCGCCGCCCACTGGTTGAGCGAAAACTCGTCCCTGCGGGTGCTGCTCATCGACAAGGGCAAGCCGCCGCTCAAGCGGCACTGTCCCATCGGCGACCGCGGCTGCGTCCACTGCCGGCCCTGCAACATCCTCTGCGGGGTCGGCGGGGCCGGGCTCTTTTCCGACGGCAAGCTCAACTTCATTCACAAACTGGGCAAGACCGACCTCACCCAGTTCCTCGGTCTGGCCGAGGCCTGCCAGCTGATCGACGAGACCGAGGCCATCTTCAACCGCTACGGCATGGACGGCCAGGTCTTCCCCACCGACATGGACGCGGCCCGGACCATTCGCAAAGAAGCGCGCAAGCACGGCATCGATCTGCTCCTCATCCGCCAGAAGCACCTGGGCAGCGACAACCTGCCCCGTCACATCGAGGCCATGGCCCGGGAAATCGAGGCGCGGGGCGTGCTCTTCCACCATTCCGAAAACGTGCGCGACCTCCTCGTCGACCACGGTCGGGTAACCGGGGTGGTCACCGACCGGGACACCTACGCGGCGGAAAGCGTCATCCTCGCGCCCGGCCGGGTCGGGGCCGAGTGGATGGGCGCCATCGCCAGCCGCAACGGTATCGGCCTGTCCCAGCGGGGTATCGAGGTCGGGGTGCGGGTCGAGGTGCACAACGAGATCATGCAGGACCTCTGCCAGATCATCTACGACCCAACCTTCTTCATCCGCACCGCCCGCTATGACGACCAGACCCGCACCTTCTGCACCAATTTCGGCGGTTTCGTGGCACTGGAAAACTACCAGGATTTCGTCTGCGTCAACGGCCATGCCCTCATGGACCGCAAATCGGCCAACACCAACTTTGCCTTCCTCTCCAAAGTAATCCTCACCGACCCGGTGGAGGACAACCAAGCCTACGGCGAATCCATCGGCAAACTGGCCACCCTGATCGGCGGCGGCCGGCCGATCCTGCAGCGCTACGGCGACCTCCGCCGCGGTCGCCGCTCCACCTGGAACCGCATCCGCAACAGCTACATCGAGCCGACACTCACAAACGTGGTCTGCGGTGACATTGCCATGGCCCTGCCGGAACGGATCCTCACCAACCTGGTGGACGGTCTGGAGCGACTCAACCAGGTGATCCCGGGCGTGGCCAACGACGAAACCCTGCTCTACGCCCCGGAAATCAAATTCTTCGCCACCCAGGTGGAAACCGACCGCCACCTGGAAACCGCGGTGCGGGGACTGTTCGTGGCCGGCGACGGCCCGGGTGTGGCCGGCAACATCGTTTCCGCCGCAGCCACCGGCCTGATCGCGGCCCGGGCCCTCGTTCACCGCCATATTCAGGGAGGCATCCCATGACCAGATCCGCAGTCCACACCGACCAGGCGCCGGCCGCCATCGGCCCCTACTCCCAGGCCGTGCGTTCCGGCAACCTGCTGTTCGTCTCCGGCACCCTGCCGGTGGATGCGCGGACCGGACAAATGGTCCCGGGCGACATCGAGGCCCAAGCGCACCAGGTCTTCCGCAATCTCACCGCGATTGCCGCAGCGGCGGGCGGCCGGCTCGCCGATGCCGTCAAGGTGACCGTATTCCTCACCGATCTCGGCACCTTCCAGCGCGTCAACGGTGTGTATCGCCAGTATTTCCAGGAGCCCTACCCGGCGCGGAGCGCGGTCCAGGTGGCTGCCCTGCCCCTGGGTGCGCCCATCGAGGTAGAAGCGATCATCATCATGCCAGAGGCGCCGCCCCCCTCCTCCTGAGGAGAACCGCGCCCACCCGCCGCGCCGGCGCGGTGCCGAGTCCCTGCCTGGACAGTGTCGAACCCTGGCCCAAATCCCCGTTTTCCTCACCTTCCGGAACGGTGCGGCGTCCTTGCGGGCCAACAAAAAATATTTGACAGGGCAGCACAATTGAAATAGATATTGCGCACTTTGCGTCTGTTCGATTTCGTTCATACCGCTTGCCGCCGTGCAGTTTCGGCGGGGCGTCGCCGTCGTCACCGCTGATACCTCCTTTCCGGACGATCAACGGGTCTGCCTGTGCCCGCGCCCCGTCCCTCCGTACCCCCGCCCCCGCCGCACGGCTCCGGCAAACGATCTCAGATCACCCCCATACAAGGAGAACACGGTGGCCTATTCCTGCATTGACCTGACCAGCGCCGACGGTATCGCCACACTCACCTTCAATCGCCCCAAAGCTCTCAACGCCCTCAATCCCGCCCTCCTCACCGAACTTGCCGACGCCATCGGTCAGGTCGGCAAGGATGAATCCCTCCGTGTCCTGATCCTCACCGGTGCCGGCGAAAAATCCTTCATCGCCGGTGCCGACATCACCGAGATCGCCACCCTGTCGCCGCTGGGCGCCAAACAGTTCGCCCAATTCGGCCAGGGGGTGATCAGCAGCCTGCAGGCGCTACCCATTCCGGTGATCGCCGCGGTCAACGGCTTTGCCCTGGGCGGCGGCTGCGAAATGGCCTTGGCCTGCGATTTCATCTACGCCTCGGAAAAGGCCCTCTTCGGCCTGCCGGAAATAACGCTGGGCCTCATTCCCGGCTTCGGCGGCACCCAGCGCCTGGCCCGGCTGATCGGCGCTAACCGCACCAAGGAGATGGTCTTCACCGGCCGCCACCTGACCGCGGCCGAGGCGAAAGAGATCGGCCTGGTCAACAAGGTCTTCGCCCCGGAGGAACTGATGGCCAAGACCCTCGAGGTCGCCCGGGTGATCGCCAGCAAGGGCAAGGCCTCGCTCCGCGCCGCCAAAGAGACCATCAGTGGCGGGTTGAACACCGACCTGACCACCGGCCTGTCCATCGAGCGCGATGCCTTTGCCCTCTGCCTGGCCAGCCCGGACGCTCAGGAGGGCACCTCGGCGTTTCTGGAAAAACGCAAACCGGTGTTCACCGGCAGCCGGAACGGTTGACACTACCGTTCCCCCGCCGGACCGCCGGCAATCCGCAACAACCCGCCGGGTGGCTCTGTCGACCGGCGGCAACAGTTTCAGAATAAGGAGAGGCAAACATGGAAGTGAAGACGTTCGGTGTCATCGGCGCCGGTCAGATGGGCAACGGCATCGCCCAGGTGGCGGCGACCAGCGGCCTTACCGTTATCATGAACGATATCAAGCAGGAGTTCGTCGACCGTGGTCTGGCGAACATCGCCAAAAACCTGCAGCGCAGCGTCGACAAGGGCAAACTCGCCGCCGACGAAAAGGAGAGTATCCTCGCCCGCATCACCACCAGCGTGGACTTGAAGGACATGGCCGCGGCCGATTACGTGGTCGAGGCGGCCAGCGAGAACGAGGCGATCAAGTTCAAGATCTTCCAGACCCTGGACGAAGCCTGTCCCCCGCATGTCATCCTTGCCTCCAACACCTCGTCCATCCCCATCGGCCGCATCGCCGCCAACACCAAGCGGCCGGACAAGGTGATCGGCATGCACTTCATGAACCCGGTGCCGGTGATGAAGCTGGTGGAGGTCATCTGCGGCTTGGCGACCTCGCCCGAGACCCTGGAGACGACCCTGGAACTGACCCGACGGATGGACAAGACCCCGGCCCGCTCCAACGACTATCCGGGCTTCATCGCCAACCGCATCCTCATGCCGATGATCAACGAAGCCGTCTTCTGCCTCTACCACGGCGTCGGCGAGCGCGAGGACATCGACACGGTCATGAAGTTGGGCATGAACCATCCCATGGGCCCGCTGGCCCTGGCCGACCTGATCGGCCTGGACACCTGCCTGGCGATCCTCAACACCCTGTACCAGGGGCTCGGCGACCCCAAATACCGTCCCTGCCCGCTGCTCCGCCAGTACGTCGAAGCCGGGTGGCTGGGCCGCAAATCCGGCCGGGGGTTCTACACCTATTGAAAACCGGTCCGCCGGCCGCGGACCGCAGATCACCGCTTCCCGGGGCCGCACGCGCCCCCCGGGCCGGTGGAAATACGCGTCAGTGAGGAAGAGCATGGCCATGGCCGAACCGGCAGTGCAGGATCAGTATCCCGACGACTACGCCCACTGCTTCGGCTGCGGCCGGCTCAACCCGCACGGGCATCGTCTCAAGAGCCGCTGGGACGGGGACGAGACGGTCTGCCGGTTCACGCCGGACAGCAAATACACCGGCGGGTACCCGGGATACCTCTACGGCGGCATGATCGCCTCACTGATCGACTGCCATGCCGCCGCCACGGCGGCAGCGGCCAAGGCGCGGGCGGACAACACGCCGATCTCGCGTTTTGTCACCGCATCGCTGCAGGTCGATTATCTCGCGCCGACCCCGATCGGCACGGAACTGGAACTCCGCGGCCGGGCGGTGGAGATCAAAGACCGCAAGGTAACCGTGGCGGTCACGGTCACCGCAGCGAAGAAACTCTGCGCCAGGGGGCGGGTCATCATGGTGCAGATCAGGGACCAGCACTGATCCGCAGCCGCGCCCGAGCGAAACCCAACCATTTGTCAGAGCACCACAACCTTCCAGGGGGAAACAACACATGAATTTCGAATTGACTGAAGAGCAGAAACTGATCCGCGACATGGTCAGGAGTTTCGCCGAAGCCGAGGTCGCGCCGTCGGCCCGCATCCGCGACGAGGAAGAGCGTTTTGACCGAGCCCTGATGTACGACCGGCTGGGTGAACTCGGCCTGACCGGGATCGTCTTCCCCGAGGAGTACGGCGGCGGCGCCGCCGACTACATCAGCTACGCCATCGCGGTGGAAGAGCTGTCCCGCGTCTGCGGTTCCACCGGCGTCACCCTGTCCGCCCACCTGTCCCTCTGTGCCAACCCGATCTACATGTTCGGCACCGAGGAGCAGAAGCAGAAATTTCTCGTGCCCCTGGCCAAGGGCGAAAAGATGGGCGGCTTCGGTCTGACCGAACCCTCCGCCGGCTCCGATGCGGGCGGTACCAAGACCACCGCCACCCGCGACGGCGACGACTGGATTCTCAACGGCTCCAAGATCTTCATCACGAACGGCGGCGAGGCCGAAACCTACGTGGTGCTGGCGCGTAGCGACAAGACCGCGGAGAAGCACCGCGGCATCAGCGCTTACATCGTCGAGAAGGGTACCCCCGGTTTCTCCTTCGGCAAGAAGGAGGCCAAAATGGGCATCCGTTCCTCACCCACCATGGAACTGGTGTTCGAAAACTGCCGCATCCCCGGCGCGAACCTGCTCGGCCAGGAGGGCCAGGGATTCAAGGTGGCCATGAAGACCCTGGACGGCGGCCGCATCGGCATCGCTGCCCAAGCCCTCGGCATCGCCCAGGGCGCCTTTGACGCGGCTGTTGCCTACACCAGGGAGCGCGAGCAGTTCAACAAGAGAATCACCTCGTTCCAGGGCGTTTCCTTCCAACTAGCGGACATGGCCACGCAGATCGAGGCCGCCCGCCTCTTGATCTACAACGCCGCCTACCGGGCCAGCGCCGGCCTGTCCTATTCCCAGGAATCGGCCATGGCCAAGCTCTTTGCCAGCGAGACAGCCATGAAGGTCACCACCCAGGCGGTGCAGTTGTTCGGCGGCTACGGCTATACACGCGAGTTCCCGGTGGAGCGGATGATGCGCGACGCCAAGATCACCGAGATCTACGAGGGCACCAGCGAAATCCAGCGCTTGGTCATCTCCGCCGCGCTGACCAGGTAGCGGCCGTGGCCGGGCCGCTGTCGGCGGCCCGGCCTCACCTGAGGACTATTCGAGGAAACGGGAAGAGAGAGCGGTAGTCACCGCCTCTCTTCTTCTGTACACGCACGAACCGATCGTGCTATTTTTCTGTTGCAAGAGGGGGAGAAGGGCCGGATGGAGTTTACCCGTGAAATTTATTGGAATGTCGGTCATGGGCTGCTGACGCTCGCACCCATGTACGGCCTGCTGCTGGTCGCCCTTGGCGTGTTCGTCCTCGGCTGCCTCAAGCGGATCAGGGTCTACCGGCTTGGCCAGCCTGTCGACCGCACCGACCGGAGAGGCGAGCGCATCAGGCACCTGCTCGCCACCACCCTGCTGCAGACCAAGGTCTTCCGGGTGGCCGGTGCGGGCACAGCCCACGCCGTGTTCTTCTGGAGCTTTTTTCTCCTCTTCATCGGCACCCTCCTGATTGTCGTTCAGGCCGATTTCACCGACCTCTTCTTTGACGTCCAATTCCTCAAGGGCAATTTCTACAAGGGCTTTTCGCTCGTGCTCGACCTGGCCGGTCTGGCGGCCATCGCCATGCTCGTCGGCCTGGCGGTGCGGCGCTACTTGGTCCGGCCCGAGGGGCTGACCACCAAGGGCGACGACGCGCTCATGCACGGGCTCTTACTGGCCATCCTCGTCACCGGCTTTGTCATCGAAGGCGCCCGCATGGCGGTCACCGAAATAGGCACGCCGCTGGCTCTCTGGTCGCCGGTGGGCCTGGGGGTCGCCAAACTGCTCGAAGGTATCGGCGAGCCGGGACTGCGTACCCTGCATGTCGGCCTGTGGTGGTTCCACCTGCTGCTCGCCCTGGCCTTTGTCATGGTCATCCCCTACAGCAAGTTCCGCCACATCCTCACCACCAGCGCCAATGCCTTCCTCGCCGACCTCGGCCCCACCGGCAAGCTCACCTCCATCAACCTGGAGGATGAGTCCACCGAGAAATTCGGCGCCAGCGAGATCGCTGACCTGCGCTGGAAGGACATCTTCGACGCGGACGCCTGTACCCTGTGCAAACGCTGCCAGGACCGCTGCCCGGCCTTTGCCACCGGCAAGCCTCTGTCGCCCATGCGGCTCGTCAACCAGATCGGCGAAGCAGCCTTCACCGACCCCACGGCCAACCTGATCGAGACCATCGGCCGCGACGTCATCTGGGCCTGCACCACCTGCCGGGCCTGCCAGGACATCTGTCCGGCCTCCATCGAACACATCGACAAGATCATCGAATTGCGCCGCAACCTGGTGCTCATGGAGGGCGAGTTCCCCGGCGAGGAAGTGATGACCGCCATGGAGCAGACCGAGGTGAACGGCAACCCCCTGGGCATGGGCTACGCCTCGCGCGGCGACTGGGCCGAGGAGTTGGGCGTCAAGCCGCTGGCCGAAGACCCTGTGGTGGACGTGCTCTACTTCGTCGGCTGCTACGCCTCCTTCGACAAGCGCAACATCGCTGTGGCGCGGAGCTTCGTCAAACTCTGCCAGGCCGCCGGCGTGAAGGTCGGCATCCTCGGCAAGGAGGAGAAATGCTGCGGCGAGCCCATGCGCAAGATGGGCAACGAGTACCTCTACCAGACCATGGCCATGGAAACGGTGGAGGTTATCAAGGGGTACGGGGTGAAAAAGATCGTCACCACCTGCCCGCACTGCTTCAACACCCTGCACAAGGATTACCGTGATTTCGAATTCGACCTCGAGGTCGAGCCGCACACGGTTTTCCTCGACCGGCTGATGGGCGAGGGCCGCCTCAAAGTCCGGGCCGAGTCCTTTTCCTGCACCTATCACGACAGCTGCTACCTGGGCCGGCACAACGGCATCTACGACCCGCCGCGCAATCTGATCCGCGCCGCGGGCGGTCAAATCACCGAAATGGCCAAGAACCGGGATCAAGCCTTCTGCTGCAGCGCCGGCGGTGGCCGGATCATGGCCGAGGAAAAGATCGGCGAGCGCATCAACATCAAACGGGTGCGCATGGCCGTGGAGACGAACGCGGACCAGCTGCTCTCCAACTGCCCCTTCTGCCTGACCATGTTCGAGGACGGGGTCAAGGGGGCTGACGTCGAGGAAAAATTGCGGCCCCGGGATATTGCCGAAGTACTGGCCGATCGGTTATAGAAAGCGGCTGGAGAACGTACCGCACAGACCAACAACCTTCACCTGGCCTCACGGCTGGAGGGCGCGATGAACATACTGATCTGCATCAAGCAGGTTCCAGACATGGAATCGAAATTCAAAATCAACAGTGACAAAACCTGGTACGACCGGGCCGACCTTGCCTGGCGGATGAACGAGTACGACGAGTACGCGGTCGAGCAGGCGGTGCGCCTCAAGGAGCAGGTGGGCAATGCCGACCTGACCGTGCTCTGCATCGGTCCGGACCAGGTGAAAGAGACCATGAAGAAGGCCTTGGCCATGGGCTGCGACCGGGGCGTACACATCGCCGACAACGACGCTCACCAGCGCGAGCCGCTTGTCATCGCTTCGATGATCGCCAACTTCACCAGGGACAAGAACTTCGACCTCATCTTCACCGGCATGCAGTCGCAGGACCGGGGCAGCGGCCAGGTGGGCGTGATGGTAGCCGAATTGCTGGGCATGGACGCGGTGACCACCATCGTCGACTTCGCCTACGACAACGGCACGGTCACGGTCAAGCGCGAACTCGAGGGCGGCACCAAGTCCCTGGTCACTGCCGCCACGCCACTGGTGCTCACCTGCCAGCTGGGCCTGAATACCCCGCGCTACCCGACCCTGCCCAACATCATGAAGGCCAAGAAAAAGGAGCTGCTCAGCATCGCTCCGGACCTGAGTGGCGTCACCCCCGGCGAGGAGACGGCGGCCTGCTTCTTCCCGGAGAAAAAGGGCGGCGGCCTGGTCCTGGAGGGCGAGGCGCCCGAACTGGCCGACAAGCTGATCCAGCTGCTCAAAGAAAAAACCGGCGTGCTCGCCTAGGAGAGACTCATGAAAACCTTACTTGTGGCGGAATACCGCGAAGGGAAACTCCGCGCCGAATACACCCAGTTGATCGCCTTTGCCCGCGAGCTGCAGGCCGAGGCGGCCATGTTCCTGGTGGGCAGCAGCACCGACCTGCCAAAGTTCGACGGTACCCTCTACCTGGCCGAGGCGGCCAAACACGGCGAGTATAGCCCCGCAGTACACAAACAACTGCTGCTCGACGTCATTGCCAAGGAGCAGCCCCAGCAGGTGGTGTTCCTCCATTCGTCCTACGGCTGGGATCTGGCCCCGCGGATCGCCGTGGCCCTCAAGGCCGCCCAGGTTTCCGAGGTGGTCGCCGTCGATGGCGGCCTGCCGGTGGTGCCGGTGTGCAACGCCAAGCTGCGCCGCACCATCAAGCCCACCAAGGCCACCACCGTGCTCACCATTCAGGCCGGGGCCTTCGGTCTGGACGAGGAACCGGCGGGCACACCGACTGTGGTCGCGGTGGACACGGACGCCACTGGCAAGGTCCAGTGCACCGGCTACGAGGCGGCCAAGATCGAGGGCGTGGACCTGACCAAGGCCACCATCATCGTCAGCGCCGGTCGCGGCGTGGGCAAGCCGGAGAACGTCGCCATGGTGCAGGCCCTGGCCAAGGCCCTGGGTGGCGAGTACGGGGCCAGCCGGCCGGTGGTCGATGCCGGCTGGGTGGAGCACAGTCGGCAGGTCGGCACCACCGGCAATACGGTTACGCCGAGACTCTACGTGGCCTGCGGTATTTCCGGCGCCATCCAGCACCTGGCCGGTATGAAGAAGTCGGATTTCATCGTGGCCATCAACACCGACCGCGACGCGCCCATCGGCGAGGTGGCCAACGTGCTCGTGGTCGCCGATCTCAAGCAGTTCCTGCCGGTGCTCACCGAGAAACTGCAGAACTGCTGAACCCCGCGCTCTCGCCGCCCGCGGTCAACCACGGGCTTGGTCGCCCTTGCACCGGGCAGGATGCCGTCGCGCAGCCTGCCCGGTTTCTGTTTGCCCTTGCTCTCTGTCTGCCCGACCTGCAGTCGCCGTCTCAAAACAATCGGGCCCCGGGCTGGACCGGTTTGTCCGGCACGCACAGCACCACATCCCCGTTGTCGTCGGGAAAACCGGTAATCAGGCAGCCGGAGCGCTGCGGCCCGATCTGTTTCTCCGGCAGGTTGACCACCCCCACCACCAGCCGGCCGACCAAGTTCTCCGGGCGGTAGAGGCCGGTTATCTGAGCGCTCGAGGTGCGCTCGCCGATCTCCGGCCCGAAGTCGACCCGCAGCACGTAGGCGGGTTTGCGCGCGGCGGCAAAGACCTCGGCGCTGACGATCCGGCCGACCCGGATCTCCACCCGGACAAAATCCTCCCAGCTGATCGTTTCCATCTCCTGTTTCCTCCTGTCTTCGGCAAGGGCCGTACGCATGGGTTACAGCCCCAGATCCTGGTTGATGAGAATGACCCGGACACGTCCCGACGGAAAAGATTTTTCCGTAATCGTCCAGGTGTTGCAGAGCCGGTCCGGGCTCACACAGTCCTGAAAGTACCCGGTGAGTGCGCAGGGCGTGCGGAAGCCGGGGTGGCGGAGCACGTTAAGAGGGGCGGCATAGGTCCTGATCCACTCCATGGCCGCGGCCAGATCGTGGACCAGCTTGTTCCGGCCCACGGTGAGGATCACGTGCCGCGGCCCGTAAGTGAGACCGGCCACCCGGTTGCCCACCATGTCCAGGTTGACCAGCTGCCCTTTTTCGGTGATCGCGTTGGTGCCGGTGAAGAACAGGTCCGCCAGCAGGGCCTGCCGCCGACGTTCGAGAATCTCCGTCCGGTCCACACCCGCGGCAAAGGTCTCGATCAGGCGATGGCCGGCAGCAGCCGCTCGAGGATAAGTTCGCGCGCCTGGGCCGAGTTGGCGACCACATAGGGTTCGAAGTTGTTTTTTGCCAGGGCTTCCCGGCAACGGTCCAGCCGCAGCTGCCAGTACCTGTGTTCCGCGGTGTACATGCGCCTCCTCCTGTTCCCGGCCCGATGACGTCCGGATCGAGAACCACATCAGCGGCCGGGTCATAAAAAAGGCCGCGTCCTTATGCAGGACGCGGCCGTTCGGCAACACGAGCGGGGCCGGAGGTCATTCCTCGACGACCTCGATGCCCTCGAGTTTCCAGCCCTCGGTGCGGACCGGGCGCGCCCAGGTCCACTTCTCGGCGAACTTGACCGGTTCGGTCATGCTGCCGGACACCAGGGCATCGGTCGCTTCATCCACCGTGTAGTCAAGCAGGTTGGCGGTAAACAGCACGGTGACAAAGTCCTCGTTGTTCTCGCTACCCGCCGCGACGATCTCCACCCGGCGCACGGCGATGCTTTCCAGCTTGTTGATCTGGCCCTGTTCCTTCATGCGGGCGAACTGCTCCGCATACTCGGCGGCGAGTTGATCGCCAAGCAGCTGGCGGTAGGAGGAGAGATCGCGACGCACCCAGCCGGCCTGGATTTTGAAAAACACGTCCGAGGCTACTTCCAGAAAATATTTCTCGTCAAATCCCGGGTCGGTCGTGCGGATTTCCGCCAGCCCGGCCTGAAGCGGATCGGTGTCACGGATCGGCGGCACGGCCGGCGCCTGGCTGGTGCCGAAGGTGCTGCCGCCGGACTGGAAACGCGAGTCCATGGGGGGCGGCTGGTACCCTGGGCCACTCGGTGCGGCCGGCCGGTTGGCGAAGCGCTTGTAGAGGAAAAAGCCGACACCGCCGAGCAGCAGCAGCGGGAGAATACCCATGCCGCTGCCGCTGGCGCCGAACAGGCTGCCGAAGAGCATGGCGCCGAGCGCGCCGCCGACCAGGCCGCCCATCAGACCGCGACCGAAGCCGCCGGCCTGCGGTGTCTGCTGCTGGCGCTGGTTCATCTGGCTGGGGGCCTGCTGTTGCGGCGCCTGCCGGGTGGCCGGGCTGCTGAAGGAACGACCGCCGGAGCGAGAGCGGGCATCGGCGGAATCGACGGCCGCGCTGAAATCGATGCAGGCCAGGGCGAACAGGACGAGCAAAATCGGAGTACAGCGGTGCAACAGTGCGAGCATGGGTTCTTTCCGTGGTTGATGTGAACGGGAAAGCGACAGAAGTGTCGCTGGGCGGCGGACGGGACGGGCGGCAGCTCTTCAGAGACCCGCGGTGGTCCTTGTGTTCTTTCGATCAGCCCTTATTGTAAAGCCAAAACCATTCCCGTCAAGGCAATTAGGCAACCACCATGACGATCATCCTCTTGCCGGCGGCAGTCCGCCGACACCGACAATGTGGTCCCTGACAGCACCATGAACGCTGCGGCTGAAGCCATGGTACGGGTCGGTGACAACCCGCCGGAAAAAATGGCCACCCTATCGCTGGTGCTCAGCGCGGCCGGCATAGATCACCTGGTCGACCACCAGAGTGGATCGGTGCTCGTCGCCACCGGGGATGCTGCCCGGGCGATGGCCGAGTGGACCACCTACGAGGAGGAAAACCACGGCTGGCCGTCCCCGCCCCCGCCCCGCCCGGCCATGCAGCCCGGTACGCCACCGACCCTGGGTCTAATGAGCCTGCTGGCGCTGTTCCTTGCCCACACCGGTTCGTGGCAGGCGCACAGCCTTTGGTTCGCCCGCGGTGCGGTCGACAGCGAAGCGGTACTCGTGCAGGGCCAGTGGTGGCGCCTGTTCACCGGGATGACCCTGCACGCCGACCTTGCACACCTGGCCGGCAACGGCCTCATAGGCGGCTTGGTCATTCACCTACTGTCCAAGACGCTTGGCTATGGCACGGCTTGGCTGCTGCTGCTTCTGGCCGGTGCGGCCGGCAACCTGCTGAACCTCGTCCTCCGTGAGAGCGCGCATCTTTCGGTTGGGCTGTCCACCGCGGTGTTTGCAGCGGTCGGGCTGCTCACCGGTCGGCAACTGGTCCACCGCAGGACCCGCTCGCTGCGTACCCTGCTGCTGCCGCTCGGCGCCGGCGCCGGTCTGCTTGTCCTGCTTGGCAGCGGCGATGCACGCACCGATGTGGGCGCCCATTTCTTCGGGTTTGTTGCCGGTGTCTGCGGCGGGCTGCTCACCGGTCTGGTCCTGCCTGTCAACCCGCCCCACAGGCCGCGATTGCAGGCCGCCCTGTTCACCCTCGCCACTACCCTGCTCATCGCCTGCTGGTGGCTTGCCTTGCGCTGATTCCCGGAGGTACAGCCAACCTCGAACGGGGACACGACACGGGCACAGCCCGCCTGTCGACGAACGCGTCGACCGCGGGTATCCGGCGTATTGGTGAACTTGTGGGGTATGCGCCTAACGGAGAAAGGTCGTGCGCCGCAACGGACGGGCCAGACTGCGGTCCTGCCGTTCCAGGCCGGGCGGGGTGAGCGTGGCGAGGAGGATGAGGACTGCGCCCCCGCCGATGACCGCGAGGTTGGCGGCCATGGACCAGGCATGCAGCCGCCTGAACTGCACGCGCAGGGGGTGCTCGGCCGGGGTGGTCACAAACGAGGGGATGTCCCGCTTGAGCGCGGCGGCGCGAGGTTCGAGGACCGTGGCCTGCACGGCGGTGAGCGCCAGCATGGCGGTGAGCAGGCACGCGGCGACCAGGGTGAAGCGGCCGCGCACGAGCAGCCGGCAGAAAAGCGCCACCACTCCGCAGACCAAGCCCCAGCGAAAGTAGCCGGGAAACAGCACCCCGACGATGCCTCCGGCCAAATCACGGGAATAGGCGCGGAACAGGATCGGGGTGAGGAGAAAGGTGATCAGGGCGGCTCCACCCAGCCAGCAGCTGATGGCCAGGTGGTAGCAGAAGGTCGCAATCTTCACGGCAAACTCCTCTGCGGTCCCGGTTCAGGCGCCGCCCAGGTAGGCGTTGCGCACTTCCGGGTTGGTGAGCAGCTCCCGCGCCTCGCCGTGCAGGATGATCCGGCCGACCTCGAGCACATAGCCGCGGTGGGCGAGCTTGAGGGCCGCCTTGGCGTTCTGCTCCACCAGCACCACGGTCACCCCGGCAGCGTTGATCGTCCGGATGGTCTCGAAGATCGCCCGCACCAGCAAAGGCGCCAGGCCAAGACTCGGCTCGTCCAGGAGCAGCAGTTTGGGGTCGCTCATCAGGGCGCGGCCGATGGCCAGCATCTGCTGCTCGCCGCCGCTCAAGGTGCCGGCCAGCTGCGCGCGCCGCTCGGCCAGGCGGGGAAAGAGGTCGTAGATCCAGGCCCGGGTGCGCGCGATTTTCGCCTTATCGCGGATGGTGAAGGCGCCCAGGTTGATATTCTCCTCCACGGTCAAGGTACCGAACACGCGCCGTCCCTCGGGCGACTGACTGATGCGCGCCTGCACCACCTGGTGGGCGGGCAGTTTATGCAGGGCCAGACCATCGAACAGGATCTCCCCGGCGGACGACCGCACCAAGCCGCTGATGCAGAGCAGGGTGGTGGATTTGCCGGCGCCGTTGGCCCCGAGAATGGTGACGATCTCCCCTTCGGCAACGTGCAGATTGATCCCGTGCAGGACCTCGACATTGCCGTAGCGTACATGCAGGTCGTTAATGGCAAGCAGCATCAGTCCTCGTCGTCGTCGCTGTCCGCGCCCAGGTAGGCTTCGATCACCCGCGGGTT
>Ga0265295_1003345_pt1 | contig 23500 bp, 23 predicted proteins | sample Munlansysbiofilm_FD_192503 | JGI IMG/M metagenome (GOLD analysis project Ga0265295, IMG submission 192503) | Leachate microbial communities from a municipal landfill in Southern Ontario, Canada - Methane capture system biofilm | ecosystem: Engineered > Solid waste > Landfill > Unclassified ...
TGTAATACCAAACTCATGAACAAGATCAGAGATGGTATATTCTTTGTGTGTCGTCACTTTATTTCCGACCCTTCTATTTGCATGTGATGCAGCGAAACGTGTTTTAAATCTATATGGTTTTATCTATATGTTCATAATATTGATTATAATTATACCTTACCTTTACGTTTTTGACAATCTATTCGCGTAACGATCAGATCGTTGAATTCGCCGGCCTTGTTTATCAAAAAAATTGATTTGAACGATCAATCCGTTCGATGATGATCACGGATTGAGGCAATCAGTTTTTCTAACCAAGCGATTTCGGACTTGAGCAAGGTGACCCGATGATCCAAAAAAATATCAACGCCCGATGCATTATGCTTCATCGCCGTCGTATAATGTTCCAGATATTTATGCAGCATATGAAGACGTTCTTTGAGCAGTGCCATGCGCTCATCAGGATTGAGTGAGGCCATAAACAAATAAGGAATGTCAGCGCCGGAAAAAGGCTGTTCTGGACGGGCAAGCGATTTTTTTAATTGATCGATAAAAGCCTCGCGTCCTGATTCGGTTAACGTATAAACTTGGCGTGGAGGCCGTGAACCTTGGTCGATCAACTGCACCGACACATATCCTTTTTTCTCCAATCGCTGCAATAAGGCATAAGCTGTCGATTTTTTCATACCGGCCACGCGGTCAACATAACGTTCCACAAAATCATTGATGGCATAACCATGTAAAGACTGTTGTTCCAATAAGCCCATAATTAATAACACACGTACGTCCATCTGATTCGACCTCGATTTTGGTGCATATGATAGCAAATGATTAACAAAGATGAACCAAATAGATACCAACACTCAAACGAAGCGTTTCAAACAGTGCATCGCACGGTCACATCGTATAAACACGTACACATAGTATAAAACAGTTTGACTAAGCGGTCAAAGATAGTTTATACTACACGTATATTAGTCATATATGACTAATCAAATGTAAACAAGCAGGCGGTCACGACATCGCTTGTTGGGGAGGATAGGCCATGCAAAAACAGACAGCAGCACTCGTTATTTTTAGTCTCGGGGTGTTTATGGGAGCGCTTGATAACGGTATTATTTCTGCTGCTTTAACAACCATAACCTATGCCTTTAATATTTCACCAACCTGGAGTGCTTGGACCATTACCATTTATACGTTGGGATTGGCGATCAGCGTGCCGCTTGTCGGAAAGCTATCCGATCGTTTTGGACGAAAGAGATTTTTCATGCTAGAAGTGACACTTTTTGGATTGGGCTCGATGCTCGTTGCTATAAGTCCGACGCTCTCCCTTTTTTTGTTTGCACGTTTTGTGCAAGCGCTGGGTGGCGGGGGTATCTTTATTTTAGCGAGCTCTTACATTCTCAATAACTATCCTCTGGAAGTGCAAGGTCGGGCGCTCGGGTTGATTGGCGCCATGCACGGCATCGCCTCTGTGCTCGGTCCAAACATTGGTGCTTTCATCCTCAGTATCAGTCAGGGTGATTGGCATTGGTTGTTTTGGATTAACGTGCCGATTGCCGCATTACTTTTACTGGCGGGAGCGTTTTTTATTCATGAAAAACAAGCGCTCCAACCTGCGCGTCTGGATATATCTGGCTTGGTACTTCTTTCACTCGCCACGGTCAGCATCATGTATGGCACGTCACAAATCAAAGGGAACCGTGTGATCGAAATGCTTTTAAGCCGAGATTTTCTCATCTTTACTGGCATTGGTCTCGCCTTACTGATTGTCCTTTGGCAGATGGAAAAAAGAGCACAACTTAAGGGCATCGATCCCGTTTTACCTATGGGGCAACTCGCTCTTGGGACATACCGACTTACCTTAGCCATGGGGCTTTTATCTGGAGGTATCCTCGCCTCAGTTATCTTTATTCCAGGTTTTATCGAACAAGTCCTAGGGGTCAGCGCTGATCATTCAGGTTACTGGTTTACACCGTTGGCTTTTGCTTCCGGCGCTGGAGCAGCTTTGGGAGGAAGACTGGTAGACAAAAAAAGTCCTACATTTGCCCTGAGCATTGCCGCAATCATTGCCCTTTTAGGGTACGCATCCTTTGCGATGTTGGTCACCAATCTTGCAATGATGGTTCTCTTTAGTATGGTGGTCGGGATAGGGTTTGGTATGGTCATCGGTGCACCGCTCAACGTGCTGGCTACGCGTGATACACCCGATCAAAAGGGTATTGCTTTAGCCGGTCTTTCACTGGCGCGTCAGCTTGGTATGACGGTCGCCCCAACCATTTATGCTGGGTTCTTAGCACGCTCTTTTCAAAACTTAGGGACGAATATTCAAGACACTTTTCAAGCCAAAGGTCTCCCAACCAGTGGCATCCCTGGAATGGATAGCTTTCAACAGGCACCCATGGCGCAAATGATGGAACAAGGCCAAGGGGCAGCACCTCCGACTTTTGAATCGTTGTATGATGCCATGGAGCGTATCCCAAGTATGCCCGTCCGTGATGCTTTATTAGAAGCTCTTCACCTGACGGCACGAAATGGCTATGCTGGTATCTTTTGGACAGCCGCTGCGATCAGTATCATCATGTTTATCCTCGTTCTGTGGACGGCGGCTCTTTCAAACGGACGTAAAGCCGCCACCCATCAGCCAATCCCCCAGACAAATCTACAGGGTGATCCTCATCATCCGTAACCATGGCTTGACCATCTCGAACAAGTTTAAACCAATGCGCATCATATGCTAAAAGCGCATGTTTCACCTGCGCATCGTGGGCAAGACGAAGCGGCTGATTATTCACATAGACGTGTATTGTGTGCATGGCCATGCGCCTCCACTATTCATTATATGATGGACATTTCAAGCGTTTTACTTTACTGTATGGATGATGATCTGTTACACGTATGTGCCTTAACGTTCGCCTTTGTTTGGACAAAATCGCTGTACAAAATCTTCGAGATGAAAGGCGTTAAGCGATAATACGACCGCATCGGCCACGCCCAATTGTTCATGACTTCCAACACCGAGCACACACATGCCAGCAGCACGCGCGGCCTGTATACCAGATAAGGCATCTTCAATCACGAGCGTATGCTCAGGCCGCGCATGTAGACGTTCAGCTGCTTTTAGAAAGACTTCCGGATCAGGTTTAGATTTTTCAATGCTCCAACCATCTACAATCGTGTCAAACGCATCTTGAAGGCCGATATGCGCTAAAATGGTTTTGGCGTTTTTGCTCGATGAAGCAACGGCTGTTTTGATATGATGCGTGCGTAACGTCTCTAGCAAATTAAGAACCCCGGGTAAAATGTCTTTGGCACTTAATGTTTTTAACGCGTCGACATACCAATGATTTTTTTCTGTAGCCATCGCTTCTAATGTGGATGCATCTGGAAGTGGGAGGCCATGAAGGGTATAAATCATTTTCAGGGAATCCATACGACTCAAACCTTTGAGGGATTCATTTTGCGCTTTGCTCAGCGTTAGACCATTTTTTTCTGCCACGTGACGCCATGCCAAAAAGTGTAAGTGCGCTGTGTCAACAATGACACCATCCAAATCAAATAAAACAGCATCTAACAAAGTGGCGAGCGGTGGCTTTGGCATGTTGATATCCACTTCCTTTTTCCTATGTTTTGCTTGAATATATGCTTAAAAGTTAATTTTACACTGCATTCTACCGTGAACATCATAAAGGATCATATCTCATCCGTCAATTTTTAAACCGTAAAGGTGTACTATCTCCTTCGGATATTGAAACGGCAGGCCGATATGCCTGCCATTTAGCTTTTTAATGATTCAATCTCGATGAATAGGTCGTTTCTGTATTTTTTTACCGCTCGCAAGACATGGTGGTACGTCTTACAAACTTTATTCGTCCTTACGCCAAGAGCATCGTCTCCAGTTGAGCCAACTTCTTTTCAAAAAGTTCCAGCGCCGCGAGAATCGGCTCCTTAGAACGCATATCCACGCCAGCCATGTTTAAAACGTCTAGCGGCGGAGCACTTTTACCTGCTTTTAAGAAATCCGTGTACCGTCGAACAGCTTCTTCACCTTCGCTAAGTACACGACGGGCAAGGGTTGCTGCCGCGGAATAACCAGTCGCATATTGATAAACATAAAAATTATAATAAAAATGCGGGATACGTGCCCATTCTAAACCGATGAGCTCATCATAGGTGACCGCTTCACCATAATATTGACGATTCAGTTCACCGTAAAAACGACTGAGGGTGTCGGCTGTGAGGGCTTCGCCTTTTTGCACGCGTTCGTGCACATCATATTCAAATTCAGCAAACATCGTTTGACGGAAAACTGTACCGCGGAACCCTTCCAAGTCATGATTTAAAATCGCCAGTTTTTGACGCTCATCGTTCAACGTTTCAAGGAGATAATGGCTCAGCATATGTTCGTGAAACGTGGAAGCAACTTCAGCCACAAAAATCGAATAGTCACCATAACGATAAGGTTGATGGGCACGCGTGAAGTAACTGTGCACAGAATGTCCAAGTTCATGGGCAAGCGTATAGAGTGAGTTTAAGTTATTTTGCCAGTTCATCAAAATATACGGTTTGGTTCCATATGAACCGGATGAGTAGGCACCACTGCGTTTACCTTTATTTTCCTCAACATCAATCCAGCGATCTTGAAAGGCTTGACGGATAATATCTAGATACGCCTCCCCCATCGGTGATAAACTCTTTAAAATCATATCTTGAGCTTCTTCATATCGTATATTAAAGTTTATTTCAGGAATGAGCGACGTGTAGAGATCATACATACGTAAATCGGCAAGACCGAGCGTTTTTTTTCGCAACTCAACATAACGATGAAACGAAGGAAGTTTGTCTCGTACCGCTTGAATAAGCTGATCATAAACAATTTCTGGAATATGATTTTCATGAAGCGCTGCAGCACGCGCCGATGGAAACCGCCTGGCTTGGGCTAAAAATATGTGGGCCTTGATCATGCCCGTCAGCATTGCGGCAAACGTATGTTTAAACTTCCCATATGTCTCATACAGCGCTTGATAAGCACTGGCACGAACAGCGCGATCCTTAGACTCAAGATACGTCGTATACCGTGAGGCAGTGAGCGGAACTTCGTCCCCATGCTCATCCTTAATCATCGGAAACGTGAGATCGGCATGCGAAAGCATGCTATACGTTACATAAGGTGTCATCATCAACTCACCGGCTTGGGCAAGAAGTGATTCTTCCCGTTCACTCAAAACGTGATCGCGTTTTTCTTCTAATTCAGTAAAAAATTGACGGTATAGAGCGAGTTCTTTTTTTTGAGTCACGAACGCTCGAAGTGTCTCCGGTTGAATCGAAAGAATCTCTGGAACAATGAAACTCATAACCGTTTGCGCCTGAACCGCTAGCGTTTGCACTTTTTGAAACATGGTTTGGTACAGATGATGGGTCGTATCTTCATCGTATCGCATATGGGCATACGTATAAAGCTTCCCCAAACGCTCGTTAAGCGCATCTTCTAACTGCAGGCATTTAAAGAGCTGCTCGGCTGACGACCCTAACGTGCCTTGATACGTTTGGATATGGGGTAGATCGTGTTCCAATGATCGATACGCTTTTTCCCAATCTTCATCGGTCGCAAAAATATCTTCTAAGCGCCAACGCCGATCCAGTGGAATATCTTTCCGCCCCGGCAAAGTCTTTTTCTCAGTCAAAGCATGTCCTCCTTCATCATGCATGATATCAACAACACAATGATCATTCGATCGTATCGATATTGTAGCACACACCGCACGTTCTGGAAACGTTTTCTATAGGCAGAATCATGCAATTTTAATATCATCTCTCCTAGCTTGACAGATACGTTCGATCGAGGTAGGCTGAATTTGTCGATGTAAACGTTTGCCACACCATGGATGTATAACGTCCTCGCGTGTTCAACCGTTCATCGAACGACGATCATCTTCTCCCCACTCAAAATGTTTTTGTCTAACATTCAACACGTGAAATGTTATGAAAGGACGAACACCATGAAGCGCCCAGTGTCACATCCGTCTGGTTTCTATAGCGATCATCCACTGCCGATTGACCCTTCTAACGTACAAGAAACACATGTTATAATCGACCGATACATGACGCATATGAGTTTGTTTGCTCTCGGAAACGGTTATCTTGGTCTCCGTGGCCACTTTGAAGAAGATATCCCTCATGCTCGACATGGGCGTCTATTTTCTCAAGGTATTCCAGCCACTTACATCAATGGCTTTTACGAAACGTATCCGATCCGTTATCCGGAAGGTGGTTATGGATACCCGCAAGTAGGAGAAGCGCTTGTGGCTGTGCCGGAAGCATCAGGTATGACCTTGTATGTCGATGGTGAGATGGTCAATGTAACCCATGGCGATGTACTATCTTTTAACCGACGACTTGATTTAAAAACTGGAACACTCATCCGTGAAATGCACTGGCGTTCGCCGCAGGGCCGCGAGATACAGTATCGTCTAACGCGCTTTGTCTCACAAGCCAATGAACACCTTCTTTTGATACGCTTAGACGTCCTCTTTTTAAAAGATGTTACAGAGCTTTCTGTTCACTCGACTTTGATTGGAGAAGTGGAACAGTTGACAGAAAGTGATGATCATCGTGTCGGCGCGAATCTATCTAAACCGATCTATAACCTTAAACACCTTTTTACAGAAGGATCTTCAGGGGGAGGGGTCTTTGAAACCCGTCAAAGCAAGCGCCGTCTCGTGGTTTATCTTGCACATGACCTCGAACCATCTGAATCGATCTGTGCATCTTATAACGTCTTAAAAGATGAAACCGTTGATGGAGGTCGACTGACATTCGTTTGGACCATTCATCCGGACATGAACGCATCCTCTCAGCATCGTCCATCGGCTTCCAATCCTTGGACGCTTACGAAAACGATCGCTTATACCGATGACCGTTATGTACTGACGACTTCACACCAACCTTCTGCAAAAACCGATTCGGATGAAGAAAGGATACTGTTTGAACAAGCAAAAGCGATCGTCGAACAAGCTCAAGAAAAAGGCTTTGCCACATTATGGACGGAACATCTTGCCCATATGCAAACCTTCTGGGATCAAAGTAATGTCACCATTGAAGGGGATGCGGCAAGTCAACAAGCCATTCGGTTCAGCTTATTGCATCTTTATCAATCAACCGGACGCGATGGTCTGACCTCGATCGGCGCAAAAGGTCTCACCGGTCCCGGTTATGAAGGTCATTACTTCTGGGATACGGAATTATATATTTTTCCTTTTTTTCTACTAACACAGCCTCACATCGCCCGTCATCTTCTTCTCTATCGCTTTCATCTCCTCCCTGCTGCAAGAAGGCGTGCCCGTGAACTCGGACATCGCGGCGCGCTCTATCCATGGCGGACGATCAGCGGACGGGAATGCTCGACATTTTTCCCGGCAGGAACCGCGCAGATTCATATTAACGCGGATATTATCTATGCCCTTAAACAGTATGTCGATTGGACCGGCGATAGAGCTTTCCTTTGGCAGTACGGCTTAGAGATGGCCGTGGAGGTCGCGCGCTTTTATAGCCATCGAGGGACATGGAGTGAAGCGCTGGGCGGACGTTTTACATTTTTTACGGTAACCGGACCGGATGAATACACTGCGCTCGTCGATCACAATGCTTATACCAACGTTATGGCTGCTTTTGCTTTGCGATATGCCGCAGACAGCATGCATCTTTTTAAAGAGACGGATCCTATCGCTTATGAAACGTTCTTAGAACGCATGGACCTTCGCACAGAAGAAGTGGATGCTTGGCAAAAAGCAGCCGAGCTTATGTATGTTCCGTACGATGAACATCTTGAGATCATCGCGCAAGATGCAACGTTTCTAACGAAACCCAAACTGCTGCGCATAGATATTCCTGAGTCCGAACGCCCCCTTCTCATGCATCGTCATTATCTCGATATTTATCGCTATCAGGTCGCCAAGCAACCCGATGCCCTGATGATCTGTATGCTTTTCCCAGACAGTTGCCCTCAGGCGCTCCTTGAGCGCATGTTTGATTACTACGAGCCGATCACCACGCATGATTCTTCGCTTTCTCCTCCGATCTTCAGTATTCTCGCTGCACGTCTCGGACGAATCGAAGAAGCTGCGCGCTATTTTCACATGACGGCACGTATGGATCTAGACGATGTGAATCGTAACGCCAAAGACGGGATTCATGCCGCCAGTATGGGTGGCACGTATATGACGATGATGTTTGGTTTTGCCGGTCTAAAATTAAAATCAGAAAATGCGGGACAAACCATACTTACGATTTCTCCTCATCTTCCGAAAACATGGCAGCGCTTGGCCTTTACGATCTATGTTTTAGGCAACCCCCTGAAAGTGTCGATCGATCACAAACACATCCAACTAACACATACTGGTCAAACACCCCTGATGATAGAGATAACAAACAACCGGTTTACCCTTTACCCTGGCGAACAAAAACAACTGCCGTATCACACAACTCTATCGTGACATAAGGTGCGATCTGGAACACGTTTGTTATGAATACGCTTTATATCTCACGCCTTGGGCACCGATCCCAAGGCGTGTTTTGGTCCAAGCCACTTGCCGATCCCTTTTAACTTGCTTCGACTGTCTCAGACTGAAACTGGCTCCAATAAAGACTGGCATAAAAACCGTTTTTCTCTAAAAGTTCTGGATGCGTGCCCTGTTCAACAATTTTCCCTTCATTCATGACTAAAATGATATCCGCCGATTCAATCGTTGACAGCCGGTGAGCGATGATAAAACTTGTTCGTCCTTCCATAAGGTGTTCCAAGGCCTCTTGAACCTTACGTTCTGTGCGTGTATCGACACTGGATGTCGCCTCGTCTAAAATGAGCATGGGTGGATCAACGAGAAGCGCACGCGCAATCGTTAAAAGTTGCCGCTCACCACTGGAAAGGCGCATCCCTTCCTCATCCATCTTCGTCTCATAACCGTTCGGCAACGTTTGAATAAAATCATGCGCTCGAGCAGCCTTTGCTGCAGCCACGACTGCGTCAATGGTCGCTTCAGGTTGACCATAAGCGATATTTTCACGAATAGTCCCTTCAAACAGCCAAGTATCTTGCAAGACCATGGCAAACTGACGACGTAAAAAATCCCGCGGGTAGGCGCGAAGATCGATCCGGTCTAACAGAATACGCCCGGATGCTACATCATAAAAGCGCATGAGTAGATTGACGAGCGTCGTCTTCCCGGCACCGGTCGGCCCGACGATCGCCACCCGCTCGCCGGGCTGCGCCACAAAACTGAGATTTTCAATAAGCGGTCGATCCGCCTCATATCGGAACGATACCTGATCAAAGACGACTTCACCGCGCACGCGGACAAACGGCGGCGCGACGCGTTCATCCGGCACTTCCTCCGGAAAGTCAAGAAATTCGAATACCCGCTCTGCCGAAGCAATCGTGGATTGAATGACATTGGCGATATTCGCCGTTTGCGTAATGGGTTGGTTAAACTGTCGAGCATACTGTATAAACGCCTGCACATCCCCAATCAAAAGACGTCCACTGGCGACAAATAGTGCCCCGACCACAGCGATCATCACATAACCTAAGTTTGTCACAAGCGTCATCACCGGCCAGATCAGACCGGAGATGAACTGCGCTCGAAAACCAGACTGATAAAGCGCTTCATTTTGTTCCGAAAATGCTTCCTCTCGCTGTTTTTCCAAACCAAAAGCGCGAACAACCGCTAATCCTGAAAAAGACTCTTCAATACTTGCATTTAAAAGACCGAGTGCACGTTGCTGAGAGACAAAAAATGACTGCGCACGTGGAGCGATCTGGCGAATCGCAAAAAAACTAAGCGGTAACGTTATCAAGGCTACAAGCGTTAACGTCGGTGAAATCCATAGCATCATCGCCAGCATCCCTAAAAGGGACGTCAAGGCCACGACCATCTGTACAAGACTTTGCTGAAACGTTGTCGCAACGTTATCCAGATCGTTGACCATGCGCGATAAAAGATCTCCATGTGGATGACGGTCAAAACGTTCCATCGGCAAACGTTCCAATTTACTGGATAATCGTTGGCGCAAGCGATAAACGATTTTTTGCGACATGCCTGCCAGTAAAAATTGTTGTAAATACATAAAGAGCGACGAAAAAACATAAAGTCCGAGTAAAATCATGAGGATGCGCCCGATACCGCTCATATCCCAATAAGCTTTATCCCCTTTTTGCATCTCCACCATGCCTTGGAACAAAATCGTCGTGATGTTGCCGATCAATTTAGGGGCTATAATTGAAAAAACAGTTCCCAAAATAGCAAACAAAAAAACCAAAACAAGCCGCAGGCGATACGGTTTTAAATAACTGAGCAATCGTCTTAACGTACCGCTAAAATCTTTTGCTTTCTCCGGAGGACGCATCATCGACATCCCCCCGCCAACAGGTGGTCCCCCCGGTCGAGGCCCACCAAATGCTGGACGCGACATCCCTGTATCCCTTTCTTTTGTTTGACTCAAAGCGCCTTGGGGACGATAGGCATTTCTTTTTTCATTTTTTTCATAAGACACTTGCATCACCTTTTTCTGAACATGTCTTCACACACATATGCGCGCATAGGCACACGATCGATCAATATAGATCAATAAGGTTATCATACACAAGAAAACCATCTCAATATACTGCCGTATAGGAGACAGACAATCAGATGATCCTATCGAATGCGTGTTTGATGGTCTGTTAAGCGGAAGAGGCGCTGGTTTGGCTTTGTACAATCTCTCGATACACAGAAGATGTTTGAAGAAGATCTTCATGCCGCCCGATACCAGCCACACGCCCGTGTTCTAAAACGATGATTTGATCAGCCTCACGGATGGTGCTCGTGCGCTGAGCGACCCAAAGCTGTGTTTTATTTTTTAAATACGTTTTGAGTGCCTGCCGAAGGGCAAGATCCGTGCGATAATCGAGTGCAGAAAAACTGTCATCAAACATATAAAGTGCAGCCGGTCGAACGATGGCCCGCGCAATTGCTAAACGTTGTTTCTGACCACCTGAAAAATTTTTGCCACCGCGGTCGACATACGTATCATACCCATCGGGTAACGTTCGAATAAAAGCATCAGCTTGAGCAACCTGGGCTGCCTTCTCCACCGCTTCCCGAGTCGCATCCTTATAACCAGCAGCGATATTTTCAAAAATTGTCCCTGAAAACAAAAACGTTTGCTGTGGCACATAGCCTATTAAAGAACGCAATCGTTCCAAAGGAATCTCGCGTATATCTTGATCGTTTAACGTAATCCGCCCATGCGTTACATCATAAAACCGAAGCAGAAGATGAAGAAGCGTTGACTTGCCCGAACCCGTTCCACCAATAATCGCTGTGATCTGGCCCGGTTCAATCGAAAAATTCACGTCTTCCAAAACAGCCCGTTCAGCACCGGGATAGCGAAACGTAACGGATTCAAAACGAAAACGATATACCCCGCTTTCCGGTTGTGTACGGTCCAATATGACAGTTGGTGTGGGATGCATGGGTTCCAACGGAGCTGAGGTCGTTGGACGATAAGACAAAACTTCTGCAATGCGTCCCATCGACACACTGGCACGCGGCAACATAAAGACGATCATCGTCATCATCATCAACGCGCCAAGAATGAGCATAGCATACTGGATAAAAGCCATCAGAGCGCCAACTTGGAGTGCGCCTGATGAGATTCGAACCGCTCCAACCCATAAAATTGCCACCATTGAGACGTTCATAATGAGCATCATCAATGGAGACATGGTTGCCATGAGGATACTCACTTGAATTGCCGTCTGCATGACCTTCTCACTCATGGCATCAATGGTTTTTTTCTCATCTTTTTCTCGAGCAAAAGCACGAATGACGCGCACGCCGCTTAAATACTGCCGCACAATTCGGTTGAGACCATCTAATCGTTCTTGCATCTTCTTAAAAAGTGGAAGGGCTCGCCTGAGTATCCACACAATAACGATCATAAGCAGTGGCAAAGTACCGAGTAAAACAAGCGATAAGGAACGGTCCATGCTGATCGCCATAATCACACCGCCCAAAGCCATCAATGGTGCTCGGACCATCATCCTGAGGCTCATTAGAAGCATTTGCTGAACTTGTGTGATATCATTCGTCGCTCGTGTAATTAAAGTAGCCGTTCCAAACATTTGAAGATCTTGCTGAGGTAGTGTTAAAACATGGTGAAAAAGGCGTGTTCTTACCGTCTTGCCAAATTTCGCTGCCACCCGCGAGGATAATAAGCCAGAGAAGATCGAAAACATAAGTTCCAGCAAAGTGATCCCAAGCATCCATGCACCTATTTTTAAGATATAAGGAATATCCCCTCGAACAATGCCATGATCGACAATCGTCGCCAAAAGTGTAGGAAGGAGAAGTTCCATAATCGTCGCGCTTAAGGTTAATAAAACAATTAGAACTATCCATAAACGATCAGGTTTAAGCATCTTTAATAAAAGCAGCAAAATGTTTTTCCTCCCTACCCGCAAACATCATCCATGCCAATTGTTTTATTTAACTTTATTATATAATTAGCGGTTCACTTTTGGCAAACAGCATGAATCAAACAAAACCACACCGAAGCATATGTCTAGCTGCATTTTCGTCCCGGTCGTGGTGCACGCCACACACCGGATATGTCCACGCCCGGACGGATAGCGGAGGTTCTGAGAAGGTTGGTTTTCGCTTCAAGGACTTACGGGTCTTAGTCGCCAGTCTCGTCGACGTTCTCTGGACCATCACCATTTATTTCGGCAGCATTGTCCATCTCGTCGGATTATAAAGGAACGACTCAACTGGACAATGAAGGCGACGTTAGCGATCTTATTCTGACCGCCGATCCCTTTTCCGGGTTTTCGATTTGCTGGAAGAAGGCGTCTCCTTGACAATAAGAGCATCCAGCTCATCCGGCGTAATGAATTCCGGCTCAAACGTGCAGCGGTACAATCCCTGCTGACCGCGGATGGGAAACGGCCGAATCGGGCGCGCATTTTCCAGCACCCAAGCAAAATAACCTTCCTCATAATCTTCCTCTAGCATATAAGCCGCTTCCACATCCTCCCGAAGAAAAGGCCGCACATCGACGATGTCAACGATGCCGACCGCAATCCCGCCCGGAAGCGTTAGGCGCGTTCCTTCTTCCGTATCGGCGGACCATGTGCGGGCCGTCGCCGCAATGACGAGCGGTCCTCGATGGTGCGTTTTCCACGACCGCACTTCGATTGTTTTTAAACCCCCAGCGATCAGATAGGCAAAAGGCTGATCAATGGAAATGCAGCGAAACTCGGACATAGTCTATTCTCCTTTTTACGCACGCAGGGCTCGAGACGTACTTCTCAGCTGACGTTTGGGCGTTGTCTCAATCCCTGAGTTGATTTTATATATTTAACATCATTTTATTATAGACAAGGGTGCTGGCACAATGTAAAGCTGAAAGGAGGTTACTGTCAATATCTCATTGGTCGCACCCTTCGTTTTTTGTTTTTTATTTTTTCCTTTTATTCCCATTCAAATGGTAGCCTTTTCGCTCATTCCGTCAAGGGTAAAGGCTTCGCCCTCCGCCTTCGTCTCGCCCTTGACTCCATTCCCGTTTCGGCTTATTGGTCAAAAGGGACTTTATTGGTCAAAAGGGACTAAGAGGCACCCCTATCGACGCAGCGCCGTTCTTGAAAATTTTTTCACTACATCGCAAGATGGATGATCTGTCGAATCTGTTGGCTGAATTCTCGTAGCCATGCTTCACTTCCTTCAAGGCCGGGCATATGGGCTTGACACCATGCCCCTACTTCTTGCTGCCGACGGGCCCCTCTGGCTTTTCTACCTCGTTGCTTCTCCGCTTTCGATCATGCCACCTGCCTGTCTTCCTGACGTGCAGCTTGTTCTATCATCCATCGACAAACCTCGTCCCATTCGCCATTGCGCACAGCCGCCTTCACTTGAACCAGATGGTTCGCTCCGCGGATACTCCAGGCCATGCCCCGTTTTTTCATGCGATCCGCCACGAGGTTGTCGTTTGCGTTCTCTACATTGCCAATGCCTCGTGCGATTTCCGGCAATCGGGAAGCTCTTTGTCGGTAATCCTTCAGACTTTCCCAGTTTCGCTCAATTGTCTCCCTTAGCTTACGGATATCCTTTTTCTTTTCTGGATACTTCGCCTTCTGATCTTCCATGAACGCCTCAAACCCTTGCCGATCATCCGCCTCGATCAGCGTTTGAATGGTGTCCACCATCGCTTGTTGTTCGTATCCGAATACCCGTTTGATCCAACGTTGAAAATGAAATCCGTCGATCTGGTGCAAGGAATGAGCGTACAGCTCCGTACCGTATTTGCCCCATACGGCCCCATCGCTTCCGAATACCAACAGCCCGACGTTTTCCAGATCATAAGTCGATACCAGATACCGGTCCACCCGTTTCCAATATGCTTCCGCTGTTGCCGTTGTGACCAATATTTTCGGATGTTTCAACCGAAACCGGCTTCCTCGCGGATCCACCGCCTCTCATCCTTCATATACGCAACTTACTTTAATTTCCAGACTTTTCGCTTTCTTTCGGTCCTCCCGTTGAAGAGGAATATAAACGCCGTCAGATTCAACCACCACAATATCCGCTTTTCGCGTTCCTTCCACCAGGGGTTCTGCCATTTGACGCTTCTCGATCGCTTCTCCGATCTCCTGAACCACTTGATGTACCCGTTGGTGGCTCATATGAATCCCAACTTGCCGAAGCATGTTCGCACTCTCGCGGTAAGAATTTTGGGTGGCCATATAGGCGGAAGCTTTCACCAGGGTGGGACTGATTGTTTGTTTGTCTTGAATTCCCAAGTTTTCATCCAGCGGATAATGCCATGTCCGTTGGTTGCGATACAAACGCCGCCGGTAACAGATTTCACCAAATAACGTTTGTATGCCCATCTCGCGGAATCCTTTGCTTTTCTCAAGGCGATTCGCCTGTTCAAAGAGCCGATTGTCTGCCTCCTCCATGACTTTTTCCATAACCAATACGCTGAGTGTTTTACCATCCGAAAAATCTCATGTTCTAATCCCACAAAATCCATCTTGCCCTCTAGGATTTGTTGCGCTAAACTGGAAGTGTAATTTAATAATTCCATAGAAAAGAGACCTCCTTCTTTGAAGGGTGCTGATAGGTCTCTTTTCGCTTTTTATTCGCATTTTTCCTGCTGACCTAACCAATGTCGTCCATGAGTGCCTTCTCCCCAATATTGACCGAGGGGGTTAGGCTGACGCCAGGGGAAAAACCGTTTCCCGGACCGTTCATGCCGCTGTAACGCACGTAGAACCAGACGTAATCCCCGGCATTTATCTGAAATTCACGCTTAAACCAGTCCGCTGCCTCTTTGGTCAGTGTGAAAGACATTTCCCGGTCCCTTCCCAATGGTAACCCGCGTTACACTGCCCGTTGTTACAAAGTTAAACAAACGTGTGTAAATACCGGTAAAGTCGTCTTTATGAAAAACAGTGACATCTGTTTCCGGCAAAGGAATCCAAGAAACGAGAGCCAAAATATCATCCGTTTTTTCGATCAGCGGCACATGGTCATACGTACGAACAAGTACGATTTTCGAGTAATTCGCGAATTTGAAGCCTTCCACATGCACGACGTCGAGGTCGCCCATCTCACGCAGTAGCTCGTCGAGTGGCGTATAAATCCGTCGCATCACGGTCGTCTGTTCCCGAGAGGTGATGGCTACCGTTTCCGCGCCGGCCATCCGGTGTTTCCACGTATCTTTCCCCGAATGGTCGATCTCAAATCGGTGGGCATCGTGTTTAACCGTCCTGACGCACAGTCCTTCTTCGGTCAGTTTACTTACGAGGCGACAAATGATTGTCGTTTTACCGCTGTTACGGTAACCGACGACTTGAATAACCGATGCTTTCGTTTGCATGTGATCACTTCGTTACATCGAGGGGGATGACCGACACCCATTCGCCGTCAGGGACCCCTCTACCCCCGGTGGAATGACGATCAAACAGTCCGCCTCCTGAATTGAGGTGACGATTCTCGACTTATCAATCCCTACCGGCTTTGCGTATAGTTGCCCGTCTTCCGTATAACACTTGCCACGTACGAAACGTTGAAACGGCGCCGGTTTCGTATAATCCCCGCCGGCAAGGCGAGCTTTCTGCTCCGGCGGGTAGAGTTTTTTTTCCTTGCATCCCCCATAGCAACGGGCGTACAAACAGTTCAAAGCTGACAAAACACGCCCCCGGATTGCCGGAAAGGCCGAACAGAAATTTCCCGCGTCGAATGCCGACCGACGTAGGGCTACCCGGGCGCATCGCCACTTTGTTAAACAACAACTCACCGTCCCACTGTTCAAAAACGTCGACGAGAATGTCGTAGTCACCCACCGATACGCCACCTGTGGCGATGACTATATCGGCCTGGTCAAAACTGTCCATAATCGTCTGCATCGCGCGTTCCACGTCATCTGAAACGGGATCGATAATGATTGGGACACCGCCTGCTGACAGTACTTGTGCGGCTAACATATAACTGTTGCTGTTCCGGATCTTCCCCGGTTGCAGCGGTTCGTCTACTGGAAGAAGTTCAGAGCCTGTCGCGATGATGGCAACAGTTGGTTTTTATATACCTTTACTTTGTGGTAACCGAAAGTAGCGAGAAGTGCCGCCTCTCCGGCGTTTACCTTCCTCCACACTGCCATGAGCGGGGTTCCTTACGCTACTTCTAACACGATTGCCGAAACGTTCTCTCACGCTTGTATCTCTTTTTTTTACCGTCGTGTACAACTTTCCGTCCTTTTCCACCTCATCGGTCATTTCCAACATGATAACAGCGTCAGCACCGTCGGGAACGGCTGCTCCAGTCATAATTCGCGAACACGTCCCTTGCTGAACGGACTTTTCGGGGACCGTTCCACCGGGAATTGTTTCGATCACATCCAGCAACACGGGTGCGGTCCGCGTCGCTCCTTTCGTATCTTCGGCCCGTACAGCAAACCCGTCCATCCCGGAACGGCGAAAGTGCGGAACCGGAGCGGTTGCTTGAATCGCTTCAGCCAGGCGCCGTCCGATGCTGTCCAATAAGGTGACAGTCTCCGTCTCCCCTGCTCGAATATAAGGTACGATTCTCGCCTGCGCTTCCTTCATTTTAATTGCCTAGCGACCAAACCGCATTTAGATTACCCTCTCTTACGATCATGTTTACGCCTTCCATCTCCCATTTTACATCATGCGTAGCCTTATTCTACTTCTCAATCTTTCATTTGAATATTTAAGATCGTGGGTTGAACAGTTCGTTCAATTTGGCTCCTTTTTTTGCTTATGGGCCGTCAAATCGGTAAATTGCGTTCCGAGTTTTAACAGCTCATCGTCTGGGATGACTTCTTCCATAAATACAAAAATCACCCGTTCTTCTTTGCGGACGTGAGCCTCTAGTTTTTGGCCAAGGTTTCGCAAGAACTCAGCGGACGGGGGTCGCTGTTCTAACGCGTGCCTGACCATGCTGCGAATTTGCACGTGTTCCAATAACATTTCCGCAATTTCCGGACGGTCGAGTGAACCGTACTTTGCGTAGACGGGCAACAACAACTCTTCTTCTTCGCGGAAATGCGGTTGTCCCTCCATCCGCCAAAAAGTCGCCAGTATTTCCAGCAACTCTTCCAGCGAAAACTCGCTTTCCTCTGTCCCCGCCTTCATGAATCGATGAGCGGCGACGAGTGCGTGGTGATGGTGGTGGGACAACCGATGCAACCCTTTGTGTCTTTTAATGTTATCTCTTTTCGTCATCGTCGGCAACCTCCTTGTTCCGTCACTCGCTTCTGGCCTTAGCCAATCTTGTAAAGGTTGTGCAAAAACGCTGCTGAAAACCGCTGTGCAAGCCCCTTTTTGAACACGCACTGATCGTGCACATTTTGTTGTCACAAATTGTGCACCTTTAGCGCATTGAGGTCGTAAATGAGAATCCCTTGGCGGTCAATATCCAGCAACTTGTCTTTTTTCAACTGGTTCAACGTCCGGTTAACAGACTCGCGCGACGTACCGACCATATTCGCGAAGTCCCGATTCGTCATCGGCACAGCGATAAAAACGCCGTCCGCCCTCTTCTCTCCGTATTCCGCCGCCAAACGTAGCAACAAGTGAACAACCTTCCGGAAAACGTCTCCAGAAAGAAGGGCTTGCAACCGCTGCTGCAGCTCGATAATTTTTTGTTCCATCACTTTCATCACTTGAATCGCAATGCGCGGGTTGTCCATCAGCAGTTCATTAAAATCGTTGACGTGTATGACGAGCAGCCGACAATCTTGAACGACCTCGGCCGTCCCCGGGTACGGCACATTGTCAAAAAACCCGACATGAGGAAACATGTCCCCTTTTTTCAATAAGGAAATGATCTGTTCGTTGCCCTCTTCATCAATCTTGAACACTTTGACGACCCCCGCTTCAATGAAGAATACGGCGTCCCGCTGCTCCCCTTCCATAAAGACAAATGTATGTTTTCTATAAGTGCGTTCTGTCGCAATTCGCGCAAGGCTTTCCAACTCAGCCTGTGTCAACCCGTTAAACAAAGAAATCTTCTTTAGCACTCTGCTCATGTGATCCACGGGCTTCGCCACCTTGAACGGACTTGTTACATCTAGTTTAGCGCGAATGTCCCGATTCAACAATTTGAAAATGTGGCGAAAAGAGAAAAACGGCTTTGTGTCGAATACACAAAGCCTTCGAAATCTCATGTCTTCCCCCCACGCCCGCCATTGTACGGGACCGCTTATTTTTTAAAGAAATCGGCGTTTTTTTGAATGTACTCCTTTTCTTCCTCCGGAACAAACTCATCAGCAAAAATGGCTTCCACCGGGCAAACCGGCTCGCACGCCCCGCAGTCGATACACACGTCGGGATCGATATAATACTGGTCTTCACCTTCATGGATGCAGTCGACCGGGCATACTTCCACACACGATGCGTCCTTAACGCCGATACACGGTGAAGTAATGACGTATGCCATTTCAATCCCCCTTTCTTTTCAGGCGTTTGTCAGGCCTTGCCAATGGAGACACGCCAAATCGAGGGGCCTTCTTCTAAATACTTCCATGTAAATTGGTCGGGCCGCTCATGCTGAAACTGGTAAAACAGCGGTTTTGGGTCGTGATCGTTTGTCAATTCAATGGCACTTCCAGAGGCAAGTCCATCAAATACTTGAAAAATCACCCGATGCCTGTCGCGCGGGGGAAATTGCCGGGCATCAAGCCGCACTGCAAACAATCCATCGGTCATTACTTGTTCCTCCTTTCCTGGTCTGTATGCATTTTACTACACCGATCTTACTACACTGTGAGAAAAGAAATTGTGAGATATCGCACACTTTTTCCATCGAACGCCTATCTCGTTCCGCCCCCCATTTGTGTCGTGAATCATCATCGGCCACTCGCTATGCGTACATGCTCCTAGCTGTGACATCGATCATATCAAACAATAACAACTTAAGTTTACAATGGTAAAAAATGCGAAAGAGGCGATCTGACATGGCTTGGGAGATTCGTCAGATACTTTTGGGAGTGCACGTCCTCCTGGCCATCGTCTGGGTGGGTGGCATTCTATTTATCAGCTGGGGAGTCTATCCCGCAGCCAGAACTATGTCACCTCCGAAACAACGGCTGTTCTTCCGCTCTCTAATGCAATGGACACATTGGCCGTTTACTTTGGCGGGCGCCGGAGTCATCGCGACGGGTGTGTTACTCGGTACCGCCGCCGGGCCCATCCGCCACTGGTACGCCGTATGGTACACGTCATATGGGAAAATATGGCTAGCGTCTCTCATCATCGCTCTCGGCACTTTGTCTTGGGGGGCGTTTGTTGGATTCAGGCAAGCGATGAAAGTTTTTCTGACGACACGCTTTGGGAAAGAGCGGAAAAAGGCGACATCCTGCCCTTAGCTAAGGCCATAGTCATCATCGCCGCTGTGGAATCAGTGGAAGTCATCGGTTTTTTCGCTCTGATCATCTGTATAGTTTTGTTGCGTTAAGTTGAACGCCGTTAATAGGAGGGAGACTGTTGAGTACAAAAAGAAAATCTCGCCATCCGGGAGCTGATCGTAACCACGGTGAGTTTTCGTACCGTTATTCATGGTTTCATCTCATGCGACCCATGACTTTGACCGGTACAATCGGCCCCGTGCTAGCCGGTACTGCTCTGGCCGCGAAGAGGGGAACCGTGCGTTGTAGATCGAATTTTTGGTCGGAAATGTGACATGCAGCACATAAAAGCTAGCATTGAGATCTAGTGACACAATATTGTCACGTTATGATGGTGTATGTAACCGAACATCCCGTCCCGTTCTTGCGGTTCTTAAAGTGATGGGCGTCAACTTTCCATTTGCCGCACCCAGCGCACGTTTTAATTCAATCTCCGTTCCTTTTCTTCCGCCAATTTCTTGTCACCCCAAATTTGGCCTTTTGTCTCCGGACCAATGGATAACACGGTCAAACCGCCGATCATCAGTACGGCAAAGAAAAGCCAACAGATGTCTGACGTCTCAAATTGTGCCGACATGAGAAAACCAACGGTATACGGTACAATAACGGATCCGATTCTGCCAAATCCTGCGGCAAAACCGGAACCCCGGGCACGCAAAAGGGGTGGATACAATTCCGATGTATAGGTGTATAGAGCTCCCCAAGCGCCGAGATTGAAAAAGTTGAGCCCACTGCCGAACAACAGCAACGTCGCCAACGAACCGGAAGCACCAAAACCGTAAGCGCTGTTTGCCGTGACGACAATAAATGTAGTGAGTACCCGCTTGCGTCCGATCCGTTCAATCAACCACGCTGCCAAAAGGTATCCCGGAAGTTGCATGAAAGTCATTGACAGCGTGTACCCAAAACTTTGAACCAGCGAAAACCCCTTACTGAGGACAATGCTGCGCAGCCAAAGCAACATGCCGTAGTAGGCAAAATTGATCGTAAACCACAACACCCAAACCGTCATGGTGCCTTTCTTCTATTCACCTGAAAACAGCTGACGGAGGGGTACGTACGTCTTTTTCTCCGCCTTCGCTCTCATATACGCCGACGATTCCCGTAAATTTCGCCTTAAATAAACCGTATACAGTGCGGTGATGCCATCCATTAAAAAAGCGATGCGCCAACCGAAATTGGGCATAGGGCTGCATCAAATGAATCAAACAGAAAACCCATAGCTCTCAATGCCCAATTTCTGTTTTCCAAAAAGGGGAACGCCTCCCCCATAGACATTTCACCTTCATCTCTACGATTTTCATTATCCAATTATCGGCCATACATGACCACCATCGCAGCTGTATAGAGTACCCATGCGGCTGTACCGGTTGTGGCGCCCGTCAGAGTCAGCGATTCTTGGCCGATCAGTACACCTGCCGTCAAAGAGACAACACCGATCGCAAACCCTAGCAAAGCTAATACAATCGGTGTTCGAGGCAACATGTCCCACACGCCGGGCGGTCGTATCTTGCGTGCTTGATCTGTTTCAGGGGCTGACCCGTGACTGTAGCGACCCATTCTTCGCAAAAACGGCATGATTTTGGCCATGTAGGCCCCAATCATCCACTGCAGAAAACCGAAGATAACCAGCAGCGTCACAGATAAGGTGATTCGATCCATTAATGAGCTAGAAGCCAGCATCCATTTCTGGACAAATCCGGTGAAAACGATCGCCCAAACGCCCAACACGAGAATACCCCCGTACAATCCGCCCACAATCCATTTTAAGGTCCACTCAACTTCTTTGCGCCGTCTGTTCCGGAAATGTCGGTATAAGTTGATTAAGAGTTGCAGGTAACCCGTAAAATAAAGGATCCACCCTCCTAGGAACATCACCATAGCGAGCGACGCCACCGTGCCCTCGACTCTCAAAACAAATCCTATAGCCACTAGCGATATCCCGGCCAATAGCAGGAACTCGGGTCTGCTGCGACGCAATTTTTTCGAGTGGGAAGACACAAAGAAACTGATCAGCCGCGGACTGAGCACTAAAATTAAAGTGGTGAACCAGCCGGTGACTCCGATGACGATGTGTACCGGCAGTGTGACCCGGTCTATCGGAGGATTTCCCGAAGCCATGCCAAGACCGAGTAGTACAGTGACAAACAGAAAAACAAACGTCGCCATAACTCCCAGAGCCTCTGTTCGTTTTTTCAACGTTCGGGCAGTTTGGCCGAGATTCCAGAAAAGAAGAACGAAGGCTATGAGTACCGAAGTCCCCCCGGCGGTCACGATCTGCCATTGCTTTGCCAGAAATCCCACCGGAATGGAGAAAGAACCGAGCACCATAAAAACGAATTGGATGTAAGCGAGTCGAATCGAATACAAACGGCCTTGAAAGACGACCGGGACAATTTGGAGGATGGCCCCACATACGACATTCGAGGCATAGCCCACCACGAACAGATGAATGGCCGCAAGAAGAGAAGGGTGATGCCACTCCCCCCGGGTGATGGCTTCCGCCGCATGGATCAAACTGAGCCAAGCAGGTCCGAGAAACGCCAATCCTGTCACCATATGGATTCGGGTCATGCGAAAGCGCCGCGACAGATCACGATGGACATCATCTGCAATCAACGGCTTATCTCCGGGCAATTTTCTCTTCCTTCCTTTCAAACTAACGTGAATCCCAGTGTATCCTTTAATCTTATAATATCAAAGGAAGGGATCTTCTAATTATGATCTAAATCACAGTTTTTCGAGAGCACCGGTTTTAACCGTTTCTGCGCATACGGATTCGGCTCCGGACGAGCCTCCCCCTTCACCCACTATGCACGCATTTTGGGTAAAAATCAATCTGTCTTTGTCCGAAAAAACCTTTTGCCCCATGTGTGCGACAGGATCCTTTCATCGGAAGTGTGACGCGAAGCACTTATCCGTGAACGCTCGGGACGATCCGACATTTATTTGTCACGATACGCATGTAAGTTTTCTCACATTAATAACGGCCCCGACTGATTACAATAAAGATAACCCCTGACGGGATTGGTTCATTTGGTTCGAAGCGTTAAGAATGCCTCCAATCCCCTCAGAGATAAACATGACCATTCCGATCAAGGGAGCCAGAAAACGGACATCTTTCCAAGACATTTTATTGAGCCACCCATACAGACCCGTTGCCCCAAACTCGCAACCCCGCATTTCAAACGTGGCGAAAAGCGAGAAGGCCGTCATCAGAGAAAGAACGTCAACCATAAAAGTCAGCACCACTTGCAAATACTTCCAAAACGGATCAATGCCCGGTTCTGTCAACTGGTGGTGGAACCCGACCGGAACCGAGAATAACAACAGTAAGATAAACGCCAGACGGGCTAATGAATCCGAAAAAATTTTCCCGCCAATGATTTTTGGCACAATGACATACCAGCACATATAGACAGGCAGCAACCAGAAGTAGACAAGCGGGTGTCCGAAATACCAGAATAGCGTACGACTTAACAGAACATCAATCGTATCCTTAAACCCTAATGACCAAGGTAAAAACTGAATTAAAATGGCAGTGGCAACGCCCAACGTG
>Ga0265295_1003346_pt1 | contig 23499 bp, 23 predicted proteins | sample Munlansysbiofilm_FD_192503 | JGI IMG/M metagenome (GOLD analysis project Ga0265295, IMG submission 192503) | Leachate microbial communities from a municipal landfill in Southern Ontario, Canada - Methane capture system biofilm | ecosystem: Engineered > Solid waste > Landfill > Unclassified ...
TTGTCTTTGCCTTTTTTGCAGTGTTAATCACTGCATACGTCCTCCTGACAGGGGATACTGCCATTCTTTTCTGGGCAATTCCAACTTTAATATTGCTCATCTTAATCCCCATGGGACTGACATACCTCTCACAGGACCAGTATGCAGACCTTATTCCTGAATACGAGGCGAGCGCGAGAGATATCAAAATCAGGGAGATTACCGATGCGATGATCTCTAAACCTATTCGAATTGAAGGACTTGTGGAAGAAGCGCGGTTTCAGTTCTTAAACCGGCCACATTTCATTGTCGCAGATAAAACCGGGCAGACAACCGTGAAGATGTTTACAAAGCCCCGCAACGTTATCAAAAAAGATGATATCGTAGAGGTATACGGACAGGTTATTCGCCGGTACATTTTTGCAGGAGAACCGATAGTCAATGGTGTAGAGATACGAAAAATAGATTCCGTTCCTAAAGAGGAATACCGTAAGAATTCCAAAACCCAGAAGAAAAATTAAAAAAAATCTCACGCGCTCTTTTTTTTAAATTCAGGGCTGAATTTCCCATGAATGTTTACTCATGACATTCATTAATTAAAACAGGTGAACTAATTTTTGTTTTCCTGGTGAAACAATTACTCATGAGATCCACTTCCCACCATTAATCACCAATTTTGAGAATTTTTTCATAAGACTTATCATCCCTCATTCTGAACCTTTTGTTACCGAGGAATCGCAATGGATCTCAAGTATGTCCAGACTACATGCCCGTACTGTGGTACAGGTTGTTCATTTAACCTCGTGGTAAAAGACGGAAAGGTAGCAGGAACTGCTCCCTATCACCGCTCTCCGGTGAACGAAGGAAAGGTATGTCCAAAGGGAACCTATGCCCATGAATTCGTTAACTCACCAGACCGTCTGACTAAACCACTGATTAAAAAAGATGGAAAGTTCGTAGAATCTTCCTGGGATGAGGCACTCACGCTTATCGCAAAGAAGTTTAAATCATACAAACCTGACGAATGTGCCGTTCTCTCATCAGCCCGTGTCTCCAACGAGGAGAACTACGTCATGATGAAATTCGCCCGTGGCGCTTTGAAGACACGTCACATTGATCACTGTGCCCGTCTCTGTCACGCGTCCACCGTTGCGGGTCTTGCAAATATTTTTGGCTCTGGGGCAATGACAAACTCCATTCCTGATATTGCTGAGTCAAAGTGCGTATTTGTCATCGGTTCCAACACCTTTGAGAACCACCCGCTCATCGGCCGCCAGATCATGAAGGCGAAGGCAAACGGTGCAAAAGTCATCTATGTTGACCCACGGAGAACCCCGACAGGAAAACAAGCAGATCTCTTCTTACAGTTCTATTCCGGAACAGATGTCTGTCTTCTCAACGGTATGATGCAGGAGATCATCAGAAACGGGTGGGAAAACAAGGAATTCATCGAAAAACGCTGCAACGGATTTGAAGAACTCAAGGGCGAGGTCATGAAAGATGATTACAGCCTTGAAAATGTCTCCGCCGTCACCGGCATCCCGGTCGATGAAATCAAGACCGCTGCTGAATGGTTTGCAAAATCAGGCGCTACAACCATCCTCTACTCGATGGGAATTACCCAGCACACTACCGGCGTTGACAATGTCAAGTCAATTGGTAACATCCAGATGCTGACCGGAAACCTTGGACGGCCGGGAACCGGTGTAAATGCCCTTCGTGGACAGAACAATGTCCAAGGTGCCTGTGACATGGGTGCACTGCCGGTTGTCTTTACCGGATACCAGAAAGTCATTGATGCGGCAGCGTACAAGAAATTCTCTGACGCATGGAAATTCCCTGACGGTATCGCAGAAGGGAAGAACGGATATGAGGTCACCGTTATGATGGATGTCCTGACTGACAAACCTGGTGAACTCAAATGCATGTACATCATGGGTGAAAATCCGATGATCTCTGACCCTGACCTCACTCATGTTGAGCATGCACTCAAGTCTCTTGAATTCCTTGTTGTCCAGGATATCTTCATGAATGAGACCGGGGTTCTTGCAGATGTCGTCCTGCCTTCCTGCTGCTATGCAGAAAAAGACGGAACGCAGACTTCTACCGAACGCCGTGTACAGCTGTGGAGAAAAGCCCAGGACCCGCCGGGAGAAGCCAAACTTGACTGGCAGATAATCGCTGACATTGCAAAGGCAATGGGATATGGCGAGCAGTTTGCCTGGAAAAACGTTGAGGAAATCTTCGACGAGATGGCCGCACTCACCCCTTCCTATGCGGGAATGGATTATAAACGGCTGAACAGACCTGAGGCACTCCACTGGCCCTGCCCGACCAAGGAACACCCGGGAACGCCGATTCTCCATGGCGAAAAGTTTGGTATGCCAGATGGCAAGGGACTTATGACCGCTATTCCGTTCAAATATCAGCAGGAACGTCCTGATGCAGAATACCCGGTTCTGCTGACCACCGGCCGCTGTATCTGGCAATGGCACACCGGAACCATGACCCGGAGATCCGAAAGCCTCGAACGTGAGGAGCCAACCGGATGGATTGAGATGCACCCTGACGATGCAAAAGCCCTGGGAATCAAAAAAGACGAGATGGTACGAGCAATCAGCCGTCGTGGAGAGATCACCATCAAGGCACGTATCACTGACACTATCAAAAAGGGTGTCATGTTCATTCCATTCCACTTTGTTGAATGTGCAGCAAATGTGCTGACTATCAATGCCCTTGACCCTATCGCAAAGATTCCGGAGTCAAAAGCATGTGCAATAAGAGTTGAAAAGATACAGGGGGCCTGAACATGGCAGCAAAAGGCGATATGAATTATGTTTGGGCAAAAGACAAAGATATCCTCGATAAGGGAGAATGCGGGGGAGCAGTCACTGCACTCCTGAAGCATGCCCTTGAAAGTAAATTTGTAGACGCAGTCTTTGCAGTCAGAAAAGGCCAGGATATCTATGATGCCGTACCTGTATTCATCACAGACCCGGCAGAGGTTGCATCAACTGCAGGATCCCTGCACTGCGGAACCCTCCTCCTCCCAAAGATCTTAAAGAACTATGCGGACGGAGCAAAAGACATGAAAATCGCCGTAACCTCTAAGGGTTGTGACGTCATGGCCTTTTACGAGCTTGCAAAGAGAAACCAGATAAACCTTGACAATATTGTCATGATTGGTGTCAACTGCGGTGGATCGGTAAGCCCGGTCAGTGCCCGTAAGATGATTGCCGAAAAGTTCGGTGTCGACCCTGACACAGTTCACAAAGAAGAGATAGACAAGGGTCAGTTTATCATCGAGTTCGAAGGCGGCCATAAGGGAATCAAGATGGATGAGCTTGAGGAAGAAGGATACGGACGCCGCTCTAACTGTCGCCGCTGTAAGATGAAAATCCCCCGTCAGGCAGATCTTGCATGCGGGAACTGGGGAGTCATCGGTGAAAAGGCAGGAAAAGCAACTTTTGTTGAAGTCTGTTCAGAAAAAGGTGCTAAACTCCTCTCTGATGCCCAGGCAAAAGGTGCTGTCGAGGTCGCGGCAGCTGATCCAAAAGGCATTGAAATACGTGGTAAGGTTGAGAAAGCCATGCTCAAACTCGGTGATGAATGGAGAGAAAAAGACTTTTCTTCACTTGGAAAGGGCAGAGACCGCCTGAAACTTCTCATGGATGAGACATCCAGATGTATCAAGTGTTACGCCTGCATTGAAAATTGTCCAATATGCTACTGTGTTGAGTGTTCAACCAAGAAGCCCTGGTATGTCACCCCCGGTCAGCTTCCGCCAGGCTTTATGTTCCACCTGATCCGGTTTGCACACATCTCTGACTCCTGTGTAAACTGCGGACAGTGTGAAGAACTCTGTTCCATGGATATCCCCAATGCACTCTTCATGCATGCACAGCAGGTTGAGATTGAGAAACAGTTCAAACACACTCCGGGTATTGACATGACTCTGCCAATCCACGCATTTGTCGAGGAGAGAACAGAGCGTGCCCGGCTTGGCGCAACCGGAACTGACTCTATTTATACGAACATATTCCAGGATGAGTAATCATCCCGTGCTTTTTTCGCGAAACCAGCCGATTCCTTTTCCGGAAAAATACCGGAAAGGATTACCTTATCAGGTATTCTGCTCATGTTCGTCGCCCCTCCTGCCTATGCAGTCCTGATCTCCCTGGTTGCAGGTCTTGTAGAACTCATCAGTCCGGTGGATGATAACCTCATAATCCCCTGGGTTGTTGCAATGCTGATAACACTGCTTTGAAGAAAAATCATTATTCATCCCTTGATTCCGCGGCTGGTTTTGAGGGGGAAGAAAGAGTATATAAAAATAAGCGTGTACTCAATTTTCTTCCGTATGATACCCCAACCCTTATATCCCCTTGGCACGCAGAATATGCGATGGACAATCCTTCTTTTGCAGACCTCCAGCTATCAGCTGGAATCCTTAAAGCCATCCGAGATATCGGATATGAAGAACCAACCCCAATACAGTCAGAAGTCATCCCCTTAATGCTCGCCGGCAATGATGTTGCCGGACAGGCATATACCGGAACAGGGAAAACTGCAGCGTATGGTATTCCTGCCCTCGAACTCTGTCAGACTACAAACAAAAAAGTTCAGACCATAATTCTCTGCCCAACCAGAGAGCTTGCTGTGCAGGTTGGTACTGAAATGAACAGACTTGCCATGCACCGCAAGTCTATCTCAATTCTTCCAGTTTATGGGGGGCAGCCAATCGACCGACAGTTAAGGGCGCTCTCTCGCGGGGTCCATATTGTTATCGGGACACCCGGAAGAGTAATCGACCATATTAAACGGGGCACCATGGCCCTTGATGCGGTTTCACTCGTTGTTCTGGATGAAGCAGACCTGATGCTGGATATGGGTTTCCGTGAAGATATTGAAGAAATATTATCCCACATTCCAAAAGAACACCAGACAGTCATCCTCTCGGCAACGTTCCCGCCAGAAATTCTGGAAATTTCACGGAAATATCAGAAAAATCCCATCGACGTCAAGATGGTTCATCAGGAGCTGACAGTCCCGCAGGTAGAACAATACTATATTGAAGTTCGGGAACCTGCAAAATCTGATACCTTAATCAGGGTTTTAGAGTTTTATCAACCTCAGCGGACGATAATCTTTTGCAACACGCAGATTGCAGTTGATGCCGTATCAAACGCCCTGAAAGCCGAAGGGTTCATGGCTGACGGACTGCACGGAGGTATGGCCCAGACACAGAGGGACAAAGTTATGAATGCCTTCAGGAAAGGGCAGCTTGAGATCCTTATCGCCACCGATGTTGCAGCCAGGGGAATTGATGTCGAGGAGATTGATCTTGTCTGTAACTACGATTTCCCTCAGGATGATGAGTATTATGTTCACCGTATCGGACGGACAGCCCGGGCCGGGAGAACCGGAAGGGCAATCAGCTTTGTAAGCCCCCGTGAACGGTACAGGCTCCGTGATGTCAGAAGAAGTACCCGTGCAGAGCCTGAACCACTCCCCATCCCGACACTCCGTGAGATTGGAGGCAAAAAGGCAATTAACACCTTAGAGGATGCAAATAAACTGATGGAGACCGGTGATCTCTCTTTCTGCCTTCCAATGATTGAGGAACGACTTGCTGAAGGCGTGGATCCGAAGTCTCTTGCTGCCTCACTTCTTATGATAGCCGCAGGCATTGGTTCAGAAAAAGAAGATGACCTTGAGAAGTATTTAGGCGAACAGGCAGTGGTCAGACTCTCGGCAGGAAGACAGGACGGAATATTAGTCAGGGATATCCTGCAGGTTGTCAGAAGCAGTGGCAAAAATATTCAGAATGATATCGGAAATGTCCGGATTGGGCAGACTGCCACCTACATCGATGTTCCTGAAACCTCAGTGAAAGAGGTCATTGACGTGCTCAATGGTGCACAGATAGGACGCATCAGGCTTGTTGCAAAAAGAGGGAGAAAACAGGATGATATGCCGAAAAGACGATTTAAATAAAATCTCATCTCTTTTTTGCAGATCTCATCAAAGTTAAAAGGCCTGCAATAATAGTGGCCGGAGTTGGAGGATTTCCAGGGATCTTCATATCTACCGGAATCACTGATTCTACTGGTCCAATCACGGCATAGGTTCCCAAAAATATTCCTCCGGCGCATGCATCATCCCCAATTGCAATAACAAATTTAGGTTCGGGGGTTGCCTCATATGTTTTTATCAACGCTTCTTTCATTGCATGAGTGACAACTCCGGTTACCGCAAGGATATCAGCATGGCGGGGAGAGGCAACAAAACTGATTCCAAATCGCTCAACATCATAATGTGGGGCAGAAAGGTTGGAAAGTTCAATCTCTGCAGCACTATCACTCCCACAGTCTACTTCCCTGATTGCAATACTTTTTCCAAAAACCCGGTCTATCTCTTTTTTTAGTAACAGCCCTGAGGTTTCAAATACAGGATCAGAAGCAAACTGTGCTCTACATACTGGTTTTTTAAAAAATGAAGAAATTATATTCATAGAGTTCCTCACAAATCTGTTCCGGCATAAGAAAGGTTCAGACTTTTATTTATCACCGGAAAATCCGGAACAATATTTCCCATGACCGCATGTTCCAGTGCCATCCAATTACAAAAAGACGCTGTTGACACTGCATATCGTTCTATCTGACCATTTTGAATATGAACCCAGAAAAGTGTCCGTCCACGGGGCGATTCAACTGCCGAGAGAGCATACCCGTCATTGATATCAACATGAGTGTGCACCTGACCGGCTGGAATCTCAGGAATGAGGGCGATTATGTATTTCAGGGAAGAGAGAACCTCTTCCCCTTTCAAAAGAAAGCGGGCCAGAACATCTCCATTGTTTTTCTGTGCAAGGACCGGAGAATATTGTTCATATCCTCCGTAAGGATGGGAAATCCTGACATCAAGACTGCTCCCACTCGCCCGTGCGACCGGGCCTGACAATGAAAGCTGGTCAATGAGGGGTTCTCTCACTACCCCTGTTGTTGCAAACCGGTCAATCACGGAAGGAATTGTCATAGTCCAGGTGAGAACCGTGTCCAGGTCGGAAACTGCCTTTATTGCCACATCTTTTGCTTCCCTGAGAAGCTCATCAGGGATGTCATGACTGATTCCGCCAATAATGATCATTCCCTTTAAAAACCTGGAACCGGTAAGTCGTTCACACAGTCGCTGCAATTCTTCCCTGATAATAAGAAACCGGCTTGCAGAAGCAGAAAATGCAATGTCAGTCACCATACCGGCAAGATCTGAAAGGAGGCTGTAGGATCGTTCAAGTTCCAGGAGAAGTAAGCGAAGGCACACCGCACGCCCGGGAACCTGAGTAGATGCAATCCTTTCAACAGCCATAACGTAACAGCAGGCATTTGATACCGACTCATCACCGCTGATTGACTCTGCAACCGCCACGCAAAATGCCGGAACATGTCCTTCAGCCAGTTTTTCAATACCCCGGTGCAGGTATCCGAGCCGGATTTCAAGGTTTAAAATAGTCTCACCAATGACCGAGAACCTGAAATGACCAGGCTCTATAATTCCTGCATGAACCGGGCCAACTGGAACCTGGTACACGCTGGTGCCTCCCATCAGCTGAAACTCATACGGTGCCCATGAATCAACTGACTGCAAAGAGGTATTCTGAAACGATTTCTTCACTGGGTGAAACCCATCCGGATACCGCTCATGCAGGAGTAATCTCCTATTATCCAGGGAATCTGAAAACCGGATACCAAACCCGTCAGTTATTACTCGTTCAAACCGGGATGCAACCGGATAAAATGTTGCGATTGATACCGGATTTTCTGCCTTCAGTACAAGAACCAGGAATTCCGGGGTCTCGCCACGTTCGAAAACATACCATAACCGGGATCCTTCTGTTGCCGGCTCTGTGCAGAAAAGCCAGACAAGCCTTGATTCAAGGGCTTTCAGTACCAGAATAATCTCTTCCAACCCATCCGCTGGCACCTCATAATATGATGCAGTGGCATCCTTCTGAATAAGCCATGATGATGGAAGCAACGGTTGTTTTACAGGATTTTCAAATATTTGTGTCATGGATTCACCCTGATTCCGATATCTGATACTGCAGCAAGTAAAAACGACTCCTCACCAGGGAGCATCATGATTCCAATCATTACAGAAAAGAGAAGGAGAGTAATTATTGGAATGATCATCCATACAGGGGCGATATATGGCGCAGGACCCTCCCCATCAGGAAACTCTGCAGCCATAATTGAGAGATAAAATTTTATCAGTGCAGCGGCTGCAATGGCGAAGAGCAGAAGCACAAGAACAGGAATCCATATTGACACCTCTGCACAGGCAATAAGTATTCCAACTTTGGAGAAGAATAACGGGAATACCGGCATGCCAATCAGGGCTGCAAAACCTCCCATGAGAGTTATTGCTGCCACAGGCTGGAGACGGAAGAGATCTCCTATCTCATCCTCACCAGTTCGTGTCGGAATTTTGTACTGCCGGTGAAGAATCCCTGCAGATAAAAATAACCCGGCTTTTATGAGCGAATGTCCAAGCATATGGAATAATGCCCAGAAAAAAGCCATTGGAGTTCCGATTGCAGCACCCAGTAATATAAATCCCATATTTTCAATTGAGGAGAATGCAATCAGCGACTTCAGTTTTTTCTGACAGAGCATTGAAAAGACGGCAACAGACATTGTTATCATAGCAAATACGAGCAGAAGAAGGGATGCCTGATAAGCAACCCCAGTGCCATGGACTATCCCAGTCATCCTGAAAATACCATACATACCGACATTCAGAATTGCACCGGAAAGAACGGCACTTACTGCTGAAGGCGCCTTTGCATGGGCATCAGCAAGCCAGGTATGGAATGGAACAATGCCTGATTTTGCAGCAAATCCGATAAAAAAGAGGACAAAAGCTATCCAGATCATCCCACTGTCACAGGTGCTCGCTTCTTTTAAAATGACAGACCATTCAAGACTTCCAACGCCGGTGCTATTTCTGATTGCCTCAAACAGAAAGATGATTCCAAGAAATGAAAAGAGCATCGAAGTTGAACATATGAAAATATATTTCAGTGATGCATCGATGTTTGCCCGGATGGTGAGGATTGAAATGAGCAATGCAGATAAGACGGTCGTCAATTCTGCAAAGATCCAAAAGAGTGCAATATCAGGTGAAAAGAGTGCCATCGTTGTGACGAAAAGCAGCAGTGAAAATCCAAAGTAGAATATTCGCAGACTTCTTTTGTCAATATCGCCGGATTTGACAAGGCCGCCAATGTACCCGACTGCATAGACGCTTGCAGAGGTGAAAATAATACTCGTGATGAGCATCACAAACACATTCAGATGATCAACGATGAAGAATAGATTCTGGTCCCAGGTCTTTGGATATAACACCAGAATAGCGGTTATGAACAGATACAGGACTGAATGAATAACACCGAGAAGACTCAGCCACTGGTGTTTTTTCTGAGTCAGTTGGAGGAGCAGGATGATTACCCCACAAACAGGATAGAGCATCACGATCATTGAGCACCCTCCTCTTCAGTCCAGAGATGAAATTTCTGCAACCGAACCTTATACTCTTCAATTGATGAATCAATTCCAACCGTGAGAAGGGTGGTAAGCAGAACCAGGATTATGAGATCTACCATGATAACAAACTCGATAATGAAGGGAAGTTCAGTCACAAAGAGCCCGAATAACAATACTCCGTTTTCCATCGAAAGGTACCCGATAACTTTGGTTATGGCCATTTTTCGGGTGCATACTGCGAGAAGGCCCATAAGCACCATAGAGACACCAATAACAGAACCGAGGAAGAACAGACTATTATGTGCATATAAGGTATGGAGGATCCGTGCAAAGCAGACATATACCAACAGAATAATCCCAATACTCACCATAAGCGCCCCGGTCGGATGAAGATATGAAAACCGGATATCCTGCTGGATACGCATTCGCTCCTGTATCATCCTGATGAATGCAGGAAGTCCAAACACCTTCGATGCCAAAGTCAGTGCGGCAATAAGGAAGAGGAGCGGTCGATCTTCAATGACTGCAAGACCCGTAGCTATCAGGACCAGGAGAACTGACTGATACTGGTAATTTTTAACAAGATTTGAAAGACTCCTGGATGAAAGGAGAAAGGCTGAAGATACCAGCACCAGCACAAGACATATCCTGACAACATCAGGCATCATTTCCTGAAAAATCACAACATCACCTCAACAAAGATCGTAAGAATGGAGAGGAAGAACGCAATCATGAACAGATTTGGTATCTGAAAAAACCGCATCTTTGCAAGAGAAGACTCAAACAGTCCAATTACCAGACAAAGTCCAAGACCTTTTATGAGAAAAAGAAAACCTCCGATGAGAAGGGCAGAAACTGACACATCCAGTACCATCCCAACCGGAAGTAACACATTGAGGAGGAAGGCCATCAGGAGGGTCTGTTTTACTGCATGACCCAGTTCAAACAAGGCCAGATTTCTCCCTGAAGTATCAAGCAGCATACCTTCATGGACCATCGTAAGTTCAAGGTGAGTCTCAGGGTTATCTACCGGAATTCTGCCCGTTTCAACAAGGATCAGAATGAAAAAGGAGATTGACAGGAGAAGAATTGTCGGACTGAAAGCAGGGAACTGCAGGGTTGCATTCCGAAAGATTTCTGGAATAGAAAGACTTCCCATCACATAGGCCAGTGCAGCAAAAACCACAACGGTGACCGGTTCAATTATTGCCGAAAGGCTCATCTCCCGTGAACTTCCCATGCCCCCAAACGTGCTCGCAGAGTCAAGACCGAGTAAAGCCAGAAGAAACCGGCCGGCTACGAGAAGATACAGAAATACGATGATATTTCCGGTAACCAGTTCCTGCGAAGGAACCCAGATGAGTGGAACCTGCAGGGCTGCAACCAGAAGAATCGATATCGATGCGTACGGGGCTATCCTTGAAATAAAACTCGAATAATCTGAATAAAGGGTCTCTTTTCGGAATAACTTTGCCAGGTTGTAATACCCCTGGAGGAACTGCGGGCCGCTTCTTTCCTGAACCCGTGCCTTGACCTTTTTAATGACGGTCATAAACAATGGCGAAACAAGCAGAACGAGGGAGATATTTAAGAAACCATAGAGGATCGAAAATTCGTTCATGCTGACCACCCGAGGATAACAATGAGAGCAATCACGGCGGCGAAAACGTAGAGGACATACCTATCTACTCCCCCTTTCTGGAGTTGAGAGACTACTTCAGCATACCGCTCTATTCCTCTTGCAAGAGGGAGATAGAAATTTTCTTCGAAAAACCTGACCAGGTAAATACTCGCGGTTCCATTCCGGAACAAACACTGGTCAGGGTCCATATACTCTTTTGAGTATACGATCCGTGTCCGGTATATTGCTGAAAAAAATCTGACAACCGGCTGCGTAAAACCTGAGCCAGTATACTCCATCCTGCTTGTAGGAGCATGGATTCCACAGTCCCAGGTTTTGGTTATCCTGGTATTTCGTGATGCAAAGGAATAAACTGCTGCATATACCAGCCCGGCTGTTATGAGGAGAAACAATGAGAGGGTAAGGATATCAGGCATCATTCCCGGGTATCCAAGGAGGCCGAGTATTTGAGAAGAGAAGATGCCTAATACAGCACTTACTCCTGCAAGCAGTGCCGGACCGATATACATCGCCGGTGAGACCTCCCGTGCTTTTTCTGCCCCAGTTGTCCGTGGAAGTGCTAAAAAAGTCAGTCCAAACGCTTTTACAAAAGTCATCACCGTGAGCGCCCCGGTCAAACTGAAAAGGGAGATGACAAACAGCATAACTATCTGCATCAGAGGGGACATCTGCATGAGTCCCCCGATAAGTGCCTGTAATATCAGGAGTTCACCGACAAACCCACTAAACGGAGGAATTGAAATTATCGACAGAACACCGATAAAAAACAGCCCCCCTGTCCAGGGCATTCGCACTAGTAATCCTCCAAGTTCATCGATATTACGGGTTTTTGCAGCCTGAACAACAGAACCTGCGGTCAAAAAGAGCAGACCTTTGAAGATACCATGGCTTACCGTATGAAAGACTGCACCGACAAGTGCCATGAGTGCAATGTCAGGATATCCGGATGCCGAAAAAACGACCCACAGTCCGGTTCCAATCAGGATTATACCAGTGTTGTCAATGGAGGAATAGGCAAGCAGAGCTTTCAGATCCTGTTCTTTGAGAGCATACATCACACCAAGAACTGCTGTCAGGCACCCAAATGCCAGGATGAGAAAACCCCATGACAATTCAGGTACATAAAACCGGAGCAATATCCGGAACATGACATAAAGAGCGGTGCTTATCATCATCCCTGACATAAGTGCCGATACCGGTGAGGGTGCTGCAGGATGGGCATGTGGAAGCCATTTGTGAAAAGGAATGACGCCTGACTTAATCGCTAATCCGATGAAAAGAAACAAAAACGAGAGAGCGGTCAGGGGATCTGAGCCGGGAAGCGCTGACGGGTATTCATATGAACCGGTAAGGCTATGGAGGAGAATGACACCAGCGAAGACAAAAACCGTCGAAATCTGGGTCATTGCCAGATAGAAGAACGCAGCATATCTGGTTTTCTCTTCTTCATATTCTGTTAAAACCAGAAAAAACGAGATGAGTGCCATCAGTTCCCAAAATGCCAGAAACGCTATCGTTGTCCGGGCAAGGAGAACGAGAAGCATACTGAGCAAAAAAAATGGAATACATCCGGAAACAAAATATTTCCGGCGATTTCCATGCATACCTTCCAGGTACCGGGGAGTATACACACTAACGGCCAGGCTTAACGTGCCTATCAGGAAACAAAAAACAGCAGTCAGACGATCACTGGCAAGGACGAACGGAAATGAAGAAAAGTGCCAGGCTCCACAAATTTCGCCTGCTGCATTTGTGCATACCTGATAGAGTGAGAGGAGAGATAACAGGAGACCGGCAGTCCCCATTGTCCATGAGGATACTGTCCATATTCGCTTTTTTCTGATACACAGGGAAACTGACCCTGAAAGAGCATAGAGTAATATTATGGGGATAAACAGTTCAGACATGGAACCACATTTTTCGGACTTTTGGAAAATTTGCAGATATCAATAAAAGAATAAATTCAGGTGCTATGAATGGAATACAGACCCGGATTTACAGGTTTGAAGCAATTCCCGATAAAGGTTTCCCATGTGCAAATCTTTGCCAATACACAGATGCGAAATATATTTATATCAGGGTATGCAATGTATAAGAGCATGAAAAAACTAATTGTCTCCGGCCCTCGAACATGCCGGAAATTTTCCACGGTTTCCAGTGAAATCGGGAAATTTATTGAAGAAATGAATGGGGTAGATGAGATTGTAGCCGGTGGCTCTACCGGAGTTGACCTTATTGCAAAGCAGTATGCTCAGGATAATAAAATCGCATATAAAGAGTTTCAGCCAGATTGGCAGGATGATTTAAACGCAGCAGGATTTGTACGTGACGCGCGAATGACAGAATACGGAACTCACCTTCTGATTCTGTCTAACGGGAAGTCAAAAGAGTCCAAAAACCTCATCGCTGAAGCAAAGAAGAATAATCTCACCATAAAGACCGTGGGATATATCGAAGAGATGCTTATTGAGATGAAACAGCCAGTTGGAACCCCTGCAGGATCCTTCTAACTTTTTTAATAAAATACAATTCAATAAAATAGGGGTGAAGAAAACACCCGTCGCCTACCATTGCCTGTTTATTCTTTTTTCAAAGGTTTGCCAGGATCGATAATCTCAAGTTTAGCATTTGAAAGCCGGTAATATAATCCGACAATGCGGAGTTTTCCGGCAGCCTCAGTATCTTTGACAACCGGATATGTCCGAAGATTTGCAAGTTGTAACTTTACATTTTCAATCTCCAGATCTGCCTGCCATTTTCGTGCCTGCTCTGGATCAGTCGGTTTCTCTCCTTTCCTTTCTACTGTATCCAGTGCCGTATGAGCATGCCTGAGCCATCCTGGAATCAGGGCATCATCACCATCTTTCTTACTGGCAAGTGCTTTCATGGCACCACACTCCTCATGCCCGCACACTATCAGTGTATCCACTTTCAGGTGACGAATCCCATATTCAAGAAAAGTTCCGATGTTCCAGTCTCCGGGCGGCACAATGTTTCCGATGTTTCGGTGAACAAAGATCTCGCCAGGTTTTGCATGGCACGTAATTTCCGGAGCAACCCGCGAATCACAGCACCCGATCATCATAACATGAGGGGTTTGTCCTTTGAGAAGAGCCTGATAATATTCAATGTTCTCCGCATATTCATTCTCAACAAAGGTCTGATTCCCCTCCAATATCTTTTCAATTCCCATGTAAATCTCCCAGGATCCTAATCCACATATGGACTACAGATCCTGAACTGGAACACCAATATAAATTGTGATTTGATCCCGGGTTATTTATTTGGAATATACCGAAAGATTGAAAAGGGTTATTGCCTGATTAAACCACATGAAGGAAGTAACCCTGCAGGCAGTGAAACGGGCAATGCCCGGTCATGGAAGAGCCCGCATTCATAATAAACTCCTTTCTTCCCTTGGGATTGAGGATCAGACAGAAGTGGACGTGAGCACCGATGCAGGAAAAGCCCTTACCCTGAAGATCTTTGCAGATGACCTGGTAGAAGAAGGAACCGTTCGAATCAGTGGTGAGGACCTGGAAAAACTGGGTCTACCTGACGGGGGAAAAGTCCATATCACAAGAAAAATCCCTCTTGATGAGCAGGTAAAAATGGCTGCAGAATCAGCAGCAGACCAGATAAAAGAAGGAGCCCAGGAAATAGGTGCAAAGCTGTCTGAAACTGCAGACAAAATTCAGAAAGGAGCTTCAGAAACCGCTGAGCAGATCGGGACAAAAGCCAGAGAATTCTCTGACAAAGTAATAGAAGAGACAAAACCCATCGGAGAAAAAATCAGCAAAGCAGCAAAAAGTTCTGCTGATAGCATCAGAGATAAGATCCCCATTGGAAAACTCTCTCCGGCGATTGAAAAGGGGTTGTCTGCTCTCAAGCCAGATGATGCAAAAAAGATTAGAAGTCTCCTCACCGGCGGCGAAGGAGTGAGCGCGGCTGTTGTCGTGAAAGCTGCATCAGGACGGTCAATCGGCAATCTGACAATTCCACCAGAGATAAGCCTCGTTGCAGTCCAGCGAAAAGACCAGGTTCTTGGAATCACCCCGGGCACTATCCTAAGTGAGGGTGATATTGCATATTTCAGCGGATCTTCTAACGCAGTAGCCTTTGTCACCCGGATGCTGGAGGAATAACTTTGGAAATATCATTCACTCAGGATGGCCTTATCGGAATTGCAGTCCTCCTGATAATTGTTGTCATGATTTATCTGATGATCAGAGAAATACGACTGATGAAGACAAATTCCAGAAAACTGGAACTGGAACTGGAACGTGATAAGTTACAAATAATTAAACAGGATGCCCAGGTGTCAGTACAACCCTCTTTCAGGCTGACTACCGATCAGATTTCATCTCTGAAAGATCTTGAAGAATCAAATATTGCCCTTGAAACAGACATCCTCATGAAACAGAAAACCATAGAAGGAAGAATGAAAAGGCTTGAAAATTATGTTAAGCGTGAGAAACTTGACCTGATGATCGACCGGATAGAAACAGAAGAGAAAAAAATCTAGGTGAATAATCATGTTTGAAACAGCATCAGGGAAGACAAAACAATTCTTTGATAATATTTCCTTAAGCCCGGCATTAACCGGGGAAACGGTCCCCACTTTTGACCGGGTACTGGATAGTTACTTTGACAGAAACTCAGAAGCCATCATGCAGGAATGGGGACTGATAACCGACGCAGATATACAGGAATACCAAAGAAAACTTGAATACCTGAGCTATGAAGTCGGACGTCTGGTAACCGAAAAAGGTCTTCTGAAAAACCGGGCTGATAGCATCGGAAAGGCCATTACTGAACTCGAGGGGAAGAAATGAACATGGATAAGTATCTCAACTCCTATCTGGACCGGCGGATGAAACTGATGGTAGATGAATGGCAGCTTGGGACAACATCTGATCTGAGGGAACTATCCACACGGTATCGTAAGGTAAAGGATGAAGTTGAAGGCCTTAAAACCTTCGGGCGGCAATCTCATGACCGGATGGACCGGATGGAAGAGCGAGTTCGATCACTTCGGGAGCGAATGAAATGACACTCATCGAGATTCTTCTGATAATCCTGATCTTATTAGTGGTAGCTTTCCTGCTCTTCTGGTTTTTCCAGGGATCATCAGGGAAAATATCCCTTCGAAGACCAGTAGAGAGCAGGGTTGATGAATATCTGGACCGGCGATTTGCTCAGCTTGTTGAAGAATGGGGAGTTGTCCGGAGCCCTGCAATAAAACGATTTAAAAACCAAAGAGAATCTGCTCTTGATGCAGATGAGGCGAAGGTTGCAGAAATAAAGCAATTCGAACATGAGTTTATGGGAAACCTCACAGATCTTGAGGAGCGACTTGATACATTGGAAAGATCACTTGAAGCTAAAAAATCAGGAAAATAAATCATCCGGAGGGATATTCAAAGCCCTCAAAACCCAGGTCCAGCGGGTCAGAAAGAATAATGATCCACCAGGCCGGGATACGGAATCTTTTTCCCGGTATGTATGCGATCTCTGCCACACCTCCAGCCCCCTTTCCGGTCTTCGCCAGTGTGTGATGTGCGGCAGATGGGGGTGCAGCTCCTGCTGGCACGATGAGTATTACCTGTGCAGGTCATGTGGTGGCATTATGAAACTTTTATTACTTGAGACCCCAGCCTCTGATCCTCAAAATATGACATTCGACGAGAGTTCAGAGTCACCTGAAGATTGTCCCTGATTTTTTGCCCAGTTATCATAACTGGATAATTCAATACTTTTGATAACCAGATACTAGAGTACCAGACAGGAAGGTCTTTCATTGAAAAGCATAAAAATTCCCTCACTTATAACATCTGTTGTCCTGAACGCATTGTCAGGTCTTGAGGGAATGGAATTTACACTGCTTGACCGGTGCCCTGATTGCGGAGGAGAGGTCAGGTATCACGACAATAGAAAAAAACGATTTGCAACTGTTGTAATTGACGGTGAAAAAAAGATTATCAACGTTCTGGTCACCCGGTACTACTGTAAGAACTGCGGGCGGCTTTGCTATGCCATGGCGCCTTTTTATCCAAACACCAAATTTGGATCGCCTGTTATAGACCTTTGTATGACCCTGGCACGGGCTCACCCGTTCAACCATAGTGCACGTATACTGCAGGGGATGGGTGTTGTAGTAGACCGGGGAACTATCCGAAACTTTTTTTCGAGGGATGTCCCGGAGGTCAGCTATGCCAAAATATATGGGCTTCCCATTCCCCTCTCTATTTTTTATTTGTCAGACCTTGCATCAAAAAAACAACAGTCACGACTGGTGACACAGGAAGATATCCTGAAAGTCTGTGGGTTTCCCGGACTCAAAGAACTATTTCATGCAGAAAAAAATAAAAAGAACTGAACGATCGGTGAATATTAATCGTCTTCCTGGACCGGGACTTCCTGACTAAAAAGACGAATCATATCATAGTAACTGTTGCTATAATGGTGCTCCCATTCCTCGTGCTCATTGATTTTTGCAAGAACCGGCATTCCTTTCGGCATTCCCGGACGATACCCGAACATCTGTTCAAGCTCAGCCTGCAGGGCATGCATCATCAGCGAAACCGGAATATCCATTGCACATCTATCCTGGCACTGGCCACAGTTAATACATGAATCAGCAATGTGTGAAAACCTAATCAGGTGAAACATAAGCGGAGGGGGTATTTCACCAGGTTTTACCAGCCATGGTTTTTTTGTCTGGCAATCTTTGCATATACAAAGAGGACAGGCATGTGAACACTGATAACACTTAATGCACCGGGAAGTCTCGTCCATAATCCAGGTAAGCCGGGAAAGACCTGTCCCAATCCTGGAAAACATAGATTTGCGGTTTTTTTCAGAGAGAGTCAGCATCGCCGCTTCAACACGTGCCCGGGCCTCAACGCCCTTCATTTCAGCAGGAATTATCGTGATGTAGCCTTCTTTTCGGGCAGCATCAAGAATATTCAGACCCTTTTTACTGCATACCTCAACAAAAGTGGCCTTCTCAGCGCCATCTCCCACAAGCCCCCAGGTTCCACACACCACGTCGCATTGGCGGGGAATTGGAGTATCACACCGCCTGCAGTTATCTCTTCTTCCAAACCCTTCTTCCTCAATATCCTCCAGGGGATATTCACGTGTCACGCCTTCGGAAGTAACAACCACCCGGCCATTCCGGATGAGAAATGAATCCACGAGATCCGGATTTATAGAGCAGATGCCCCAGATAAAAGATCTGGCCCGTGTGGGAGATATGGTTCCACTGCAGTTCAGGCCAATAAGATACAGATCATCCCGGTCCAGTTGATTTCTTTTTATAAGTTCGACAATGGCTTTTGCATCACACCCTTTCACCACTGCCGCAATTTTCATCCCAGGACTTGCACCTGCTGCCTGTATTACCCAGTCGGCAGTAAGCAGACTTCCACAGTACAGAGAGCCAGAGCAAAGCCGGATTTCTTCAGGATCAGTTATCAGGACGGGCCTGGGGTCATAGATATCTTCTCCTTTTTGCAGGGCACAGACTGCATCAACCGTCCCTGATTCCAGCAATGACAACAAAAGACCGGTAACCAGTCCTCCTGATGCAGCGGCGTCCCTGATCTCATCATCTAAAGACCACCCATACCACATGGTCCCGTTCATCGCTCTTCATCACCCTTATATTCAAGATCAAGGGCTACACAAATTGGTTTATATCCAGAGACTCCAGGTTCCGGATCTGGTATTCCCACCAGACTACTATAAGTGGTGTCAAAAAGGAGTGGCATAAACACCATCCCCTTCTTAATATCAGATACAATCCTGACCTTACAGGACACCTTTCCTTTTCGCGATCTGACCGTGACCATATCTCCGTCATGCACCCGGGCAGCTGACGCATCGGCTGGATGGACTTCAACATATGCTTCGTTGATTTCATCAGTCAGATTCTTACTTCTCCGGGTCATGGTGCCGGTATGCCAATGCCAGATAGTCCGCCCGGTTGTCAAACGATACGGGTACTTATCATCAGGCAGCTCTGAAGGGGCCTTCCATTCCACCGGGCAGAAGACTCCTTTTCCGTCAGGATGAGAGAACCGGTCAGTATACAAAATTGCAGTCCCCGGATGACCTTCATGCGGGCAGGGCCAGCAGATACCGTCAGGATGGCGGACCCGCTCATAGGTCATTCCCTGGTATCCTTCGCAAACCGTCGTTATTTCCTGAAAGATATCTGCAGGAGACTGATAGGAAAACTGCTGCTCATATCCCATCTGGCATGCTATTTCGGTAATAATCTGCCAATCCGGTTTTGCCTGCCCGGGGGGGCTCACTGCTTTATGAAGCTGCTGCACACGCCGCTCTGTATTCGTTACCGTCCCTTCTTTTTCAGCATAGCAGGCTGCAGGAAGCACAACATGAGCATATTCACAGGTTTTGGTAAAAAAAATATCAGACACTACCAGAAAATCAAGATTCTTTATTGCATGTTCCACAGCATATGGATCAGGTTCAGTAACCATCGGGTTTTCCCCAACGAGAATCATAGCTTTTATCCCGTTATCCAAAAGCCCTGCTCTCTGAAAGATCTGGTTTATGCCAAGCCCTTCCTTTGGTGGTGCAATCCCATCAGGAAATTTCCAAATCCGTGCAATTTTGCGGTGAACATTGCTATCAGTAACCGGTTGATATCCAGGGAAAAAATCAGGAAGGCACCCCATATCACAGGCACCCTGGACATTATTCTGTCCACGAAGAGCATTTACGCCAGTTCCAGGCCGTCCGATATTTCCGGTCAGCATCATCAGATTTGCTATTGCCCTGACATTATTCACTCCCCCGGACTGCTGGAGCAGACCCATTGCATAAAGCACGGTACAGCTGTCACTTGTACCTATCCACCTGGCTGCAAGGATGAGATCCTCTTTGGATACCCCGGTAAGGACGCTCACTTCCTGTGGGCTATATTTGTTTTGCAGCACCACTTTTCTGAGAGAATCATATTCACGGGTCCGCAACGCAATAAATTCCTTATTCTCCCATCCGCTGCGGATGATCTCTCCCATGATACAGTTCAGAACCGGAACATCACTCCCACTAAAAAACTGAAGAAACAGGTCTGCCTGGATAGCAGTGGGAGTGTACCTGGGATCTGCATAGATGAATTTTCCTCCTTTTGCCTGTGCACGGACAATCTGCCTGCCAATAATTGGGTGTTGCTCAAAGGTATTTGACCCCAGGCAAAAGACACAATCAGATTCCCCGATATCAGGGATTGAATTGGTCATTACACCTGATCCAAAGGAAAGAGAGAGGCCGGTCATGGTTGCTTCGTGGCAGAGCCGGGCACAATGATCCAGGTTATTTGTCTTCAGAACCCCTCTTGCAAATTTCATGAGGGCATAATTGTCTTCATTTGAGCACCGGGCAGATGCCAGTACACCAACCTCTTCAGGACTGAACTCTTTTAGTTTCTCTGAAATGAGGTGATATGCATGTTCCCAGTCAGTTTCGACAAAGACATCCCCCTTCCTTATCAGGGGCTTTTTAAGCCGGTCAGGACTATGGATAAACTGGTGACAATACGTTCCTTTCGGACATAATTTCCCTTCATTCACCGGTGAACGGATATTCGGAGTTGTCCCGACGACTTTATCATCCTGTACGATCAGGTTGACCGAGCACCCGGTACCACAATAAGGACATATCGTCGGAACCTGACGTATCATAATATATGTTCTGTAATCGTCAACTGCAAACCGAATAAATCCTTGGATAGATAGAACTTTTTGATTATTTAGGGTGGGTGATTCCATATAAACAGACCCAGATACGCAAATGAAGACCGCTTATGCGGCCTGCACGATGGCGAGTCCGAAAGTGCTGACAAAAAAGAAGAAAAGGTATGCACAATCGGGGTAAATATATGTTTATTTGGAGAATTAAGGAGAATACAGGCACGCACGATTTATTGTCCGATAAAATGAGCCCTTTAAACCCGTAAAATCAAAGATTTTCCCAAATAACGATAAAAGAAGCAAACAAAAGGGGAAGCACACCTTTAAAAATATTTGTTTCTGTAGGGATAGCTCATTAAAGCAAAAAATAACGTTATTTTCAGAAAATAATAGGATATTAAGAGGTTAAATATCTCAAGTAGTGGGCATCCATTTGATTTGTCATGATTTATCATGAAATATAGGGGTCCGTATGATAAGCTTTTGTTTTTACAAGGCATATGGAGTCAACATGAAAAACACACTTTCACCTCCTTTTTCATGAAAAAATCTCGCATCTATTTCAGAACCTTTATCTATATTTTCTAACAACCTTTGTTCAGTCGATTTTAATCGATCAGGCTGGTGCGACAAATATGGCATTTGCAGTTCATGTAAACATGGAACGCTGTACCGGCTGCAACAATTGTGTGGTGGCATGCCCGGTGAATGCATTGGAATTATTCACCGTAAACCCGTCAAGCACAGATAAAATCTACAAAGTCATCAATGGAAATGCTACTGTCCTTGATGTCAAGTATGAACTCTGTGCAGGCTGTGGTGTATGCGTTGATGTTTGCCCATACGATGTGATTCAGCTCTCTGGCCAGGTACCTCAGGCAGCAATTGTCTGAGGGCGGCGGAGATAGAAATAGCGTTTCAGGAATAGAATCCGTGAATAACCGAGGTATCTTAATGTCTACACTGTTTCCGAAGTACTCCAAGACCAATGATGGGTCTAAGGTGATAATGGAGCAGAGACTTCTCCAGCAGGTGAGCAACCTCATCCTTGACAATGATATTTGTACCGGATGTGGTATCTGCTCAGAGGCATGTCCCGAAGAAGCAATAACTGTAGGGGCAGTTGGGGGAGTCCAGAGAGGACTTATTGATGACGCTGCAAGCATTCGTATCGATGAGATAAAATGCTCATATTGTGGTGTCTGTGTCATCATGTGTCCGTTCTCTGCTCTTGCTCTGAAAGTTGATGGAGAAGAACGTCTGCCGATCCTTGAAAAGGAAGGTTTCCCTACTTATGACAAGGGAACTGCAATCGATCAGGACAAATGTGTCAGGTGCAACATCTGTGAAGATGTCTGTCCCCGTGATGCGATAGACCGCGATGTCCCCTTGTTTGAAGGTCAGGATGATGAAGGCCTTGCAAAAGGACAGGCGGTTGAACTCAAGATCGAATTTGTAGTCGACGATGAGAAATGTACCAAATGTGGTATCTGTGGTAACCTGTGTGAGGCCATAAATGTGCTCCACAAGCCTTTCTGCCCGGAAAAGGGAACTGTTGAAGGCGAGGTTATCTGGGATGAGGCATATTGTGACGGATGTAATGTCTGTGCTGACGCTTGTCCCGAAGAAGCAATCAAAGTAACACGAACCCTTATCGGACAGAAAAAGCTTGGAAACGTGAGTATCATCGATGAGGACTGTTGTACCTGCCACTGGTGTGTAATCAACTGTCCGACCGAAGCTATTACCGTTAACAAAATCTTCGAAGGAGAGATTACCTTCCATGCAGAGAAATGTCCGGGTGGATGTTCTACCTGTGTTGATGTGTGTCCTGCAAATGCCATTTATCTTCCCTCTCCAGTACCTGCAAAGGATATGAAGGGAGTAATTGAAGCAAATATTGCGGTCAACAAAGATCTCTGTATCCTGTGTGGTGCCTGTGTCAATGCCTGTCCTGGTGAAGATATCATCTACCTCCGCCGTGACAGCGTAAAAATCAAAGGAAAAGAAACTGACCTGTTTAAGAAGATCAAGGAAAAACTCTTTGCTCCAAGAACTTCGATGGTCAAAGAACAATCAAAATTAGCCGGCTCTGTAGAGTTAAAGGCGGTAAGTCAGTAATCGAGGTGTATTATGGCTGCAAAATCATACAACAACCCTGAACTGGATAAAAAACTGGGAGACCGCCGGTACCATCTTGACGATTCAAACCCTGAGTTCACCAAGAATATTCTCAAAACCAGCCGGACGATTGCCAATATGTGCTACCAGTGTGGTACCTGCACCGGTTCCTGTCCGTCTGCACCCCGAAGTTCATATCGTATCCGCCTGTTTATGCGTCGGGCTGTGCTTGGTCTTGAAAATGAAGCTCTGACTGACCCCGATCTCTGGTTATGTACGACCTGTTACTCCTGCACTGACCGCTGTCCCCGTGACATCGCTCCGACTGATGTCATCATGGCAATGAGAAATCTTGCATTTAAGCGGGATATCGTTCCAAAGAATTTCCTGCAGACTGTCCAGCTGATCTACAACTCCGGACATGGTGTGCCGAATAACGATGTCAACCGTGCCGCAAGAACCAAGCTGGGTCTTCCTGCAGATCCTC
>Ga0265295_1003347_pt1 | contig 23483 bp, 21 predicted proteins | sample Munlansysbiofilm_FD_192503 | JGI IMG/M metagenome (GOLD analysis project Ga0265295, IMG submission 192503) | Leachate microbial communities from a municipal landfill in Southern Ontario, Canada - Methane capture system biofilm | ecosystem: Engineered > Solid waste > Landfill > Unclassified ...
TGGAGAGCAAGTTGTTTTTCTATGATGAAAACGGCAAAGAAATAATGTTTGTGCCGGGGCAAATATGGGTGGAAATATTGGAGCCGGGCCAAAATCTAAAGTGGACTCCGGGAGTTTAAATTTTGAAATAAAAAATGAAATTATTTCTCTATGGCGAAGATAAATTTCGCTTAAAAGAAAAATTAAAAAAAATAAAGGATGAAACGGCAGACAAAAACGACTCAAATTTTTCTTTGAGCGTTTTTGATTTTGGAGAGAGCGACTCCTTGAATGAGCTAAAAAAATCTATCAATACTCAAGATCTTTTTGCGGATAAGCGTTTGATTATTGTAAAAAATATTTTTTCCGTTAAAGAGGCCGGTTTTAAAAAAGGTCTGGGAGAATTTTTGGAAAAAAACTTAAAAGCGGATTTGCTCGGTAATTCGGAAATTGTTTTTTATGAGGAAAGCTTGCCCAATTCGAAAGATAAAAATTTTCAGTGGTTGCTAAAAAACTTCAAGAGCGAGGAGTATAAGAAATTAAGCGGGATACAGTTGAAAAAGTGGATTGAAGAAAATTTTTCGGAGGCGGGAAAAGAAGTTGAAGAAGGGGCGATTATCAGATTGACAGAGTGTTGCGGGGATGATCTTTTTCGACTCAAAAACGAGATTAATAAGGCAATCAATTTTTCGGGTAAGAAGGAAAAGAAAATTCTAACTCAAGATTTGGACAGTCTTTTGAATACCAGGTCGGAGGCGGATATCTTTAGAACAATTGAATTTTTTGCAGCCGGAAACAAAAAAATGGCGCTTCAAACTTTGCACAATCAGTTGGAAAAAGGAGATGATCCTTTTTATATTCTTTCGATGTATATTTATCAATTCAGAAATTTGCTCAAAATCGCCGATTTTTATTTTCAAGGGATAAGAAATCATTTTGAAATTTCAAAGTTGGTAAGATTACATCCCTTTGTTGTTCAAAAGTCGCTGGGAAATTTAGACAGATTAAATCAGGCAAAACTAAGGAAAATTTATCAAGCCTTGGAAAAAATAGATTCGGATGCCAAAAACGGTAAAAGAAATATTGAAGCGAGCTTGGATTTTTTGATTGCCGAGAATTGATTCCTTGAAAATAGTCATTGGGACAATGGCCGCTTTTTCAATCAAATAGTCAAAATAAAAAACCGCCGAAGCGGTTTTTTGAAAAAGGAAAATTTGAATAATTTCTATTTTTGGCTCAAGTTTTTTACCATTTTATTGATCCTGGATTTGTAGCGAGCACCGGTGTTTTTTTTGATAACCTTTTTTTCGATGGCTTTGTCCAAAGTCTTGATAGTTTTCTTGAGCCATTCAGTGGCTTTTGCTAGATCTTTTTGGGCGACAGCCTCGCGAGTTTTTTTGATGGCGCTACGATAGGTTCCTCGAACTTTTTTGTTTTTGGTGGTCTTACGATCGGTTACGCGCATGTATTTTTTGGCTGATTCTTTGATAGGCATAGCTCATTTATAATCTCGGATATTCGAGATTGAATTTATAATTTATGAATTGTTTACTTAGTTATTTGTATCACAGAGTGGATTTTTTGGCAAGAGAATGATAAAATTAAAAATATGAGGATTGGGGCACAATGGTTAAATATAAAAATAATTTTAATATATATAATTTAGGAAGTTTTTTATAATTTTAAATTTAAAATTTTCAATTTCTAATAAATTTTTTAACTTTGAATGTTTAAAAAATAAATTGTTTAGATTTTAATTAAAACAAAAAAATAAAATTAGAAAAAAAATTTTTTAATTACAAGTCAGTACAAGCTTTTTCTATTGCATAATAATTAATTCATAATACAATATACATTTAAATATGATCGCAAAATTAACAGGCAAAATTGAATATATTAGAGATAATTGGATTGTGGCGGATGTCTCGGGGGTGGGTTATAAAATTTTCTTGACTGATTTTACTTTGGGCAAAGTAGCCGGTATGAAGGAGGGAAGTTTTTTTATCCATACTTATGTGAGAGAAGACACTTTGGCGCTTTACGGATTTTTGGATGCGGGGGAAAAAGAGATGTTTGAGCTACTGATTTCTATTTCCGGAATCGGCCCCAAGGCCGCGTTGGGAATTTTGTCGGCGGCCGATCCGCTTTCAATTCGGACGGCTATTTTAAACAATGATGCTTCGATTTTGACGCGAGTTTCGGGAGTGGGCAAAAAAACCGCCGAAAGAGTTATTTTGGAATTACAAAATAAAGTGGTGGATATGCCGATTGGAGACAGAAATGAGATAATGGCCGACACGGACACCCTGGAGGCATTAATCGCTTTGGGTTATTCGACTTTTCAGGCTCGAGAGGCGCTGAAAAAAATTCCCGCTGAAATAAAAAGCGTGGAGGAAAAAATAAAATTCGCTCTAAAGGAAATGGGTAAATAAAGAGATTGAAATAGCAATGAATAAAATAATTATTTCCCGAAAAAGTTTCTTTTTCTCCAGCCTTGTATTTCATAAGATAGCTGCGAAAAAATCCTTTTTCGGTAAATAAATTCAATTTTATAGCGTTGAAATAGTTTTTACTAAATATTACTTAACTATGAAAAAAAACAGAGATGATTTCATCCAAGAAAATTCTCCTTGCGGAGGTTTCTTGCAGTCCGATAGTTGGATAAATTTTCAATCCGATTTCGGAATAAAAAATCACAATATTTCGGATAGAAATTTTTGGTCCAACATTTTGGAGTACGAATTACCTTTGGTGGGGAAATATTTTTATGTTCCTCGCGGTCCGGTGACCAATCAAGATATCGAGCAACGAGAAATAGAAAGCCTGGTGGGGGATTTGATAGAGTTGGCCAAGATCAATAAAGCCGGTTGGATAAGGATAGATAATTATAATCAAAAAATAGAGAAGATTTTGAGAGATAAAGGTAATAAAGTTTTCAAGGCTCCTCATGATATGCAACCGAAACAGATTTTTATGATTGATATTGATAAGTCGGAAGAAGAAATTCTGGCGGAAATGAAGCCGAAAACAAGATATAATATAAATTTGGCCGGGAAAAAAGGAGTGAAGATAAAGTTAATCGAAAAATCAAAAGACGGCCCCAAAAAAATAGATAAATTTTTGGATTTAATAGAAGAGACCGGCAATCGGAAAGGCTTGGTTTTTCATCCGCGGGAATATTATGAAAAAATGTTAAAAAATATCGCTGATGAAAATTTGAAATTATATGTGGCGGTTTATAAAAATAAAATAATTGCCGGGGCGCTGTTGGTGATTTACGGAAAAATTGCCACTTATTTGCACGGAGCTTCAGGTTCGGAAGACAGAAATGTGATGGCTCCTTTTCTTTTGCAATGGGAAATGATAAAAGAGGCTAAGAGGATGGGAGCTTCCAAATATGATTTTGGCGGGATAAGTGTGGATGAAGAAGACAAAAGCAGACAAGAGCGTTGGGCGGGAGTGACCAGATTTAAACGAGGTTTTTCCAAAAACGCCAAGCCGGTTGAATTTTCCGGCAGTTATGATATAGTGATATATCCGATAAAGTATCGGATATACAGAATCTTGCAAAAAATTAAAAATGTTCTTTAGGAGAAGACAAAATGATAAAAGACAGAGAGAGGAAACCTTGGCACAGTTTGCCGGTTTTTGAAACGGCTACCGAGAATAATTGGCGAAAAACCATTTTGGCTCTGCATTGCGCCAAGGGGTGGTTTTTTTCGGTAAAAAGGAAAGATAAACGATGGGAATTTGTGCATGCTTACAGAGTGGCGCAAATTTTAATTTTTCACGGCATAAAAGACGATAAGATTCTCGCTGTGGGAGCTCTCCATGACGTGCTGGAAAACATCAGTTTTTTGATGGAGGAAAAAATAGAGTGCGCCTTCGGCAAAGAGGTATCCTTGGCAGTGTGGATCTTGAGTCGTCGAGAGGGAGAGGATGAAAAATTCTATTTTTCCAGAATCGGGGAGGATTTGGTTACTATTTTGGTCAAATTGGCGGATCGCTTACATAATCTCAGAAATATGACCAAAAATCTTGGCAGAGGAGAATTTTTTACTTCTGAAAGATTGGTTAATCAAATCGAGGAGACCTGGGAATATATCGTCCCTCTGGCAATCAGGGCGGCGGAGATCGGATGCGAGTATCGGCAAATAATTATCGATATTCATGAGGAAATCCTGCGTTCTCTGGCCGATGCCGAATGGGCGGTTTCCAATTTCAAAAGAGTCTAGCTTTCAGTTAATCGAAGGCCGGACTCGATTTTTTTAATTAGAATAAATGTTCAAATATGCCGAAAATAACAATTTTAGCCGTAGGAAAAATTAGGAATTCTAATTTTGCCGATGCTTTTGGTGAATATATTAAAAGAATTAAGCCTTTTGCTATGATTTCTATCCAAGAATTGACGGCGGAATCTTTTTTTGACAATTCGGACAGAGAAAAAATAAAAAATAAGGAGGGGGAGAAAATAAAAAGTTTCTTGGAAAAGAGAAAAAATGAGCGAATTATTATTTTGGATGAGGGTGGCCGACAAGTTGATTCCAAAAACTTTTCGCAACTGCTATTTGAAGACGAGGGGCGAGAAATAATTTTTGTGGTGGGCGGAACGCTCGGTTTAAATGCGGAAATCTTGAATCTCAATCAAACCGATAAGGTAAGTTTTTCCAAAATGACTTTTCCGCATGAGTTGGTCAGGGTTATTTTGGCGGAGCAAATTTATCGAGCGATTGCCATAAATAAAAATAAGCGGTATCATTATTAATATAAAATTATAGCAAATATAATATTTATTTCTTAAAAAATTTTATTTTTCTCCGCGCCTTTATTTCATAGGGCAACTGCAAAAAATCCTTTCTTGTTAAATAAATTCAATTTTATAGCTTTGAAATATTTTTTACTCGAGGCCGCTTATATAGCCAGTATTTTGTAATAAGTAATTAGCGGTTACTAATTAATAAACAATAATTTTAAAAATATGAAACACATTATCAATTGGCTTTTAATTACAATTGCGGTTTTTATCAGCGCCGAATTACTTCCGGGGGTGGAGGTGGAAAGTTTTTTTACCGCTTTTTTGGTGGCGGTTGTTTTGGGGGCGATTAACTTGTTTCTCAAGCCTGTTTTGCTGATTTTGACTTTACCGATAAATATTTTTACTTTGGGGATTTTTACCTTGGTAATCAATGCCGGATTGATTATGTTGACGGACAAGATTGTCGGCGATGGATTTAGTGTGGATGGATTTTGGTGGGCCCTGGCCTTTAGTTTGATGATGTCGTTACTGCACTTCGTTTTGCATCAATTCGGAAAAAAATAATTTTTTTATTTTATGAAAAGATATTATTCCCAAAAACAATTGGATAGTTTTAAGAATTTCAAAAGAAATGTAATCGGCGATAATAAGCGGGTGGCCGGGGTTTTGCGAAACAAGGAAGATTTTTTTTATAAAACACTAAAAGAATATAGGCGAGGCGGAATAAACAGTCAAGAAATGCGTTCTATAATAGGAGAGATTTATCAGAACACCAAGGACCCGATAAACAAAAAAGGAGCGATTATTTTGGCCCAGGAAATTTTGGGCGGATCTCGGCATATGATAAGACGGGGAAACAGACTAAGAAGAGCTGATATGCTGAGGGAGAAAAGAAATGCCGCATCTAATCGGCTTGATCGAAGGGATTTAACCAAGAGTCCTAATTCAAGCGCGGTTAATACTCAAAATTCAGATAGGAATGCTTCTATTAGGAGCAAAGGGCATAGCGGAATAAAATTGGTTTGCTAAAATTTTCGGGCGGTTGATTTTTTATCGGTTTTATCTTTAAAGATTTTTTAAGAATAAAATTTTTCTCATCCTAAGAGATTGGCAAAATCCGGCCAATTAATTGAATATTTTTTATTAAAAATATTAGTGCTGACGAAGCGAGACGATTAAAATTTAAGCTTCCGAAATTTTGTTTGACTTTTTGTTAAAAATAGTGTATAATTGAAGTATAGGATTGATAAAGTCCTTGAAATTAGGGTGAATTCTCATGGGTGAGGATTCATTTTTTAGTTTTAACCAAGGGTCGAATGGTTAAAATAAAATCCAAAATCTCAAAAAAGAATTCATCTTAATGAAAAAAATAAAAATAAAAACAAAAATATGGAAAAAATCAAAGAAGTATTAACCAGAGATATTTTTGAATCAGACGAAAATGAGGAGGGAAGATTTTCAATTCTTCTTTCTCTAGTGCCTCTTTTGGTGCTAACATTTTTTATGAATATCGGAATCATATAATATCCTTTTCGGATATTTCGGATTCAAAAAAACCGGTTGCTCGCAACCGGTTTTTTTTATCGTAAAATTATGCTATAATGATAAAGTCGAGGAGTTGGCAATGAATAAATTCAATGTTATGGATTTGAAACGGGTTTTTATTCGATACCGATTAGAGATATCGCCAGGCTGAATCCCAAGCCGGTTTGTTGTCGGGGTTTTTAAAAGTAAAACTATTTTTTGAGAAATGTTCTCGGAAAATTTTCAATTACACACAAAAATGAGTTGGCTTAAAAATGATTTGAACTTAAAAAAGGACGCCGGATATCTGGGACTGAGCGTTTGGCAATCTCCCGGCACGCTTTATTTAATGTGGGGTTTTTTGATAATTTTTTTGATTGGAATCGTTTTTTGGGTGGCGGGGGATTCGGTGGACCCGGTTCGGTTGGTAATAACAGAATTTTTGGTTATTTCCACAATGTTGGTAATCGGCAATATTTTAATAAAGACAATCGATAAATTGGCCAGAGTCAATAGAAGTAAATCAGAATTTGTTTCCATTATTTCTCATCAGCTGAAAACTCCCTTGACCGGAGTAAGTTGGGAGGTGGAATTGTTTAATACCAAATATAAAGACGGACTAACCGAGAAACAGCGGGAAATTTTAAAAAATATTGAAATGTCCAATGCGGTTATTTCCAGAATGGTTAATGATTTGTTGGATGTGGCCAGAATCGATCAAAATAATTTATTTACCAAAAAGGAAGAAATCGATATTGTCTCGGTAATTCGAAAAGTGATAGAAAAAAATGAAGTTTTGGGTAAGGACAATAATATAAAAATAAAATTCTTGGTTGATGACAATATGCCCAAAATAATCGGAGATGAAAAGAAGACTGAAGTGGTTTTGGACAATTTAATCTCCAATGCCGTAAAATACAATAAAAGGGGTGGGGAGGTTTTGATAAAGGTAAGCAGAGATGCCGGAAAAGCGACGATTTCTATTCGGGATAACGGCATCGGTATTCCCAAAGAGGATCAAGCGATGATTTTTGAGAAATTTTTCAGAAGCGATAACGCCGCTACCCAGGAAGTGGGCGGGACCGGATTGGGCCTTTTTATCGCCAAAAACATCATAGAAAGAGGCGGTGGCAAGATTTGGTTTCATTCGACCGAGGGAGAGGGCAGTGTTTTTTTTGTGGCCTTGCCATTGGTTTAATTTTTTAATTATTTTTTAGCCTTAGCATTTCTCCGAGCGGGAAGTGTTCGGCTAAGTGTAGGATTTTATGGAAAATAAGAAGATATTGATTATTGAGGATGACGCCAATTTGAGAAATGTCTTGGAGGAATTTTTTGAGGCTGAGAAGATGCTGGTAAAAACGGCTTCCGACGGGGAATCCGGCTTAAAAAGTTTGAGGGATTTTTTACCGGATGTGGTTCTTTTGGATATTATTCTTCCCAAAAAAGACGGCTACGAAATTATCAAAGAAATAAAGAGTGATGAGAAGATTAAGGATATTCCGGTTATTTTACTAACCAATTTGGGCGGATTGAACGATATTGAAAAAGCTTTGGCTTTGGGCGCCACCACTTATCTGGTCAAGGGCGACTATCAGGTTAAGGAAATAGTCGAGAAAGTCAAAGAGGTTTTGGAAACATAAATTTTTTAAAAAATAAAAAAACAAAAATGAGAATAGACAATAAGCAATTGAAAGATTTCTTGTTGGACGGGGAGATTTTGGAGTCCTCGGAAATAGAAGCTGTTTTTGAGGAATCCGAAAAAAGCGGACGATTGATGGGGGATTTATTGTTGGAGAAAAATTTGGTTTCAAAAGATGAACTCAATAAGTTGTACGCTTATATTTTAGGCACTCCCTTTGTGGACTTGAGCAAAGAAACAATCGCTCCCGAGATTTTGAAAATGATCCCGGAGCCGATAGCCAAGAAATATAAGATTGTGGCTTTTGATAAGTCGAATGGAGATTTGAAGGTGGCAATGCTTAATCCCGGAGATTTGCAAACTATTGAATTTATCAAGAAAAAAACCGGTTTGTCGGTGACTCCTTGCTTAACTACCGAAGAAGGGATTTCTTCTATTTTAAAACAATACGAGAAGAGCCTTAAGGCCGAATTCGGCGATATGATTGGGGAAGAAGGGGCGGGAATTACCAAAGGGGCGGTAGTGGAAAAATCGGACAAAAAGTCCGATAAAAAATTGTCCAAAGAAGCGGAAGATTTGCCGGTTATCAATGTAGTAGACGCTATTATAAAACATGCCGTTTTGGATTCCGCCAGTGATATCCATATTGAGCCGGATGAAAAAGAAGTCAGAGTAAGATATCGTATTGACGGAATTTTGCATGATGCTATGACCTTACCCAAAAAGATAATGTCCGGGATGATTGCCCGCATAAAAGTATTGGCCAATTTGAAATTGGATGAACATCGTCTTCCTCAAGACGGGCGTTTTAAAATAGTGAATGATGATTACAAAATATCTTTCCGAGTTAACATCCTTCCTATTTTTGACGGAGAGAAAATAGTGATGCGTCTTTTGGATGAGGGCTCCAAAGGTTTGACTTTGGAAAAAATGGGCTTGCAGGGGAAGGGTCTGGAAATGGTGCATAGGCAAATCAAAAAACCCAACGGAATGATTTTGGTAACCGGTCCGACCGGAAGCGGTAAGACCACGACTTTGTATACCATAATGGATATTTTAAATACACCGGAGGTGAATATCAGTACGGTTGAAGATCCGGTAGAATATAGAATGCCCAGAATTAACCAGACTCAAATAAATTCGAAAATCGGCTTAACTTTTGCCTCCAGCTTGAGGGCTCTTTTGCGTCAAGATCCGGATATTATTATGGTGGGGGAAATTCGCGATGAAGAAACAATGGAAATTGCCATGCATGCGGCCATGACCGGACATTTAGTTCTCTCCACTTTGCATACCAATAGCGCAGCCGGAACATTGCCTCGTCTTTTGGATATGGGAGCAGAGCCTTTTTTGGTAGCCTCTACAACTAATGTTGTGATTGCTCAGCGTTTGGTGAGAAAATTGTGCAGTGAGTGTAAGGTGGAATATACTCTGGAGAGAAAAGAGCTGGATGTGATGGCTAAAAGTTTCGATTTGGATGAACTTTTAAAAGTAATGTCCGAAGATGATCAATTAAAGGGCTCAATCGACCCGAAAAAAGGTTGGGAAAAAATAAAATTTTTCCGTCCTAAAGGTTGCAAGATGTGTAATGATGAGGGTTACAAAGGACGATTGGGGATATATGAAGTTTTGGAAAACAGTGAGGAGATTGAAAAACTAATCACTCAAGCCGCTTCGGCCGAGACAATTGAAAAGAAAGCCATTGAATTGGGAATGCTCACTATGGTTGAGGACGGTTTTGTCAAGGCGGCTCAGGGAGTAACTTCCATAGAAGAGGTTTTGCGAGTTACTAAGGAATAATTTTTTGAACATAAGATAAGAATGGATAGCGCTTTTCGTCATAAATTAGCGAAAAACAAAAATATTTTAAACCGAAAAAATCTTTCAGGGAGTTTTTTATATTCAAAAGGCGCAAAAAGGAAGAATTTTTTTACCGGCAACTCTTATTTATATTTTGATTGCGAGGATTCGATTTCTCGTAAAATTATCGAATTTAGAACCGAAAATAAGTTGATTGACGGTTTAAACAGAAAGGCGATAAATGATTATCGAAAATTCAGAAGAGGAAAAAATGATTTATTGTGGCTTAAATATAAACAATTAGTTTTGAAGTTGGATCTTTATCAGCAACAATTGGACCAAAAAAAGGATAATTTTTTGGATAATATTTCCGTGGTCAAACTCTGGAATACTTCGATTTTGGCGGCGGTGATAATCGGGATGATTTCGATGTCTTTTATTTATCGTTATCTGGGACAAGGAGCGGCGGCCGAAGATGAGGCCAGGGAAAAGGCGGCCATGGAGATTGTTGAGAAGAGAGAGCCTCAAATCGCTCAGGCGCCGGAAGGAGATGAATATATCGTCGAATTGGCGGATTATTTAAAAGAGGAAGATAATAAAAAATTTAATGAAAAAGTTCAAGAGTTGGTGGAGGGCTATCCGATAGAGGATTTTTTGCCTTATTTGCAGGGAAAAGATCGAGAGGTGGTTTCTTTTTATATCGCTATCGCCAAAAAGGAGAGTAACTGGGGAAAGAGAGTGCCGGTTTTAAAAGGAGAGGATTGCTACAATTATGTCGGTTTTAGAGGTAAGAGCGACCGAATGGGGACCGGGGGGCATACTTGTTTTACGGACAGAAAAGAAGCGGTGGAAGTGGTCGCCAGAAGGATAGAAGAGTTGATAAAGAAATACGGAAGGGATACCGCCAAGGAGATGGTGGTTTGGAAATGCGGAAGTGATTGTAATGCTACCGGCGGCCAAGCGGCGGCCAATAAATGGATTTCTGATGTGGATACGATCTTAAAAGAATTAAAAAAGAGCAAGAAATAGCTATCTTTTGGAGACAAAAAGATTGTCTTTGATGTAAAAGCGAAGCGGTTTGTCTTTCCAAATCCCGGCATAATCAACTCCGATTCGCGGAGCTTTTTTTATTTTGTTTTCGGGGATGGATATTTTTGATTGAACAATAAAGAGCTCGGAGTCGGCGTTAAGGGCGGAAGTTTGATTTAGTCGCCTGTCGATTTTGAGCGCTTGGCATAATTTTCCCGGTCCGTTGGTGAGATTTTTAATATTTTCCGTTTGGCGGTTAATTTTCATCTCTTTCAATCCCCGGAGCGGTTCAAGGGCTCTAATTAGGACGGCTCCGGGTCGGTTATTTTTTTCGGTGACGATATTGAGGCAATGGTGAATTCCGTAAATCAGATAAATATACCAAAAACCGCCCTCTGCAAACATTATTTGATTGCGAGGGGTTTTGCCCCGATTGGCATGACTGGCTAAATCTTCTTTTCCGAGATAAGCCTCTGTTTCAATAATTATTCCCGAAATTAGGCCTTTTTCGGTTTTGCGGACCAGGATTTGTCCCAATAATTCCTTGGCTACGACGGCGGTTTTTCTCTCAAAAAAATATTTTTTTAATTTTTGCATAAAAACCGGATTGATTATTTTTTCGGATTTATTTTTGCGGGTTAATAATAAGATATTTATTGAAATTTGTTAATTATTTTAGTATTCGGGGCTGTGGATAACTTTATTGACAGTCTATCCCTCTTTGGTATGATAAGTCTTGTGTTTTAAAAAAGGAGGACTAAATATTAAGATTTTTGTTTATGAGTGAAAATCCTTTGGATTTTTATAAAAAGTTAAAAAAAGAGTTAAAAAATAGATTAAAAATAAGAGAATTAAAACCGGCAACCATTTTGATTTTTATTATGGGTTGTTTTTTTTACCTTCAATTAGGTCTTTTAACTCCGGCTCCCCTAAAAGCCGAGAGTTTCAGTTATTCGGATCAAGAGCTCCAAAAGAAAATTTCGGAAAATATCGATTTTAAATCGAGAGATGACTTCGCTTTGCAAAAAAAGGTCCGAGAAGAAGTGCTTGCTCCCGAAATAATTGTTAAGAATAATTTGGAAGAAGAAATTAAAAGTATAACCAAAAATCATCCGATTGAGGAGATGGCGCCTTTTATCGCCGAATATGATAAAAAAATAGCCGCTTTGATAGTGGGGATTGCCAAGAAAGAAAGCAATTGGGGAATTCATTCACCTTCTAAAAACGGACAAACATGTTATAATTATTGGGGATATAAAGGAGCGGGAAGTCGGGGGACGGCGCTGGGATACGGTTGTTTTTCAACTCCGGAAGAAGCGGTGGCGATTATCGGAAAAAGGATTGATGATCTGGCTCAAAAAAGAATCGATACTCCTCAAAAAATGGTAGTATGGAAATGCGGTTCGAGTTGCGCCGGACATGATCCGGCCGGGGTGAGTAAGTGGATTAGCGATGTGAGCATATATTACAATAAAATTAACAATATTTCCTCTTAATTTTTAAATTTTCAAAAATATGTACGCCAACATAAATCATCAAGAATTTAAAGATTTATTGAGAGAAATGGGCGGAGATTTGGAAATAATCGATGTCAGAGAGGAAGATGAATATCGAAGAATTAGGGTGGAGGGGTCGAAACTTATTCCAATGGGAGAGGTTTTGAGTAATTTGGATAAAATCGACTGGAATAAAAAAGTTATCTTGATTTGCAGGAGCGGTTCCAGAAGCGGTTATGTGGCGGATATTCTTGATAAAATGGGTAAAAAAGTAACCAATTTGGCGGGAGGAATATTCAGCTTGGAGTTGGATAATTGCGATTGTCTTGAAAGATAAAAAATAGAAAATGAAAATAAAAATCATAAGCATTATCTGGGGATTGGCTATTTTGGCGGGGGTTGTATTTGCTGTTGCCCAAAAAGGAGAAATTGTGACGGTGGAAAGATTAAATCAATCCGGGAAAGAATTTGAGGAAATTGAAATTAAAAATGAAACCGCTTTAATGAAGGAGCCGATTAGCGAGGAAGAAATAGAAAAAGAAGAAGTGCTAAAACCAGAGGAAATCGATAAATCGAGCGATGATACCCCGAAGGAAGAAGGCTTTATTTCCGAAGAAGAAACAAAAGACGAAAAAACAGAAGAAGAATTGAAAATAATCAATAAAAGGGTTGATTGGGGGTTTGCATCAGGCAAAGACCGAAAAATAGATACGATAATATTGCACACCTCTTATAATATCTTGGGCGGAGATGAATATTCGGCGGAAAAAGTTATTGAAGAATATCGACAATATGAAGTAGCTCCGCATTATTTGATTGATCGGAGGGGTTCGATATTTCGTTTGGTGGATGATAAAAATATCGCTTATCACGCCGGAGAGAGTCGAGTTCCGGATGGAAGAACGGGGGTGAATAATTTTTCTCTCGGGATAGAAGTGATAAACAGCGAAAAAGATAAATTTACCGCAAGTCAATACGACGCAATTGACCGCTTACTTAAGGATTTGAAGAAGAAATATGAAATTAAATATATCTTGGGTCACAGCGATATCGCTCCGGGGAGGAAAACCGATCCTTGGAATATCGATTGGGATAAAGTAAAGAAATAAAAGAGTATGAAAAAAATAATTATTGAAGTAAAAGATGAGGGAACTGAGTTGAATTTTTTCAGTGGCGAAGAGGCGGTCGACTCTATATTTCTTGATAAAAATGATAATGCGGGCGATCGGCTTTTGAGTGAGATTGATTTAATATTAAAAAGAAATAAGCTGAAATTAACTGAAATCGATTTCTTTGAAGCAAAAAGCGGTATTTCGGATAACTATACCGCAGTAAAACTAGCCTATTTAACAGCTAAAACACTTAACTTTGCAAAAACTGTGGATTAACTGTGGATAAGTTGGGTAAAATTGACGATAGGGCTTTTGTGTGATATAATTAGGCTGTAAATCAAGGGTGAGTTGCCATTTCGGCAAGTCGCTTTTTTTATTGGTCGGGCTTACCTAGGGTAAATATATTGAATATATTTACCAAGCGGTCTAAAAATATGAACAAAAAAGAAATTTACTATGTAAAAGATATTTCCCGACTAATCGATCGGGATAAATCCACCATTTTTCGGTGGGAAAAAGAGGGTCGAATAAATTCTCCCCAAAGAGACAGTCGCGGGTGGAGGATTTATAACAAGTATGATTTGGAAAAGATGAAGAGAGTGGTCCGAGAGTTGACACAAATGTACAGTTGATAAAAAGGTTTAGTTTCTGATTAAGAAAACAAAGAGATGTCCGTAAGAGAAAAACAAACACAAAAAAAAGGATTTAGAATGAAAAAAGCCGAAAAAGGATTTTGGGGTCAGAAAATTTACTCTTTTTTGACAAAAACGAGAAGAAAAAATGCCAAGGATGATAAAAATAACAGCATAGAAGAGTTAAAATTTTCTTCCATCGAGGATTATTTAAGAGAGTATGAATTAAAAAGTAAAAAAAGTCTGGGAAAAAAATATCTTTTTAGGAAAAGAGTTCTTGAATGTATTGATTTTTCAGCCAAGCTGTTTGGTTGGATTTGGAAATTTTCAAAGTGGTCTTTTTTCCGTTTAACCGCTATGACTATAGTGGCGGTTTTGATTTTTTCTTCCACATATAAAGTTTCGAGTGCTCCACAATCGAAAACTGTGACTACCCAAAAAGAATGGGAGGGCGGTACTTTGGAAAATGTAAGTACAACCAGTAGCAATGATGCTATTCAATTAAAATCAGATGGAACCTGGAATGCTCGAACTTGGGCGCCTACTCCGGACACCATTTCCTTCGGCTCATCTTCGGTAATAGTCGATAATTATTTGTATCTAACCAGAGGCTATGCCGATAAATCTTTTTATCGCTATGATGTAAGAGAAAATAAGTGGGATATTTTGGCGGATTTGCCTCAAGCCACACATTACGGTTGCGATTTATCTTATGATAACAACGGCAATATTTATTTTATTTTCGGCGGTTATTCCAAGGAATTTTATAAATATAACATTGAAGAAAGAGAATGGACCAAGTTGCCGGATCTTTTGGACACTATTTATACGGGAGCTTCGATTGAATTTGACGGGAATGATATGTTTATCGCTCGAGGGCAAGCCTCAACCGATTTTTGGAGATTCGATATTAGTGAAAATAGTTGGTATAATATCGCCCCTTCGCCGGCCACTTTGAATACCGGGAGCACGATGGTTTACGGTCAAAACGGGAATATGTATGTCACTCGCGGATCAAATACACAGACTTTTTATCAGTATAATATCTCCGGTAACACATGGAGTACTCTTTCCAATACGGGTATTAATATAAACGGAGAAAATAAAGGGATATTTTTTGATAATTATATTTATGTATTAAGATCCGGCAATACTGCTGATTTTTTGCGTTATGACATTTCCGCCAATTCTTGGACGACTCTTTCCGTTTCTCCTCAAAATAATAATTATTCTTCTTTGACTTTTGATAGTGAGAAAAATTTAATTTATGCCATTCGAGGAAACGGAACTTATGATTTCTGGAAATTTGATCCTTCTTTGGGAGTTGCCGGAGAATGGCTCGGCCCCAAGGATATGCCGGGAGTCGTCAATACCGGAGGAAATTTGATTTGGAATGGCATAAGCGGAGCGGGCGGATTTGTATACGCTTCCAGGGGAGGCTCAAATAATTTTTATCGTTATAATATTGTCAATAATGATTGGACGGCTTTGGCTAACTGTTTGAGTAATTTGAGTTATGATACCAAAGGAACTTATTATAACGGCTATATTTATATGCCTTTGGGCAACAATACCAATACTTTTTATCGTTATGATGTGACGGGAAACAGTTGGTCGGCTATGACTCCCGCTCCGGGAACCTTAGGGCAGGGAAGCAATGCTGTTTATAACAGCGGAGACGGTTTTGTTTATGTTAACAGAGGAAACGGATCGAATAATTTTTATCGCTATAATATTGCCGGCAATAGTTGGGAGACTTTGAGCGGAGCGGTCATCTCGGGCGAAGCAGATTACCGAGTCTATATCGGAGGAAGGTTGGAGTCTGATGGGACAAATCTTTATTTGATGCCGGGAGACGGAGAGACGGCTTTTTTGAAATACAATGTTTCGGCCGATACTTGGACCGATTTGGCGCCTACTTCTTTTGCTCAATATTACGGAACTGATATGACTTACCATAACGGAAAAATTTACGCTTTGGCCGGATATTATAAAGATGAGACTTGGGAATATGACATTGCCGAGAATGCTTGGAGACTATTGCCGGCCAATCAGCGTTATACTTATGAAAGAGGACCTTATAGTGGAGCTTCCTTGGAATATATGGGCAATAATTCATTTTTGGCCACTCCCGGTTTCGGCTTGGTGGATGTTTGGAGTTTTACTTTGGGGACAAGTAATTATTTAAATTCCGGAACTTATCTGAGCGAAGAGACGGATTTGGGTTTTGTATCTTCTTGGATTTCATTGACGGCTGACATTGATACTCCGGCTAATACTTCTGTTGATATAGAAACCAGAACAAGTAGCGATAGTCAAAATTGGTCGAGTTGGGAAAATTTGAGCGGAGATGAAATTCAATCGGCCAAAAATCGTTATATTCAAGTGAAAATAACTTTGAATTCGGTTGACGGAGTTGATACACCGACAGTTTTCGATTATTCTATTTCTTATAACAGTGAAGATAATAATCCTCAGAACCCCTCCGTAATCAGGGCTCATTCGCAAAAAATCGGTGGAGAACTTTTGAATAGTGGGGAGGAATATAAGCATGCGCATCCTTTTTTCGATTGGGAGGCCGGAGTTGATAATGAATCCGGGATAAAAGGTTATTGGGTTTATTTTGGTGTTGATGTAAACGCCGATCCTCAAACGGAAGGATCATTTGTAAACTCCCCGGAATATACGGTTAATGAGGCAATGGAAACAGGCAATTATTATTTGAGAATAAAAAGCGAGGATAATGACGGAAATGTGAGTGAAAATATTTGGAACGCTTTTATTTATAATTACCAAGGGGTTTCTCCTTATCTTTCGGTAGAAAAAACTTCCGAAGTCGATTTTCAGGCGGGGGTTTTGGACGGAGTAAGTGTAAAAAACGACGGCTCTTTTCGCTTGGACAGTGTCCCCGGATTTTGGAATGAAAAAAGATTGTCTTATGCGCCGGCCGGTTTCAGATACGGTTCCAGATTAGTTTATGCTGAAGCGGAAAATAAAATTTATGTTTTGAGAGGCGACAATTCCATCACTTTTTATTCTTATGATATAGAAAACGATACTTGGAACACTTTGTCTTCCGCCCCGGGAACAGTCAGATACGGAAGTTCTTTGGTGGCCGGTCCGGAAGGGTATTTGTATGCTTCTCGCGGAAATAATGTGGCTGATTTTTGGCGTTATGATATCGCCAATGATTTGTGGGAAACGATGAGTAGCGCACCAAAAATATTTACTTATGGTGGCGCTCTTCGATACGACAATAGTCGTTATATTTACGGTTTTCCCGGCAACGATGACGCTTTTTTTCGCTATGATACTCAGAATAATATTTGGACATCTTTAAAAAATGCTGATTTCGGAAATCCCAATGAAAGTGACGGGCAGAGAGTTTATGAAGGTGCGGATATCGTTTTTGATAGAGATGACACCATTTATGCTCTACAAGGAAACAATTATCCTTATTTTTCAAAATATTCTATTACTGAAAATAATTGGACTATTTTAACTAAAGCGCCGGTGGGGGTCTATGACGGGGGAACTATGACTTACGATCAAGAAACAGAATCTATTTATATGCTAAGTGGAAAAAGTCGGCAAAATTTCTTTCGTTATGATATTACTTCGGACTTCTGGGTGGAATTGCCTCAAATTCCGGCCAGCGCAAGCTATGGAGCTTCTTTGGAGTCGGTAAATGGTTATATTTATGCTATTCGAGGGGGAGGATCTTCGGCTTTTTATAAATTTAATATTGATGAAAATTCTTGGGAGATTCCGCAAAAGGGATTTTTCGGTCCTTCGGATACGGCGGGAGGAAGCAGTTACGGTTTTTATTACGGAGCCACCCTGACGAGAGATGAAAGTAATAATATCTATCTGGCCAGAGGATATTCGGATAACACTTTCGGTCGATATAATTATCAGACCGGTGAATTTACCTCTTTGGCCAAAATTCCGGTGGGAATCTATAACGGTTCGACGATGGTTTACAATGAGGATGAAGGGGCGATTTATCTTACTTCCGGATCAATTCGGACAGTAAGAGGCGACGGACTAAATAATTATTTTATGAAGTATGACATCGCTTCCAATAATTGGGAGATTATCAATTCCGATCGAATCCCCGTTCAGACAGGACAAGGCTCCACTATGACTTATGACGGCAGTCGATATATCTATCTAAGTAGAGGATCCGGGAGCAATAATTGGTGGCGCTATGATACGGAGGCGACGGCCGGATCAAGGTGGTCGGCACTTTTGCCAACTATCTCCGGTTGGACCCAAGGAAGTGGTTCAAGCCTTTTGTATAAAGAGGGGTATATTTATTCCACCCGAGCGCAAAGTCAAAGCACTTTTTGGCGCTATGATGTAGGAGTCGGAAGTTGGTCTCAGTTGGAAAATACTCCCGCCACTATCGGCGAAGGATCTTCTTTGAATGACGGTAGGGACGGTTATTTATATTTGACCAGAGGATTGAACACTAACGCTTATTATCGTTATAAAATATCCGAAAATATTTGGGAGACTATAGATAATTTTCCCGGACAAATAAATGTTGGCGGAGTCGGTGCCGCGACCGGTGACAGAATTTGGTCAACCGCCGGAACAGGCACAAATTCTTATGTTGACGGATTGTACAGCTACGTGGTCGGTTCCGAAGAAAACGGTACGGCTTTTCAGAAAAGAGGAAATTATGTTTCCGAATCAATTGACTTGTTGTCCGTTTATCGATGGGCCAATTTGGAAATGGGTTACGTTGTTCCCCAAAATACCAGCATTAATGTTTATACCAGAACCTCCGCCAATCAAACAGATTGGTCAAACTGGGATTTGGCTATCAACAGAAAGAATATCGGAACAAATAGATACTCATATGATATCAATAGCCCGGTTGATGATTATATTCAATTAAAAGTGGAACTTTTTTCCGGGGATCAAGTTTTTTCCCCGACTGTTACAGATTATAAGATAAATTATTATCAAGATATTCAAGCGCCGAGCAATCCGAATACGGTAAGCGCTTATAGTGATAATACTAAGGCGACTTCTGTTATCTCGAACTCTTGGTACGCTTATTCCAATCCTTATTTTGAATGGCCGGCCGATGAAGCGACCGGAGGAGCTTCCGACGGTTCGGGTGGTTCGGGGGTGACGGGTTATTGGGTTTATTTCGGAGTTAATTCCGGCGCCGATCCTTTTGTGGATGGAGCATATCAAACTGCGACAAATTATACCGCTCTAAATTTAACCCCGGGACAAAATTATTATTTATTGATAAAAGCCGTTGACGATGCCGGAATGATTCCCGCTCAAGCGTTCAATGCTTTTAATTATCGTTGGGATAATATCGCGCCTTCGAATCCGAGCGATATTTCGGTTACGCCGGCCGGCTTTACCGCCATAGATAATTATCAGTTCTTGTGGAATAATGATATTGCTGATGAGCATTCGGGCGTACAAAAAATTCAATATCGAACCGGCGGAGACGAGGAGGATGTTTGGTTTGATTTGGAAAATATTTCCGATATCTCTCTGACCATACCAAACGCCGAGCATATTACCGGCGCTTATCAATCCGGAAAAAACTGGTTGTATTTGAGAGTGATTGACAATGCCGGAAACGCTTCGATGCCAATTAATCAGGAATATTATTTTAGCGCCGATGCCCCTACTCCGCCGGAGAATTTAATTGTGAATCCGAGTTATTCGACCGAAAACTCTTTTTCTTTCGAATGGGACCAACCGGCTTCGTTTATCGGGGAGGCGAATAAATTAAAATATTATTACACAGTTAATACCTTGCCGAACGCTTTTAATGTAGTTGAGACTTCCTCTACTTTTGCCGGTCCCGGACCTTTTGCCACCCAAAAAGGAGCCAATCGTTTTTATGTGGTAGCCAAAGATGAAGCGGGTAATATTGATTATAGTCTGTATTCTTATGTTGACTTTACAGCTGATACATCCGCTCCCGGATCTCCGGTTAATGTCCAGATATTTGACACTTCGGACAGGGAAAATGCCGAATATAGCGTAGCTATCAAATGGACTCCTCCCGCGGGGGCGGATAGTAATAATTTCGCCGGATATGTGATTTATCGAGCTGATGAAGAAAGCGGAGATTATTCTAGTATTGCCACAACCTCGGGAACGGCTTATGTGGATACGGAATTACAGAGTCGAAGATATTTTTATTACATAAAAGCTAAAGATAATACTAATAATTTATCGGTAGCTTCCAGCGCAGTGACTATTATTCCAACAGGTAGATATACTACTGCACCGGCATTGATTCAAGAACCGACGGTGAAGACGCAATCATTTGTGGCCACTTTCAATTGGGGAACCAGCCGTGTAGCCAGTTCTTTTGTCGAATATGGAAAAAGTATTTCCTTGGGAGAAACTAACGGGCAAGTGGATAGCGTAACTGATCATGAAGTAATTGTTAACGGTTTGAGTGCCGGGACTAAATATTTTTATAAAGTTAAATTTATTGATCCCGATGGCAATATCGGAACTTCGGAAGTGGGCAATTTTACCACTTTGCCGCCACCCGTAGTGTCTGAATTTGCCGTGACTGATATAAAACTTGATTCGGCTATCGTATCTTGGAAAACCAATACTTCGGCTACTTGTATTTTAAAATACGGAATTGGAAGTCTTTCAAACACAATAGAAGAGACTAGCGGTGCCTCAAATCATATTCAAAAAATAACCGGCTTAGTGGCGGAAACCGGATATCAGGCTCAAGTTGAATGTGAAGATGGAGATTTAAACAGCTTTAATTCCGACCAATATACTTTTGCTACTCCGGTTAAGCCGGTAGCCACTGATATTAAAGTTGAAAATATAGAAAATGTTGATGTGCCTACAATTCTAGTCGAATACAAAACTAATATTAATGCTACAACCAGAATTAATTTTAAACATAATGAAGAAGTTACGCCACATAACTTTTTTATCGAGGATAAAGTAACCGAGCACAGAGCGGAGCTAACCGGATTGGATCCGGCCAAAGAATATGTTTTGACCATTTTCGGAACCGATGAAAACGGAATCGAATTGGATCCGATTGAACAAAAAATAACCACCAAATCCGATTCTCGTCCGCCGGAAATAACGGTCAATCGGGCAGTGGGAAAAGTTTTGGGCAGAGGTGCCAGTTCCCAAGCTAACTTATATGTTAAAATAGAAACAAACGAACCGACTAAGTTGAAAATTAAATATACCAAGGGAGCATCAATTTCCGGATTTGATCAGTCTACCGGAGAAGATCCTTTGAATACTTATCACTTGATGACTATTCCGGCGGAAGTCGGTCAAATGTATAGTTATAAGGCGGAGGTTTTTGATGAGGCGGGTAATCTGACAAACTCCAAAGTTTCGACTATAATAGTGGAAGATGCTAAGTCCTCCGCTTCGGAGATAATTATTGGTACTACAACCAAACAGTTCGGATGGTTGTCTGAATTATGGAACAGATAAACAAAAAAACAGCGGTAAAAATAGAAAATATAAAAAAGAGTTTTCATGTTGGAGAGAATGACATTCCGGTACTTTTTGGCATTGATGCAGAAATTTACGAAGGCGAATTTGTGATGTTGGTTGGTCCGAGCGGTTGTGGAAAATCAACTTTGTTGCACACTATTTATGGTTTGGAGCAACCGACAGAAGGGGAGGTTTTTATCGACGGGGAGGGAATATGGTCTCATACTAAAAATTGGAGAGCTCATTTTAGAAATGAAAAAGTGGGATTTATTCCTCAACAAACTTTTTGGATTAAGTCTTTGACAGTGATAGAAAATATGGCTATCCCGGCTGTTATTGCGGGAGAATCTTTTCATAGTGGCATAGAAAGGGCGGCCAAATTGATAGAATTGGTAGGAATGAGTAAGTGGGCGGATTATCGACCTTATGATCTTTCCGGAGGACAGCAACAAAGAATCGCTTTGGCGCGTTCGCTCCTTTTAAATCCCCGTTTTATTATCGCCGATGAACCGACCGGCAATCTGGATCAAAAGGCCGGGGATACATTGTTAACTTTGCTTCAGGAGATAAATAGGAAATTTAATATCACAATTTTGATGGTGACTCATGATCAGGATCAATATAAATTTGCGTCAAGAATTATAAAGATGGTAGACGGAAAAATAGTTTCGGACGAACACAATAAGCATAGTATGAATAATATCTCCGGTATAGATGTCAAAAATCTGGCTTCAATAATAGAATAAATATTATTTTATTAAAAAAATAAACCCCAGCAATTGCGGGTTTCTTTTTTTCAATATTTGTAGTAACATTTTAGTAGTTATGAACAGGTATGGTAACTGCTTAGGAAAATAAATTTAATGTTATAGAGTTAAAATAGGTCTTATTTGATATCGCTTATATAAAATAAAAAATGATTGATTTTTTTAAAAACAAAAATAAAGCTCCAGCTAAAAAATTCAAAATAAGAAGTATGAGTATTGCTTCGATTGTTTTGATTGGATACAGAAATATTTTTGTCAATAAATTTCGTTCTTTTTTGACTATCGGCGGAGTGGCAATCGGTATCGGAGTAGTGACCTTTTTGATCTGTCTGGGTTTTGGGATGCAAAAAATGGTGGTTGATGAAGTAACCAGGAATAATCCTGTTAACATAATAGATGTCAATAACGGCAGTTTGGATAATTTTGTTTCTTTGAGCAAGGAGAATAGGGAAAAAATACAAAATATCAATGGAGTGCGCGGAGTATCAATGCAGGTCAATGCGGGAGGAAAATTTTATTACCAAGAATCTCAGACAGATGCAATTATTTTTGGTACCACCAAAGAATATATCGGCTTGAGCGAGGTTAATATTAAATATGGGAAGATTGATTATGAGGATGAAGTTGCCAAGGTTATGCTATCGGGAAAGCTGGCTAATATTTTGGGTTTTACGGACAGAAACGAAGCGATTGGAAAAAAAGTCACTTTTGATATCTTGCTTTCCAATGAGACAAATTCTGAAAAAAGAGAGGAAACAAATATAACCAATAATGAAGCGGAGATAGTGGCTGTGACAGATAATGAGGATGATATAATCGCTTATCTATCGTATAATTGGTTGCATGACAAGTTTGGAGTGGATCTTGCTCAATTTGGGAAGGTGGACGTCGACACCGAGGTTACGACTATTGAAGAAGTTCGAAAAAATATCGAATTTATGGGATTTGAGACAGAGAGTGTGACCGATATTGTGGCGGATATCGATATGTTTTTTTGGGTGATTAGAATTGTGCTTATAGTTTTCGGAACTATTATTATGTCTATTTCAGCCATGGGAATGTTAAATACCTTGAGCGTTTCTCTTTTACAAAGAACCAAAGAGGTGGGAATTTTGAAAGCCTTGGGGGCAAAAAGAGTGGATATTTTTAGGATGTTTGTTTTTGAAGCGGCGATTATAAGTTTTGTAGGAGGTTTGTTGGGTTTTTTTGGCGGATACGGATTGGCAGAATTATTAAATTATTTATTTAATATTATTTCGGTTAAGAGAGG
>Ga0265295_1003348_pt1 | contig 23476 bp, 22 predicted proteins | sample Munlansysbiofilm_FD_192503 | JGI IMG/M metagenome (GOLD analysis project Ga0265295, IMG submission 192503) | Leachate microbial communities from a municipal landfill in Southern Ontario, Canada - Methane capture system biofilm | ecosystem: Engineered > Solid waste > Landfill > Unclassified ...
TAGTTTTTAGGGGAGGGCTTGGCTAGCGGCGAAGCCGCTAGCCAAGCCCTCCCCTCCCAAATACAACTCAACGCCCTGTCATTCCGACCGTAGGGAGGAATCTATAAATATTAACCGGACGCCAATGATAGTGAATTTATTTCTCTCCGAGGAAACATAAATACCATATTATTTTGAATGCTGCAATAGTTCTGCCGTGTATGCAATGCTGCTAATAACGCTTTGCGATTTTTTCTTCACAGAATAGGCTCTTGAATATTGAAAATACCAATGTTTTTTTAGCTGCACCTCTAGCATCATAAAGTTAAACTTGCGGTTAAGTACTTTTAGGTTTAGGTGCATTAGACAAAACCCGTCCCACCAACTAATATGGTTGGCAATAGCTAGTACTGGATTGCCACTGTAGCTAAATGCGCCTTTAATGGTATCCATAGTTTCAAAATATTGGCCCCGTTTTAACACCAATTACCTCGATAAAAAAACCTAAAATATAAATTACGGCGAATATAAGAGTTTTTTTGTGTAGTTCTGGTGATAAAGTGCCAGTAGGTACACGCTTAATATGAGGGCAAAAGGGGTTGTTTTTATAAATATATCCCTTGTGTAGGGTATTAAAAAACCCACGTTCCTACTATGTAAAAAATAACGATAAATTTTTTTACTTCAAATACCGGTATTCTACTCTTTGGTTATAAATTCATATTTCGCTACTAATAATTGGATGTTTATTGGTTGTGCTCAATCCATAAGAGGTTGCTTGTGTTGAACCCATAATCGTCAGCAATCTTTAAATATTCCTGTTTTATATCGTCGGGTATAGTTTTTTCGCGTGATAAAACCCATAAATAGTCGAAATTTCCACCCGATACAAGCGCATACTGGTAATCCTTATCAATAGCTATGACGTTATATCCCGAATAGAATGGACCGAAAAAAGAGACTTTAAGCATTGCAACAGAGTCATCGGTAGCAAATTTGGCTTTGCCAATTGCCTGGCTCCATTCTTTTTTTTCGTAATTATAGCCCTTGTTAAGCACCTTAATTTTTCCATCATCGCGTATGGAATATTCGGCGGTAGTGTTGTTTAAGCCCCTTTCGAACTTAAAATCGAAGCGTGCAATTTCATACCATTTTCCTAAATACTTTTCTTTATTGAATGGCGAAACAGCTTTAACTCCCTTGGGTATGCTAGAGCATGCGGAAAACGAGAATATCATGGCTGCAAGTATTAAGTTTGTTGCTGTTTGTCTGATCATAATTAGCTGTTTTATTGGTTTACCCATGCTTCATCAAAATCTTTTTTTTTGATTTTTCAATCTGCTTCTTAATTTGGTCATTGAATTGTAAATCTGTAATTTCAGGAAAATAGTTTTTTCCTAGCCCATGAAAATCATCTTTTAAATTGCGCAAAAATTTTACTTATTTAAACCCAGAACCTGATTTTTGCGCGGAAACTTCGAGCTTATCGTAGAGGTCTGACTCACTTTTGCAAAAAACCTATAAGCACATTAAGCCAACCACATCGGAAGAGCCCTATATATATTTTACTCCGTTTCATTGGTATAGTCTGTTTTATGCGTGTTGGAACACTCAATCAATTCACTTTCAGTCTATTAGCCTTAAATTCGTGAAGCCAGCTAAATGCTCCCTCTGTATTTTCCCAAATTTCCCACGCTCCGTAAATATACGAAATAGCTTCGTTTTCATCACCTATTCCAACGTATTGCGGCAATTCCTTGGGCATTTTTTTAATTCCTAGCAAATAGTCTATTACAAATTTATTGTTTTTATATGCGTTTAGTAATGCTTTATCGCTTTTAGCTGTTTGCCCCAATTTTTTAAAGTGGTATAGCGCGTTGTTATAATTCCAAACAGCGCAATTTTCTTCCTCAGAATTTTTTAAAAAAGCTTGAAATTTAGACAAGTCTTTTTTACCCAATAATAATGTCGATAGCAAATATCTAATGCCCTGATTATCCCTTGGGTTTAGCTCCAGCATCTCCTCATAAATTTCAATGGCCTTATCAACCTCTTTTTGAGCATAAAAACAGTCGGCAAGGCCAGCCTTAGCTCGCATATAGGGTCGTGTTTCAATCATTCCCCAGAAATGTCCTTTTTCTTCCTCCATAAATTTCTTTCCCAGCGATTTTTCGCCAGCTGCAATTGCTTTTTCAAACAGCACTATTGCTTTATTAATATCCTTTTCTAAACTTGCCAGATAGTTATAAGCATCAGCATTGTCTGGGTCGAGCTCAAGAGCCTGTTTAACCAATTTTTTTCCTTTTGCAACGGGCTGTTCGTATGCGTCATAAACTAAGTCCTGCGAACGTCCTTTATTATCCGTTCTTTCAGGTATATCATCAATACTTTGCCCCTGCATTTTTTGTAAGAACTCATTAATCTCATCCATATTTTCAAGTCCTTGCTTCTTAATCTCCTCAATTAATTTTGCAAGATGTTTTTCTGTATTCATGCTACTGGTTTTTTAATTTGTGGCTTGGGATCTCTATTTGTTTTATTCTAATGGTTGCTGTAATGATTAGTTGCGGATTATGGGTTTCAATCCTATCAACTTACACTCCAAAATTGATGCGGGATATAATGCTCTAAACCCTCTGAAACCCTTATGAATTATAGCCATTTTTGGGAGCTGAACTATTAATTATGATTTGGTTATAACATTTTTGTAAACTGCTTATAATGTCTTTCTATCCGAGCCAAATATGCTTTATCAGTAAACAGCAATTTGTTAAACAGCTTGAAAACTCCTCTGGAAATATCCGATTGATACTGGAATGAATCCAAAGTGGGGCCTTTTATCTCTTTTATATCCTGTTCGCTAAAACCCTTAAATGCTTTTCTATAGAAATGAAGACTTTCCCATCCATACGCAATGGTTGCTACTTTCTTTTGATTAAAAAATACTTGAAAAAACACTCTTCGGCAATCGCATTCGTTGCAAAAAAGCTCAACAAAGGCGTAATTTCCTACTGGAAGTTCAAATTCATTATCTTTATGGAGTACGCTAATTACTCGCGTCTCTTTTTCTGCCACCTCGGGGCAGATTTGGTGAAATGGTATGTATGCCATCCTACTAATTTTTTATTCTTGTTATTCTATTGTTAACCCGCATTATTCATCTTTTTTTGTTAAAGATGTATGTAAGTGCGGGTTACCCCCTACCTAGTTAATCCCATTTTTGGGTAACAAAATTGGCTGTGAAACTTAGTCGCTGTCGGCGACAGCAGTTGTTCGAATGAATAATTGGGGTCAACATTCAACAAATCTAAGGTTTTTATTTGTTACCTTAAATTTTTGGTACAGAAAATCATAATGTTCGTAAAGTACGACTAAGAGTTATTGCAGTATTCAAATGTTGCTATATGTGCTTGTGCATAATTTCTAAATAACAATCAATAGTGTAGCCTGGTATCAATTTATCCCATAATCTCCTTAATAGTAAAATCTAATGCTTCCTGAAGCATTTTCTGTGGTGGCTCTGAGATAAAACCGTTACTGCATAGGCTTTTGGTTAGCGAGCGTGAGTAGTCAATATCCTGTTTTGCCATACGGTAAGCCTCGTCCCAGGTTACTGGTTTGCGGGCAACACCATCTTTTATTGCTTGCATGGCTACATCGGCTGCTTCAATGGGAAATACATCGGCCTCGTCCATGGTGGGGGTAATGTTATCGGGTGTTATTCCGCGTTTTTCGGCGTAGTTGGCAAGCGAGTGAGCGGCGGTTATGGCCATGGCATCGGTAATTTTTTGTGCACGTACAATTAGCGCCCCCTTAAGTATTCCGGGAAAACCAAGGGAGTTGTTCACCTGATTCGGAAAATCGCCACGACCGGTTGCAACAATAAATGCTCCTGCTTCCTTTGCGGCGTACGGATAAATTTCGGGAACCGGGTTGGCGCAAACAAACACAATTGATTTGCTTGCCATAAGGCTAACCCATTCTTTTTTAATGGTGTCGGGCCCTGGTTTAGACAATGATATAAGTACATCGGCACCTTTCATTGCCTCCTCAATGGTTTGTATGTTGTTGGGGTTAGTGCTCTCGCAAATTTCCCATTTTCGGTAAAAACGGGCATCGGCCTTTATGTCGTTTCTGCTTGAGTTTAGCGAGCTCTTACTATCGAACATAACCATGTTAGCGGGGTTGCCACCATCGGCAATTATTAGGCGGGCAATGGTGGTGTTTGATGCTCCTGCACCATAAAATACAATTTTGGCATCGCCCAGCTGCTTTCCGGCCAGCTTAAGGGCGTTAATTAGTCCCGCTAGCGTAACGCAGGCTGTTCCCTGGGCATCGTCGTGCCATACAGGTATATCGCATTCTTCGCGTAAAGCATCGAGGACCCTAAAGCAGTTGGGTTGCGAAATATCTTCGAGGTTAACCGCACCGAAGCTATGCTGACACATTTTTACGAAGTCGATAATTTTCTCTGGATCGTTTTTCCCATCTTTCCCCTTGCTATCAATACACAGGGCTACGGCATCAATGCCGCCTAGGTATTTCATTAAAAACGCTTTGCCCTCCATAACGCCCAGTCCGCCCGGAGGGGTGCAGTCGCCATCGCCCAAAACTCGGGTTGAGTCGCTTACAACCGCCACAAGGTTGCCACGGTTTGAGAGGTCGAATGAGGTGTTGTTACTATCGCGAATATTGGTTGACACTTTTGAAACGCCCGGCGTATACCATACATTAAACCAGTTAAACCCAGGTACTGGCACTTTTGGTACAACCTGTATTTTCCCTCCGTAGTGCTTGTGTGTGAGTTCCGAAAGGCGTTTTAAAAAGGTTGTTTTTCCTTTTGATACTTGTTCCTGGGTCCAGTTATCGGGAAAAATCTCCCCCAAATTATCGAGCTTTACGTTAATGTTTTTCATTGCTTACTATGGGTTGGTTACCTGTTGAATTATATTTTTTACAAATTACACAAAAATGTTTTTACTCACTAACTAAAACTGCAAAAAACTATACAAATTAGGAGCATATTTATTCGTTAACCTGTGAAATTTTAGTGTGATTTTGGCAATTATAGGTTTTGTAAATGTTTAATAGAAGTGGTTTTAGTTGTTATATATCTGTAAGACAGGATATTGAGATATTTATTGAATCGCTTGTCAACAAAATTCAACTTTTTCTGTTACTTGATTAGAAAAGAATATTTCAAACTAAAATAACACTATTATGACTTCAACAATTAAAGTAAGTTCAAAAATGGGTGCTGGCTTCAGAACCGAAGTGCAGTGCTCTCATCCATTTGTAATTGACCAACCCAAAGAGGTGGGTGGAACCGATGAGGGGCCAAATCCACTTGAGGTTTATTTGACATCACTTGCAGGGTGTATTTCTGCTTTGGCGCGCATTATTGCCATGCAACGCAAAATCGACCTCAAAGGAGTTGAGGTTATGGTAGAAGGTGATATAGACAAGGGTTTCCTAATGGGGCAAACCAAAGATGGTAGAGCTGGTTTTACAGAGGTTCGTACGTGCGTTAAGATTGATGCTGACATGAAAGAGGAGGAGAAAAACGCGTATCTTGAAGAGATTGAGCTTCGTTGCCCAATTTCAGATAACATGGCTAACAAGTCTACCGTTGAAATAGAGATTTGTGAGTTGGAAAAATTTAGGTAAGCATAGCTATATCTTTAACGTTTATAAAAAAGGGAAACCCTAAGGGATTTCCCTTTTTTATTGCTTTAGCATAGGTTTTATGTATTAGCTTGTTACTTATCATTGCTTTAAATTCTTTCCTAAGCATCATTATTTATACCTTTGTGGGTTAAAAAATTAGCACAGCTTGGAAGCACAACACGATAATATAAAGCTACTTGCCGATGCGCCCATACGGAAAGTGCTATGGAAGTTTTTTGTTCCTGCATTTACCGGTGTGGTGGTAAACTCCCTTTACAATATAGTCGACCGTATTTTTGTTGGGCAAGGCGTTGGGGCTCTTGCCCTAACGGGGTTAAGCGTAGTGTTTCCTATTATGATAATTATGATGGCCTTTTCGATGCTTATTGGCATAGGGGCTGGGGTTCGTATATCAATTCATCTGGGAAAAAAACAGTATAACCTGGCCGAGCGGGTGCTGGGTAACGCCTTTATTCTACTTATTATAATATCCATAGTAATGGCTGGGGTTGGGTTTTTGATAAAAGACCCATTACTCCGAATGTTTGGGGCTGGGCCCGATACGGTTGGCTATGCCAATGATTATTTGAATATTATACTGCTAGGGGTAACTTTTAACATGGTGGGTTTCTCCTTAAATAATATAATTCGTTCCGAGGGGAATGCTAAAATTGCCATGTACTCTATGCTTATTAGTGCAGGGACAAATATTGTGCTCGACCCGATTTTTATTTTTGCTTTGGGTATGGGGGTTAAGGGGGCAGCTGTGGCAACCATTATTTCACAATTTATTCTTTGCATATGGGTAATACGGCATTTCCGATCTACGAACTCGGTTGTGAAGCTAAAAGCTAAATATTTTCCAATTAAGTGGGGAGTTGTGGTGTCAATCATATCAATAGGATTTTCGCCATTCTCTATGCAATTGGCATCAAGCGTTGTACACGGCCTGTTTAATGTACAGCTAATTAAGTATGGTGGCGACCTGGCGGTGGGGGCAATGGGCATAATAAATAGCATATCGATGCTGGTTGTTATGACCATAATCGCCATAAACATGGCATCGCAGCCAATTTATGGTTTTAACTATGGTGCAGGCAATTATGTGCGCGTAAAGCAAACGCTATTCCTTAGCTTAAAGGCTGCGGTGCTTATTTCTATCGGAGGGTTTTTGGTGATGGAACTTTTCCCTGGTTTTTTTATCAAGATTTTTAACTCATCGGATGCGGAACTTCTTAAAATAGGGAAGAGGGGTTTGCGTATTTTTATGATGGCATTGCCTATAATTGGATTTCAGATAGTTGCTGGCAATTTTTTTCAATCCACCGGAAAAGCTATAATATCGGCGTTTATATCATTACTCCGGCAGGTGATTGTACTGATACCCATCCTGCTGATTTTACCTCCTATTTGGGGGTTGACAGGCGTTTGGGTTTCTGCGCCAATTTCCGACGTTATAGCGGGTATAGTCTCATTTATTTTCCTTAATAGAGAAATTAGGCGGCTTAATAGGGCGATTGCTTGCTCTGGAGAGTGTGAATAGTAAGCAGGTTATTTATTTGAAGGGAATAGAAAAACCGTGCCCGAAGATATCAAGCACGGTTTGCTATGCTATGAAAAAACTCTTAAATGGCTTGCTCAATATTCCATACAAACGCTCTTACGCCAATTTCTTTATTGCGCAAATCAAGTTTGCGTACCGTTTTTAGAAGCATGTCAACCTTATCATCGTCAACCATTGTAATAATGGCCGAGTTCATCTCGGGCCAGGTATGGGTTCCACGACGAGGTTCGCCGGTTTTACTTCCTTGCCCTTGGACCTGTTCAAAAAACGTAAATCCTCTGATCTCCAGTTGCTCAAGCATATACTCAACACGCTCTGTATTGGCCTGGTTAAATACTATAAATACTGCTTTCATTTGTGTGTGTTTTTATTTTCAAAAACCTGATGGAACATCCATGAAGTAACTATTATCTTACAGCTTAACACTTTTTTCATGGATGCCCCATGTAGGGTTTTAGTGTTCGCTATTTCCGTTTCCGTTATTATTTTTAATTTGCATAAAAACAAACTCTTTACGGATTCTCTCTTCCTTGTCTCGCTCGCCGTGGCGCGAGATAATTCCGTATAGCACAGGTATAACAATTAGCGTAATTACTGTTGAAACTAAGAGTCCGCCAATTACAACAATACCCATTGGGCGCCACATTTCGGAACCCTCGCCCTGGCTAAGTGCCATTGGTAGCATACCCAAAATTGTGGTAAATGCAGTCATTAGCACTGGTCGTAAACGCGATGCGCCTGCAAGTGCAATGGCATCATAAAGCTCGTGACCTCGGTCGCGCATAAGGTTAATATAGTCAACCAGTACAATACCGTTTTTAACCACAATTCCAACCAGCATAATGGCACCCAGCGCTCCAATCATATCGAAAGTGGTTCCCGTAACCAGTAGAGCAAGAATAACACCCGTAATGGCGAATGGTACCGACATCATGATAATAAATGGTTTTGTGAATGACTCAAATTGCGAGGCCATTACAATATAAACTAACATTACGATAAGTAGCATAAGTAGCCCCATATCTGCAAAGGTTTCCTGTTGGTCTTCGTAATCGCCAGCAATTCTAACTGTTGCACCTTGCGGAATTTCAATATCCTTAATCGCATCTTCAATTGCTACGGCTAACTCGCCAAGGGATGTTTTGTATGGAGTAACCTCAACCGACACTATACGTTGTCTACTTTTACGCATAATATTTGGAAGCGACCAGTACTCATCAACGGAAGCAACTTCGCGCAGCTTTATTTTGCCTCCTCTGGGTGTAGGAATGGTAAGATCCTCAATGGCTGTAATGGAATTACGATTCTTTTCTTCCATTCTAACCACAATGTTGTACTCATCTCCATCCTCTTTCAGAAAACCTGCTGGCATACCAGAAACCCTGTTGCGAACGTATACAGCAGCAGTTGAAGAATTGAGCCCGTGTATTGCAAGTTTTTCTTTATCAAATACAACTTTAAGCTCTGCACGTTCTTCCTCTCGGCTTATGGTTATGTCGCGGGCGGTTTCTACCTTGTCCCTAAGGGTTCGTCTAATATTTTCTGCTAAAACATTGGTCATATCAAAATCGTAACCATAAACTTCCACCTCAACCTTGTTTGAGCCTGCTCCTCCTGCAACTTGAGCTTGGTAGTCAATAATTTCGGGGTATTGCTCCATCTCTTTCCTAAGAATCTCGGCTATTTCGAATATTGAGCGGTCGCGTTCAACTTTTTTTGTACAAACAACGTTCATGCTAATGGTGTTATTTGTTGTTGAAGTAAATAGTGAAGCTACGCCAGCCTCATCGCTTGAGCCAGCTGAAGTCGAGAGCATACGAATTTCTGGAACCAGTGCCATAAAACGATTCTCAAGATGACGGGCAGTTTTTAGCGTTTCCTCAATGCGTGTGCCTCGGTTTAGCTCGATCTTAACGTTAACACGACCATCATCAGTTTGTTGCATAAAGTCGGTTCCTATAAACCCTAGCCCTACGGGCAAAAGCGATGCAATAAAAAGGACAATAACCGCTAAAACGGTAACAGTTTTGTGCCTCAGGCAATACCTTAGAGCCTTGGCGTACCACTCATCCATTTTGTCCATAAAACCAATGGCATATTTATCGTACCAGCTTGATTCAGAGTCAATTTTGATGATTTTACCATTTTCGTCAATCTCAATTTTTTTAGATTTTAGTAGTTTCGATGCTAACATTGGGGTTAACGATATGGCAACTAGGGTTGATGTGGCTACCACAATGGTAACAATCCATCCTAGCTCTTTAAACATTACGCCAGCCATTCCAGATAGCATTGTAAGCGGTACGAACACGGCAACAATTACTAGGGTAGTAGCTATTACTGAAACCCAAACCTCGTTGGTTGCGTATTTTGCGGCTTCGCGTGGGCTCGATCCACGCTCAATGTGTCGCGTAATATTTTCGAGTACCACAATGGCATCGTCAACCACCATACCAATGGCAACGGTAAGCGAGCTGAGCGATATAATGTTAAGCGAGCTGCCCACAAAGGCTAGGTATACAAACGAAACTATAAGGGCAATGGGAATGGTAATGGCAATAATTAGCGTGGCACGCCATCTACCCAGAAAGAATAGTACCACTAAAACCACAAAAATTAGCGCGTATAGTATAGACTTTTCGAGACTACTGATAGAGTCCTTAATATCAAGCGAGGAGTCGTAAATAACTTCAATTTCAATGTCAGGTGGAAGTATCTTTTTTATTTTCTCCATCTCTTTTGTTACATCCTCACAAATTTGTACCGTATTGGCACCCGACTGTTTAGAGATTATGATTCGTACACCATCCTGCCCATTTATTTTCTCGTCGAGCGATAAATCCTTAATCGTATCCCTAACCTGTGCAATATCGCGAACGTAAATGCTTTTGCCATCGGGTGTAGTGGTTACAACCAAGTTTTCAATCTCTGAACTTTCAATATACTCTGTTCGAACCTGGAGCTGGTATTGCTCTTTCTTCATTTTTACAGTACCCGACGATAGGTTTAGGTTGTTATTACTTACGGCAGCACCAACAACTTCAAGGGGTAGATTGTAGGCATCGAGTTTTTCCTGATTTAAATCGACGTAGATATAGCGTTCTGGAGAACCTGAGAGTGATATGTTACCAATTCCATTAACCCTGTTAAGCTGAGGAATGATACTTTCTTCCAATATTTTTTCGAGTCCAGCGTAGCTCTCTTCGGCGGTTACGGCAAACTGAATAATGGGCATTGCGCTGGAGCTAAATTTAAAGATAAAAGGGTTTGATGCTCCGCTAGGTAATTGGTCTTTAACCATATCAAGATATGAACGCACATCATTTATTGCCTCATCCAGATTTGTTCCCCATTCCAACTCGAGGAAAACCATTGACATATTGTCCTTCGACGATGAGTTTAACTCCTTTAACCCATCAACAGCATTTAGCCTGTTTTCGAGTAGGCGGGTTACGTTTGTCTCTATTTCGCTGGCACTTGCGCCAGGGTAGGCAGTCATAACGGATATGAATGGAGGCTCTAGCTCCGGGAATAGGTCAATGGGCAGTCTCAATAGCGAGAACAAACCTATTATTACTACGCCTACAAAAATTAGCAGGGTAGTAACGGGTTTATCTATAGCGGTTTTGTAAATACTCATTTTCTAATATTTAAACTATTTCATTTTGAAGGCACATGAAAACATTAACGCTTTTCATTGCAATCCGATTTACTTAATAATTTCAAGTTTGACACCATTAACAAGCTTTCCTTGTCCAATGGTTACAATTTCGTCTCCCTCCTTAATACCGTTGGCTTTTATTTCAATCAGATCGTCGAAACGTTGTCCCATTGTTACCTCAACACGTTTAGCTACGCCATTGTTATTTAAAAACACATAGCGATTATTTGAACCTATTAATTTTAGTACGGCTTGGTATGGAGCAATAAAGGCTTCAAATTCCCCCAACTCTAGGGTTGTGCGTACAAACATACCGGGTCTGAGTAACTCTTTATCATTTGGAATTTTCAGTTTAGCTTGAAAGGTGTGTGTGGCAGCATCAATAGTTGGGTAAACTGTTTCGATAGTAGCATCGAATGCTTGATTTGGATAGATATCAGAATGTAACTGTAGTTTCAACCCTTTTTTTACCAAGGGGAAATACGATTCTGGTATATTTATAATCGCTTTTAGCACATGAATTTGTGTAAGAACAAGAATAGGTGTACCGGCATATAGCTCACCATCCTCGTAATTTTTTGCTGAAATCACGCCCGGTATGCGAGCCTTAACAAAGGTGTTTTCTGTTAGAAACGCTAAATTTTCTTTGGTTTGCTCGTAGCCCAGTTTTGTTTGGTCGTAGGTTTGTTGTGGTATGGTTCCCGATTCGTAAAGTGATTTTACACGTTTGTAGTCAACCTCGAGGTTGGCAAAGGTTAACTTTGTGGTGTTTAGCTGGGTTTGATCCATGCGTACCAGCATATCGCCAGCTTTTACTTTCGACCCCACATCGTGGTAAATATGTTCAATTCTACCCGTTACGGCAGGGGCAATATTCATGGTTTCGTACCCTTGCAGGGTTGTTGAAAGTTCAATGTGTTGAGCAATTGTTGTTTTGTTAAGGGTGCTTACCTTAACCTTTTCAACCTTTTCAACCTCTTCCTTTTCTTCTTTTTTACCACCGCAGCTTACAACGGCTAGCGCCATGCTGCCAATAATTAATGTTCTAAATAGCTTGTTCATCTTTTTTGATGTATTAACTTGTGTATTATTGATTATCTTTATTAAGTAATTTTTCTAATTCTATTTGAGCGGTTACAACCTCCATAAGAGCCTTAACATAGTTACTTTGTGCTGCAATAAGATTTGTTCCTGTTGTTGTTACATCGAGGCTTGAGGCCATTCCCTGCTCATACTTTTTCGAAATGTTTTCGAGTATCCGCTGGTTTACCTCAATGTTTTTCTTTTGGGTTTCGTAGCTCTCAAAAGCCGATGTTAGGTTGTAGCAAAGCTGGCTATGCTGAATTGCAAGTGCCTCTTTGGTGTCAGCAAGCGTATTTAGCTGCGCTTCGTGTGCAATTTTTGCCTGTCGAACCTTTGAGTAGGTCATTCCGCTTGAAAAAATTGGTATTGATATAGCGGCACCCACTAGGTTTGGAGGGGTCATATTAAAACCTTCGTCCCTACCAAAATATGTTTTCTTTGTGTATTGGTAAAATCCGCTAACGGTTGGACCGTAGGCCCAAGCATTCAGGGTGATTTGCTTTTTCGACAAATTGGCTGATTGCCTAGCCAGTTGGTAGTTATAGTTATTGTCGAGAATAAAATCAGCACTTAAAAGCTGTAAGGCACCTTCAACATTAAGTAGGTCGTCGATGGTTTGTGTTAGCGCAATTTCAGCACTTATCTCAGCTCCCATTTGTAGTCGAAGCGAGTTATAAAGCATTTCGAGCGAGCGCCTGGTTGAGCTAATTGTGGTTTCCATAGTTGCTATTTGCACCAGTAGCTGGTCGGCATCGGTTTGGTCGGCAATCCCCACTTTTACAGAGTTCTCCGTAAACTGATGTAGCTTTCTAATATTATCAAGGTTTTTTTCGAGCAGGATAACCGTCTCGTCCATAATAAGAATGGAGTAGTAGAGCGTTTTAACCTGATTTACAATATCTTGCTCGGTTTTTTTGAAATTAATCTCAGCCATTTTTGTAGCTATTTCGCTTAGCTGTGTCCCAACAAGCTGCGCTCCGCTTAGCGCTAGGGCTACCTGTGCCGTTAGATCGCCCGATGGATTCATTGGTATTGCCATGCCAGGAAAATTTAATTTGTACCCCATAAAGTTTGAATAATCGAGGTTTACATTAACTTGCGGAAGCATTGAGGCCAGTGTTTGCCAGCGTGCAGCTTCGGCCTTTTGAATTTCGAGCGAGGCGTTTTTTAGCGTTCTGTTGTGATCTAAAGCCTGATCCTGTGCTTCCTTAAGCGTAAGTTCAAGCCTACTTTGCGAAAAACCTTGGCCAACCATAAAGAATACCAAGGCGAAGATTAAAAATTTGTGTTTCATGAGTTGTAAGTTATTTTTTTGACTTCTTGAATTTGTTTCGTAACAGATCAATGTCGTTTAGTTGAAATTGTCGGCTTCCTTTCGTCTTTGCTCAGGGCAAACTACTCAGCCTAACCGCCACCCAGAGTGAAGTCGAAGGGGACGTATATAATTGAATATTAGGTTATATGTTGTTAACTAAACCACATTGTCGTAACAGTATTTAAGCACGTTTGTTATTATTTTGTGTAAAGTTTATTTAAACCATATCAATTGCTTTTAGTTTACGCTACAAATGTAAATTATTGTAGTTCTATATTAAACTGCAAATCGGCGAAACCGGTTAAAAGGACGACGAGAAACTTCGACATTATTTTTAGTTGTTGAGCAATCCGCCTCAAATCTAAATTGAAAAATTGTTTCCCCATCATATTTAAAAACTTTATTTAGATGTAAAGTTTTCGTTTGTGCTTAAAAAATTATCTAAGTGCTCAAGTCCTTTTTCAGTGCAAATACCCCTTATATAAGGGAGGAAAACTGAATACCATACCTTTGAATGGGGGATAGAATCATGTTCATCCGTTTTAAAAAAATGATTCATGGTTGTATGTATAAAAGTATTCACGATGTCAATGTCGATAGTTTTTACAAAGGTACCCTCATTAATTCCACGCTTGAGGATTAGGTATGATACTTCTCCATTTCCAAATTTTTCGCTCTTCTTTATTGATTCAAACATATCCGAGTAGTATTTTTTTAGATCGTCAAAAAAAATCGGGTTAATCTTTGCAAAGGCATTACTATTATATCTCCCAAATTCGAACAGAGACTCAATCACATTAGCAGAACTTTGTCCAATTATAATAAGGTCATTCTTATGCGTGTTAACGTTTCTGGTTAAAAAGCTGCGTATTAAATCCTCCTTGTCCTTAAAGTTTTCGTAAATTGTTCTCTTCGAAATACCAAGAGATTGTGCAATAGAGTCCATAGTAATTACCCTAATCCCGTTTTTCATAAAAAGATTACCAGCACCTTCAAGTATTTTTTCTCGTATGTCCATTTTTCGTATTAGCCCGAATAACTAGCCGACAAAGGTAGAAAACTTTAAGTGCTAAAATAGTTTTCAGTGTTAAAGAGTTGTAATATTGTGTTAAAATCACTTTTAGAAAGTAGGGGAGGCGCTGCAATTGGCTATACTTGTTTTATTATGCTGGACAATGTTTACTAGCAATTCCTTTCAACCTTAAGTTCAACCTCAACCTAGCTTTTGGCTATTAGCCTCTAGCCATTGGTCTTTTTCGTCATTGCGAGGAGGGACAACGAAGCAACCGAGAATGAAGTTCGAGTTCGACGCAGTCAATCTTTTCACTTTCAACACTTCGGCAGGCTCAGTGCACCGCTTTCAACTTTTTCACTCTTCACTCTTTACTGCTCAACCTTAACCTCAATCTAGCTATTGGCTGTTAGCTTTTAGCCATTAGTGCTTCGCAAAAACTAACCGGATACGCATACTTTCAATACTTCGATAGACTCAGTACATCAATATATTTGTTAAATTGCACTTATTCTAAAACAATCGATATTACTTATTACCTAAAATTATTACCTATGAAAAGGTTAACAATTGTGCTGCTCGCAGCATTGGTTTCGTTCAGCTTGTTCGGACAAGATATTACAGGTCAGTGGAATGGCGCCCTAAAAGTACAGGGTATGCAATTGCGACTCGTTTTACATGTTACCCAAACCGACGATGGATATACTGCTACACTGGATAGTCCAGATCAGGGGGCTACGGGCATCCCTGTAACAGGTATCACTTTTGAAAACCCGAACATTAAATTTACTGTTACAAATATAGGCGTTGAGTATAATGGCGAGCTCCAAGGCGACGAAATTGCAGGGGTTTTTAATCAGTTTGGTCAAGAATTCCCTCTCAATTTGTCGAGGCAAGCTATTGAAAAAGAGGTGCTAAAGAGACCACAGGAACCTACTAAGCCATATCCATATTATACTGAAGATGTAACCTTTCAAAATGCTGAAGCCAGCATATCCTTATCGGCTACATTAACGCTACCAAAAACGGAGGGGAAGTATCCCGTGGTAATTTTAATATCGGGGAGTGGGCCGCAGGATAGAGACGAAGAGATAGTGGGGCACAAGCCATTTTTAGTAATTGCCGATTATTTAACAAGAAACGGGATTGGTGTTTTACGATACGACGATAGGGGATTTGGCCAATCAACAGGCGATTTTAGCACGGCTACTTCTGCTGATTTTGCAACGGATGTTGAAAGTGCTATAGCTTATTTAAAAACACGAAGAGAGGTTGATAAAAAGAAAATAGGTCTGGTAGGGCATAGCGAGGGTGGTATAATTGCGCCCATGGTTGCTGCAAAATCGGATGATGTAAGCTTTATAGTGCTGCTGGCGGGCACGGGAATTCGTGGCGATAAGCTGTTACTTCTTCAGCAGGAGTTAATTGCAAGGGCTTCTCATGTTCCTGAATTTGAAATACTAAAGGCCAAGTTGATGAACACTAAGCTTTATGAAATGGTTATTGAGTGTAATGATACATCCAAACTACGAGCTGACCTGATCAGCCAAATGGGGGAGATGCTGGATAATACTGCGAGGGGTATGATACCGAACGGCATCACGAAAGAAGACTACATTTCGCTTCAGGTAAAACAAATCGTAAGTCCATGGATGCTTTATTTTATGAAATATGATCCTGCTCCAACTTTAGAGAAAGTTAAGTGCCCAGTTTTAGCCGTTAATGGTGAAAAAGACCTGCAAGTTCCGCCAAAAGAAAATCTAACAGCAATTAAAAATGCGTTGACAAAAGGTGGAAATATGAATGTTACTGCCATAGAGTTTCCAAATTTGAATCACCTATTTCAAGAATGCGAAACAGGATCCCCAGTAGAATACTCAATTATTGAGCAAACATTTTCACCAGTAGCGTTAAGCGAGATTACGAAATGGATAAAAACACAAACGGAGTAAGGGTTTTGTTAACATCCTAGCAGCTAGTTTTTGTTGATTGCGAACAGAACGTTATTAGTACGGTAAGTATCGCTGCGCTTGTTACTAGGTGCAAACGTACGGGTGTTTATGTTGCTGTAAGCGATATATTTACTGCTGGTTTGCCAGAATTAGTTTGGGTTGCTTTACTCTAAGATATACCGCAGTAATTATAGCCCCGTGGTAGCTGTAGGCTGAATAAATTTTTTGAGTATTCCCTTTGTGGGTACCATGCAGCGCTCCCTACGGCCAAACCATTTGTACCTATTTTTCGAAATCACATTATAAATAGCATTGCGAAGGGCTGGAGGAACTATTATAAACGCGTATAGTAATGGCCAAAGCCCGCTTAAGCTGCGCGCAATAGTAAGCGCTGCGGCTGACTGTGTATATATCTTCCCATGCTGGTAAACGATTAGAGTATCTGATACGAGGGTCTCAATTCCCAGCTTTTTTGCAATCTCTTTTCCTGTATCACTCTGAAAGGTTGTAAATCGGAATAAATCTTTCTTATCTCTTTTTATAATAAAGATTACACTCGCGTTACAGAGATTGCAAAACCCGTCGAAAAGGACTGTTGCCTTTTTCGCTTTGCTAATATATTTTGGTTGCCCTTGCATTAATAGAGAACAGCTATTCAATGTAAAAAGTTTATAGCCTATTGCCAACTGTTATTTGAACCAACACAAGTAGGCTTTTGGCAAAATCAGCTTAACCCGCACTATTCATAAACTTTGTTAAAGATGAATGCAAATGCGGGTTACTCCGACCTAGTTGAGCCCAATTTTGGGCAACTAGATTGGTTGTGAGACTTAGTCCCTGTCGTAGACAGCAATTATTTGAATGAATATTTGGGGTTAATTACTAACAATTACACCACCATAAAGCAATGGTTTTTCGGCAGGTGTTCTTTTTCCTGCACCGGGGAGGCTTATTATTGCAAATTTTTTGAGTCTTTTTCCTTACTCAGTATCATTACAATGCTGTTTTAAATCCTCAAAAACAGTAGATATTCTATAGCCATGTATCTTTACATGCTGTTTTGAATAGTTCAAGTAACCTTTGCGGTGCATTATCAAATATGCAGACCAGATTATTGGCAAAACAGGTGTTTTTAAATAATTTTGAGGATTTACATTTTTAAAATTTCAGATAAATAAAATATACTTTATGGATCAAAGCAATAGTTTTGAAGCAGTACGCTACAAAATAATTGATGCCATGCTGCTTGTTGGCATGATAGCCTCCATTCCAGCAGCAATAGCCTCAGGCTATAGGATTATCTCCATGGGGGTTAGAACACTTTTTATTGTTGATGTTTTATTTGCAATTATCCTTTTTTTGTTTTTTTTAACGCGCTCTCGCACAAACTATAAAAGGAGGAGTGTCCTTATACTGATATATGCTTTCTTCAATGGCTGTACATCCCTTGTTACATGGGGTCTTTGGGGATTTGGACTTTTCGTAATGTTCTTTACCATAATCCTTACAACCACACTTTTTGGGATGCGCCATGGGTTTTTGCTTCTTGGCATCTCCATTTTAACCTTAATTGCTGCAGCAATTTGTATCCATTATCAATGGATTGCTTTTTCTTGGGATTTTAATATACTATCCCATTCAGCCTATCAATGGTTATTACGGGGTGTCTTTTTTGCTAGTATAGCCTCAATTGCTGTTGTTACATTGGGATTAACTCATAAAAACTTTGAGCGAGTAAACAGGGAACTATCTGTTAGCGAAAACCGCCTAAAGCTTGCACTGAGTTCTGTTAATGAGGTAGTTTGGGATATTGATATACTGAACAGGATCAATTTTATAAGTCAGCAGTATGCAAAAGTTTTACCCTTTGCCCCCAAAAATCTTGCTGAAGGGGTTAGTGGATGGAAAGAGATAATTTACGAAGCTGATCTTCCTAAAGTAAACCAAGCTATTGAAAATCACTTAAGTGGCTTAACACCAAGCATTAATATAGAGTACAGAATTAGGAACACGAAAGGAGCTTTGCAATGGATACAAACGAAGGGAAAAGTGGTTGAAAGAGATCAGGACGGTAAGGCAATACGCATAGTAGGAACACACTCTAACATAGGACCACGTAAGGAAATGGAGCAAATACTCAAGGAAAGCGAACAGAAATACAGATCACTTTTTATTAATGCTAATGATGCTATTTTACTAGTGTCTAAAAGGATAATTATTGATGCTAACAACTTTGCAATAGAGTTTATAGGGGGAAATAAAGATTCATTAATTGGTAAAGATATCGTTGACTTTTTTCCTTTTGAGCAGACTGATGGCACTAGCTCAGAGGAAAAGTTCACCAAACTTATTGATGAGGCTATATTGAATGGAAGTGCTAAAGCGGAGTGCGAACTTTTATCAACTATTAAAGACCAACTATTCTATACAATAGTGAGCGTTAATAACTTTAATGACTCTGGAGAAGAGATGCAGCAATTTGTTATTCACGACATAACTGAACAAAAACAATTTGAGAAGGAAAAGTTAAAGGCTATAGTCGATACCGAGGAAAAGGAGAGGCTTAAGCTCGCAGGGAATCTTCACGATGATGTTGGCCCCCTGTTATCAAGCATAAACATGTACCTGTCACTTTTAAAAAGGGATGAAACTGAGAATAAGGAAGAGATTTTTCTAAACATGGAGTCGATTCTTAAGGATGCGATCTCAAGTGTACGCGAGGTCTCCAATGATATTAGTCCACATGCACTAAATAACTACGGCTTGGTTTACGCTATAAGCGCTTTTATTGAGCATAGTAAGAATTTAGTGAAATTCCATTTCGATGAGAATATTAGTGATATCAGGTTGCCCTTGTTTATTGAGATAATTTGCTACCGTATAGTAAAAGAGCTAATAAACAATACATTAAAATACGCAAACGCCAACTCGGTATGGATTAGTATGCAGAAACACGATAGCTGGTTTCGATTAAACTATAGGGACAATGGCATTGGTTTTAATCTTGAAGCTAAGCTAAACAGCGGTGAAACGGGTATGGGATTGCTTAACATATCGAATAGGCTAAAAACATTAGGTGCTCCCTATTCCATGTATAGCGAATCGGGCAATGGGTTTAGTTTTGAAACGAAGATTAGTGTATAAAACGAATTGATTTATGATAAGAACCATTATTGTTGACGATCATCTTATTCTTAGGGATGGAATAAAAGCTCTTTTAAAAGAGATGGATAACATTGAACTCGTTGGTGAAGCATCTAATGGGCAAGAGTTATTGCCAATGCTCAGCCGTTGCAACGCAGATTTAATTCTGATGGATATTAATATGCCAAAAATGGATGGGATCGAAGCCTCAAAGGAAGCGCTTCGCATTTGTCCTGATATTAAGATCATAATACTATCCATGCACGATGACATTCAGTACTACGATTCCGCAGTTGAGCTGGGGGTTCATGGATTTTTACTGAAGGAATCAAACTATTCTGAGCTCGAAGCGGCAATCAGATCGGTGTCTGAAGGTCGACCCTACTTTTCACAGAGCCTGCTTTTAAAACTTCTTAATGCACACAAGAAAAAGCCTGATTTTAGCATAACCCCCCGAGAGAAAGAGGTTCTTGAATTGCTTTGCAGAGGATTATCGACCGCTGAAATTGCCAGCACACTTTTTTTAAGCGTAAGTACAATCGAAAAGCATAGGGCAGAATTACTCCATAAGACAAACTCACCGAATTCAACTGCCCTCGCTGTGTATGCAATAAAGAATAATCTGGTAAACCTTCAATCGTTTAGTTAAATATTTTATGAATGGATTCAATCGTCAAATTATCCTTATAAAGAAAAGTTTCGGCTCCAGCTTTAATCATCTTTGTTACTGTATCCATATCCTTTTGGAACGAAACGGCCACAATTCGGGTTTGCCGATATAAACTCCGATTAATAATTTGGGCTGCCAAAACCCCATCCATTTCGGGCATATTAACATCCATAAATACCACGTCAAAAACATTTTCGTTAAAGGCTTTTTCAACGGCTTCTTTTCCGTTGCTGGCAATGGATAGGGTTAATAACCTCTTGCCAAGTGCTGCTCGAACGAGCAACGATAAGGTTTTGGCAAAAATTTCGTTATCATCAACAATTAGTACCCTATAGCTATAAAGTGTCATTTTCACCTTTTTTTTGTAAACTGGTTACCTAATTTTTTAGCTCAAAAAAGGATATGGCCTCAATGAGAAGATCCGATTGCGCAGTAAGCTCCTCGGCACTCGATGAAAGCTCTTCGCTAGCCGATGCATTCTGCTGTGTAATACCGTATAGCTGCTGAATGGCGGAATTTATTTGTGCTGCACCATGTCGTTGTTCCGTGCTTGCAGCAGCAATTTCCTCAACAAGTTTGGCGGTTCTGTTTATATCGGGAACTATTCCCTTAAGTAGGTTTCCCGATTCCTCGGTGATGCTTAAGCTCGATTTAGAGATATCGGTAATTTCGTTGGCAGCAATTCTGCTTCTCTCGGCCAGCTTGCGTACCTCGGCAGCAACTACTGCGAAACCTCTACCCTGTTCGCCTGCGCGTGCCGCTTCCACAGCAGCATTAAGCGCCAATAGGTTTGTTTGGAAGGCAATATCGGTAATGATACCAATCTTATCCGAAATTTCTCGAACCGCCATAACGCTCTTCTGCGATGCGTCTTCAACTTTGGCTATCGCTCGATAAGCGCTTGTGGCAATTGTATTGGTTTGCTGGGCATTATCGTTATTCTGGTCGATATTCGTTGCCATCTCTTCCATTGATGATGAAACCTGTTCGACTGATGAGGCCTGCTGGTTAGCACCCATTGATAGCTCCTGAGAGCTAGAGCTGAGGCCCTCTGCAGCAGAGTCAAGCTGGTTGGCACTTGATGAGATTTGGGAAACAACAGCGGTAAGCTGTTGAGTTAGATTAGTTATTGATTGCGAAAGAACTCCAATCTCATCATTTCTGGTCAAATAGCTCTTGTCAATTTTAGTATTTAGATTTCCTTCGCTTAATTTATTTACATTACGAATAATACTATCCAAAGGCTTTTTTAATACCCTTGCCACATAAACGTATGCTGAAACTCCCATGGCTATATTAAGAGGGAAAGCCCATATATTATGAAGAGGGCCAAGTTTTGATTGGACGCTAGTAACGAAAGCTATCAGCACAATGGCCGAACCTGTTGCAAATCCAATTTTATAAAGAACCGAGTTCTTAAATAGGGTTCGCATCAAAATATACATGATTGTATAGCTAACTGGGCCTGCCAGTATTACTGATTGAATTGTTATTGCTCCCATCGTAAGATTTTTGTGTTATGATTTTGTTGTTATTTTGTTGTTATTTTGTTGTTATTTTGTTGTTATTTTGTTGTTATTTTGTTGTTATTTTGTTGTTATTTTGTTGATACAAAATTAGACCAATAAATTGCGAAGACTTTAGATGCATCTTTCAAAAATGGATGAGGAAAACCTCATTTCTTAGCTGATGTTTCTTGCATATTAGTATCAAAAAGTAATTAATGCGATGGCCTAGCTTGACCAGTGAATTGGCTAGCTAGATATTTTTTCCTTGATTTATATGACGATCAACAGCCCAATGTAAAACCTTATGTCTGTAAAATTCAACTAATACGCTATTCTATGTTAGAATACGGTTTGTTTGTGAGCCGCTTACATATTTCTTAAAGAGTTATATATTTGTGTTGCGTTAACGCACTCAATAAATATTTAAAATTTGAAACTGTTACAAGGATTTAACCAAAACAACGTGGATATGAAATTCAAACTTGGAGCAACATTATTGTTCATTACGATTTCTCTTGTATCAAATGGACAAATTTATCAGAATGATAAATCTGTTAATAGTGAGGTTGAACACCTTAAAACACAGGCTCAGCATGAAATAGATTCTTTAAAACATGCAATAAATCAGGAAATTTTAATACTAAAAGCCGTGGTGGAGGATTCATTGGCAGAGCTGGAATATCAAGGCGAAAAAGAGATTACATTACTAGAACTAGAGGCTCAAAGGGAAGTAGGTGAGCTGGAGCAGCAGATTGAAAAAAGCTTATTCAAGGGAGCATTACGTCAAAATTATTTTGAAAGAAAGTTTAGTGAGATTGAGCATGAGTACTCATTAAGAGCAGAGCTGCTCGAAAAAAAATACGAGATTGCTTTAAATAGGATAGAAACTCGATTTGAGAACCAGGTTGAGGCCATTGAGATTGATGCAGATACAAAATTCAAGGAGATAGACGTTAGATATGGTAAAAAGTTACTGCTTTTAGAGAAGCAAATAGGAGGGTAGCTAGCCGTATATTAATTACACAGTATTTTATATACAGAGATTATTATTAACTATAATACTCATTACTAACGCAATAACCACCTGTTTTTCGCAGAACGAAACCCATAAAGCCCCGCTATATTTTAATGACCTAGGTTTTCAGTACGGTGCCATATTATCGTTAAAAAGTAATGGCGGAGGTTACCTCTCGGGTATGGACTATAACCTAAATTATGGGCAATTTCATGGTAAGAATAGGGTGTATAGAGTAAAAGCTGGTTTTATAAAGGATCTTGATAATGCCGATTATCCGCCCTATGCTACATTTAGGTACGGTTTTCGCTCATCTACCAATCGTGCACTTGGTGTTAGCAGCACAACGGGTTCCATTAGCCAGTTACTATTTGAACTGTTTCAGAGCGTTTTTTCTCGCAATTTCGAGTTTACCGCCGGCCCAACAATTGGGTATATCGACAAAAGCGAATCGAACTCTACGGTAGATTACCATGGGTATAATGTTAAAAACAGCTTTTTACTCTCGCTCGATGCGGGTTTTAGGTTACACTATAACATTTGGCGATTTAGACTTACAGGCTCTATGTTTATGGCATACAACCTAACCAACAACTTTGAGTATCGCCATTCGAGCGAATCTAATAACCTCAAGTCTCCCGATATTATTAGATGGTTTTTCAAGCCTTCCGTTGGACTATCATTTGCCTACTAGTAATAGTTTTTCGACAGCCTTATTAATTTTATATGCCTCATTGTGTGGCAGTCTTAGTTATCTGGTGCAGTTTTTTATATCAATCGTTTGCAACTATTACAATTGTTTATCAGTAGTGACCGAGTAAATTTTAAAAAAACGGGGTTACTCCTAAAAAGTTTCACCCCTTGTTGTAATTTTGTTTTTCCACAAATAAAAAAACAACATGAGCA
>Ga0265295_1003349_pt1 | contig 23471 bp, 19 predicted proteins | sample Munlansysbiofilm_FD_192503 | JGI IMG/M metagenome (GOLD analysis project Ga0265295, IMG submission 192503) | Leachate microbial communities from a municipal landfill in Southern Ontario, Canada - Methane capture system biofilm | ecosystem: Engineered > Solid waste > Landfill > Unclassified ...
AACTAAACGAACCGCTGTATACGAGACCCGTACGTACAGTGGTGTGAGAGGCTCACCCTATCAGCTAACGCTGGTAGGGCAGTCTACTCGATTAGCAAATCGTAGTTAGGGCTTTTTTTCTTCGGCAAAGCCAAGCCATTTGACTCCTCCTGTTGACGGCGTGTTCCTTCCGCCAACGACCAATCCCTCTTATCCTCTAAGGGCTTGGCGCGCTTCAGCCGCTTCGGTTGTGCGGTGGCACGAGCGTAAATTAAGCGTGGCTATGGACCGCAGGGCTCATGCGCTTCGGTAAGCTTGCAATTCCGACCATGACCCGCTTTTGTAAATTTCAGAAAACAAAAGCGGAACTAGCAAGTGCAAGCGTGCGGGGGCTTTTGCCTCTGCGAAGACCTTCCCTAGTGGGCATGCCAGAAAAATTAAGCAATGGCTCTATGTTTGCTAACGGTTACGTATATGAAACGTTTGGCATTTCGAAGCACTTTCCTGTCAAGTTACAAGAACTTTTGATACGGGCTGAAACGCTCGATAACTCACTAACTGCCAAATGTTTTATATATGATGTTATGCGGTCGGCTTTTATTTTTGTTTATAATATCCTATTTCGTTTCTCATTAAAGTTTCCATTTCTTTCCATAACTCTGCCATTAATATTGTCCTTTTACTATGTCCAATATTTTCAAGTTGTTTCGCTGTTAATTCAATATCCTTCTTTAAAGAAATACTATTTAAAACAAGCTGAAATTCGTCATTAAAATCATTCGCTAATGTTTTATAATCCTCAATTTTAGGCAATAATTTATCACTACAAACAAGTTTGAGCCTATTTAATTCTTGATTAAGTATCATTAATGGTTGAACAGATTTCCTTGTGAACTCAATTAATTCAGAATTGAAATCAATCAGTGCTTGGTTCATTTCCTCTTCGTTTCCATTAATTATTTTAGAATAGAATTCTGTGGCAATTCCATAAATCATTTTAGGGTCTGACCGCATATTTTGACTTATTTCATCTGCTTTATCCATGAAATTTGAATATACCTCAAATTTTTTTTCAATAGCTTTATCTTTTTTTTGATTTATTCTATTAAGAATGTGCTGAATAACTGCCCAAATCCATCCGAGAAGTCCGAGAGAAATTATTAATATGTCCTTGGTTTCTAAATCCATTATGTAGGCTTATAAGTTTTTTCTTAATAAACGTTTTCTGAACACAAATAGAAGGATAAGGATTACAACACAAATCAAAATCAATCTTTTGAACACATTAATTGTCAGACATAAATCTTGTCCTGTGACAGAAGAGATACAGTCAGTTGGATTCTCTGTCTCATACTTTAGGCTTACCATTGTATTTATTATTCCAAATACAAATAGTGGAATTCCAAATACAGCTATAATCAACGTTATGTAATAAAATGCCTTTTCCAATCTTGATGTTTTAATGTCGTTGTCTGTTTTTTGTAGCTGCTGCATAACGTATGAGGGTACGTAAAGTGCAGGTGATTAAAACGTATGCTGTTCCGCACGAGACGAAGCTACAAAAAAGCGAGCAAGTTTCCTATGCCCAACAAATCTGCATTTTATGTACCCTGTGTTATGCACCGTAGTTTCTTTTTTCGTTCAATATTTTCGGAAAAATCTCATCTTACAATTTGAAACAGCCAATAATCCATAAGATTTATCGGGTGTTCCTCTTGACCCACAAAATGCTGGTTAAAGATTTCATTTTTAAGCTGCCTACTAACCAATATCCTACCTCATTTTGGAAACTCAATCCACTAACGAATTTTCTTCATGCAGAATTCCACTCGAAATTTTCAGAAACACATGAGATTTTTCTATCAATGTTTGGCTGTTTGTATCCCCAAAAAACCGAAGACTTTCCTTGAATTCAGATTTTCAATTCATTCCGCTAAAATTCAAGCCGAGAAATTGATTTAATTCAAGCCGAGAAGTTCAATCTTTTCATTCCTGAAATCTCAGTGCAGACAATCGGGTTAATCAATTCAGATTCTTGATTTTTTTGGAAAATCTGCCGATGAAGTAACGGTTTTTGATTCGCTTTTTTTCGTTCTACTATGGTGCATAACGGCTGGGGGTGTGACCAGTTTGGGGGAGCGGGGCTGGGATTTATCCCACGTTAAGAAGTTCCCTGCGTGCCGACCCGCTTCCGTAACCCATTCAGCCCAAATTGGGTACACCCCTTGTTAGGCAACGTAATTTAAATTTGAACAACATAATCTGGGATTTCAACTCTAAATCCATTCATTTTTTCAATTATATAAAACTTAAGGTCATCACTATAATTTTTCAAACTGCTTTTAAAAATAAAATTCGGACCAAAATGAATTTTCTTTATTTTGATTCTAGGAACAATATTCCAAAACTCTTCGCATTTATCTGGAATATTATTATCAATAAATGATAAATTATTCTTTGAAATAGGAAGTTTGAAATATTTTGTTGGTTTCATATATTTTGTGTTAAAATCATTGTAAACTAATTTTTTGAATAGATTTTCCTTAAATGGATAATTGTAATTATCTGGCAACAAAGTAAGAATTCTAATTTCTTTTTCAATATCCCATTTTTTTGATTTATTCAAACTCAATAATTGATTCAGACTTATCCTGTACTGATTAATAGGGTATTTTTTTTGTATTTGTTTCCATTCATTAATTAAACAATCATAAATCTCCAAGTTGTCATAATTTACTTTTGAACAATAAAAATATTTCCAATCATTATAATTATTTAAAATTTCGATTTCAATAGCCACCCCTCTTCCATCATCTGCATATTCTTTCCAAAATTCTATATCATTGATAGAATTAATGTCGGTACAAGACAAAATAAAAGAATTTTCTTTTACATACTCATTCTCTGAGCCTATCCTCTCTTTATCAATACCTTGTAATGTGTAAATGTCAGATAATTTATCACTAGCATAAGTATATTCATCAGGGTCATTGCTATTATGTAAGTTATATAACCTGAATGAGCATTCATTTATAATGGAAAGTAAATTATTTAGTTTTGTAAAATGTAACAAACAATTTGAATCATTGTAGTGATAAATCGTCCCTTTTAGTTTTGCGTTTTCAGCTGTAATCCTTGCATTATAATTACCAAAACCTAGTGTATTGGTTTGGCTAGAAATACCATCCAATTTTATCGAAAGACTTGTTTCTATTAAACTGTGAAACTCCTTGATATGTTGATTGATAATTTCGTAATTGTTATCCATAAACTAAGTTATTAAAATATACTATTCTTTAGTTATGCTATTTAATATATACATCAAGGTTAAGGTGTTGAGGGGGAACTTGTTGGCGTTGAGTCATCCAGTGATATACAATACCATCCTTGTTAATCCAAAACATTCTATAATCCCAATAGTTTACTGCTGGTCGTGTTGAAGTAGTACTTCCACCATAACTGTCATAAAATGTTGATGTCTGAGGAGGAATATATACTTGTCTTGCATATACTATGATTTCACCACCTGCTCCATCGCTTGAGACTCTGGCAGGAGGGCCCCAAGACATCAATAGTTCTTGTTTAGTATGTCCAACCCAAGAGTCCATAACTTCTCTGGTTTGAACCTTACTACTCACGCAAGAAACAAGAATAACTGAATAGGCAACTAAAATTAACAATATTTTTTTCATAGTAAAAAAGTTTTAAGTGTAGAGATGTCAATTAATTAACAATTGATATTCACTTTTTATGTAGTGAGAATAATAACTACCAAAAGAAGTAGAGTTTTTAAAACTTTTCCACACACTAATTGGTAAATCCCTATGTATATAATATTGTTTATCTGTTTTAATAATAAAAAAACCAGTATTACCATCACAACTATAGTAACTTGCACTTCTTATCCAAGAACTACTTGTTATTGAAATATTGTCTTGGTACCTGAAATTTGCATTTGTTATTTTTCTTAAAGCTTCTTCGTATGAAGAAAATGATGAAGGTAGTTCTTCACAGTCGTAAATTGTTTTATTTGCTTCAACATATTCAACAAAACTAGATTCTTTTTCTTCATTATTTTCAGGTAATCCTGCTTGTTTTTTTTCGACTGGATTGGAGCAAAATAGCAATACAAACCCAGAAGCCAAAAACATTAATCTTATTATTGTTTTCATAATTAATAGCAATAAGTTCTTGTACATATTTCCCAACTTCTTCCTTGTTGGTCTTCACCAATTAAATTTGAAACTTTATTTGTTATGCAATTTTGTTTTACTTCTGTACCACAGCCTGTATATGAGGTTATTTTAATAATAGTTGCTTCATCTTTATCCCAAAAAATTATTGCATAAGTTGAATAACTTTCATACTTGTAGGTTTTCGTTGCCTTATTCAACTCTGAGCCCGACATAAATGTAATGTCTAAAGTGTAGTATTCAGACCAATCATAGTTTCTTTTGTATTTTGCTTTGCAAGTTTGAGTGTACTTTGCATTTGCATCTAATGCAAGAATAACCAAACAAACGAAAAGTATAATTATTTTCTTCATAATAAATTAGTTTATATGTTTAAAAATAGTCATTAACAATATTTACCATCTTCAGAATTTGAATAATTAATTGTTAATCGAATTGCAATAAGATTGAATATTTTTCAACCCGTCTTTAATTCCATAATCATTTGCTTTGCTCCAGTCTTCACAGGCTTTCTTAGTGTTTCCAAGAATTAAATATATGTTGCCACGTACAAAGTATATACTACCATAATCTGGGATACAAGTTAAAATAAAATCTGCATCTGAAATAGCCCCATAATAGTCTTTATTTATTTCTTTTATCTTGGCTCTATATGCATATGGAATAATATATGGATAAAGAATTTCTTTGACTTTTTCTTCTCCTCTAATATTTTTAGGTATTCCCTTTTCCTCATCAACAATAACTAATAATTTAGTTTTGTCAAGTGTAATAGCTTGATTAAAATCATTTAATGACAATTCATAATTTTTGGTATAGTAGTTTAAAATCCCGCGTTCAACATATACTTCTGATTTCTTATCATTAATTTCAATAGCTTTTGTGTAATGTTTTATTGCATTTAAAGTGTCTTTTTTTGATTTATATATGTTCCCAATTTTATAATGGAGATAATAATCATTTAATTTTTGATTATATGCGATTAAAAAATAATTCAAAGCTTGAGCCGTATCGTTATTATTTAAATGTATATTTCCAATCTTTGAATAAACAATGCTTGCAGTCGAGTCTATTTCTAACGCTTTGTTATAATAAAATAGAGCTTTTTCAATTTTACTTTTACTAATCATTTCATCTCCTTTTTTAATGTTATCTTCTATTGTGGCTCTACAGCCAACGAATATTATAAAAATAAGTAAAATGATGCTTGTTGAAATAGGTAGTGTTTTCATAGTTTTGAGTTTTTAAATTGTGGGTTTGTCAATGTCAATCATTATGTTGCCTAACGGTTACGTATATGAAACGTTTGGCATTTCGAAGCACTTTCCTGTCAAGTTACAAGAACTTTTGATACGGGCTGAAACGCTCGATAACTCACTAACTGCCAAATGTTTTATATATGATGTTATGCGGTCGGCTTTTATTTTTGTTTATAATATCCTATTTCGTTTCTCATTAAAGTTTCCATTTCTTTCCATAACTCTGCCATTAATATTGTCCTTTTACTATGTCCAATATTTTCAAGTTGTTTCGCTGTTAATTCAATATCCTTCTTTAAAGAAATACTATTTAAAACAAGCTGAAATTCGTCATTAAAATCATTCGCTAATGTTTTATAATCCTCAATTTTAGGCAATAATTTATCACTACAAACAAGTTTGAGCCTATTTAATTCTTGATTAAGTATCATTAATGGTTGAACAGATTTCCTTGTGAACTCAATTAATTCAGAATTGAAATCAATCAGTGCTTGGTTCATTTCCTCTTCGTTTCCATTAATTATTTTAGAATAGAATTCTGTGGCAATTCCATAAATCATTTTAGGGTCTGACCGCATATTTTGACTTATTTCATCTGCTTTATCCATGAAATTTGAATATACCTCAAATTTTTTTTCAATAGCTTTATCTTTTTTTTGATTTATTCTATTAAGAATGTGCTGAATAACTGCCCAAATCCATCCGAGAAGTCCGAGAGAAATTATTAATATGTCCTTGGTTTCTAAATCCATTATGTAGGCTTATAAGTTTTTTCTTAATAAACGTTTTCTGAACACAAATAGAAGGATAAGGATTACAACACAAATCAAAATCAATCTTTTGAACACATTAATTGTCAGACATAAATCTTGTCCTGTGACAGAAGAGATACAGTCAGTTGGATTCTCTGTCTCATACTTTAGGCTTACCATTGTATTTATTATTCCAAATACAAATAGTGGAATTCCAAATACAGCTATAATCAACGTTATGTAATAAAATGCCTTTTCCAATCTTGATGTTTTAATGTCGTTGTCTGTTTTTTGTAGCTGCTGCATAACGGTTACGTATATGAAACGTTTGGCATTCCGAAGCACATTCTTGTCAAGTTACAAGTACTTTTGATACGGGCTGAAATGCCTGATAACCCACTGACTGCCAAATGTTTTATATACGATGTTATGCACTGGCTTTTTTCTTTCAACAAAATCGAAATATAATTATATTTTATTATTTTTGCAGAAATTTAATATTTTAAAATTATGGATTCGGTTTCATTTGCATTCTACTTTAGACCTTGGGCAACTATCTAAGTGATAGACAGTCCATCCATTAATTTAATCGAATAATGTGTTGTCATTTATTTATAATGGCAATGCGGTCAATGATTATTTTCCTATGATATAATAGTTTGTATCAAAACTTTATTTCTACGGAATGAATACTGTCTTATCACTTCCCTGTGATTTGAACCCAAGTATTCATTTTCAAGAAATAAGTAATGATAAAAAATAAATTGCCCATAAGATACACGGGACAGCATTTTACTATAGATAAAGTGCTAATAGATGATGCAATTAAAATTGCGAAAATAAATGAAAATGACACTGTTATAGATATTGGTGCCGGAAAAGGATTTTTGACTGTTCATTTAGTTCGTCAATGCACAAATCTAATTGCAATAGAGAATGATAAATCGCTATTGTCCATTCTAAAAAACAAGTTTTCAAACAACACAAATGTAAAAATTATTGATTGTGATTTTAGATGTTACACCATACCAAAAAGAAATTTTAAAGTTGTGTCTAATATCCCTTTCAGAATAACTTCTGAAATTTTAAAATCCTTGATGTTTGATAGTGTTGAGCATTTTATGGGTGGTTCATTGATAATGCAACTTGAACCTGTCCAAAAGTTATTTTCAAAAAAAGTTTTCAATCCATATATTGCGTTTTATCATACTTTTTTTGATTTAAAACTTATGTATGAAATATCTCATGAGAGTTTTTTGCCACCACCAAAAGTCAAGTCAGCACTTTTAAAGATTGAAAGAAAAAAATTGTCAATAAGTTATGAATTGAAAAGAAAATATCTGAATTTTCTCATTTGCTTATTGCAAAAACCCGATTTGCCAGCCAGAACAGTATTAAAGACAATATTCAGAAAAAGTCAAGTCAGAGTTATTGCTGATAAATATGGAATAAATCTTAATTGTCAAATTGTTAGTTTGACTGCAAAACAATGGGAATGTTGTTTTTTGGAAATGTTGGAGAGAGTTCCTGAAAAAAACCATCCCTCTTAATTGTTAGTTGATTAGAGTCTGATTCAGTAAAACAAAATTATTTTTTGTTTTACTGAATCAAGATTAACTGTTTAATACACCATTTTAGTCATTAAGTATCTTCTATTTTACTTCCATGTAATATCCACAGGATTGCGTCTCGGAATAGAAGTTATTTTATAACTTGAATATCCAAATAGCATTGGACAAGCCGCTTTACGTTCTTCTGGTATTGATAACAAATCCTTTAATGGTTTATAATTGTCTATAGCCAACTTTACGAATCCAGCCCAACATGTACCGATACCAAAAGCGGGCGCAGCAATATCAAAATGAGTCAAAGCAATAATTGCTTCGGTAGGGTCATCAATTGGCTCAATAGGAACATGTGCAAAAAGTAAATGGGGAGCATTATGGCAAATCAAATCCAAACCACTATCCCAAGTTGAAATTATTGCAGGTACATAATCTGCTAGAGGATGTGATGTGTTTTGAATAGTTCGCATCCAATCAACGGTTAAACTTGCAACACGCTTTACCTCTGATGGTTCGTGAATAACAATCCATTTTACTGGTTGTCCATTCCCTCCGGATGCAGCAAAACGGGCTATATCAATAACTTTAGCAATTAACTCTTTATTAACTGTCTTTGAAGAATAATGTCTCACAGAACGTCGACTTTTTATATACAGTGCTATATTCTGTGGTTCAATCTGACTATCCAAAAAAGACGTATTAATTTTTTCGTCAAGAAGGAAATCTAAGGTAAGAGCTTTCTGTGCACAAAAAGACTCACAATGACCACATTTTAAACAATAATCCAATTTTTCTTCAGGTATTGTTGGATGATTTAAGGCTGTCGATTTATCAATGATTCCCATTACACATACAGTTGCGCAAGTATTGCATTTAGAACATGTTTTTCTGTCTATAAGAATTTGTGGCATTTTTTGTCTCCTTTAAATTTTATTCATTAATACTACTTGTTTAAATCTGATAATCAAGCTATTTAAATGCAATGAAGTTTTTTAAGCTTGTGCATAACGGATGGCGGTATGTTTGCGCCCCGCCGCCCGAAGCAACGGATTTATCCCACGTTAAGAAGTAAAATTGGAACTAATAGTAACCAAATCACCCGAAAAGTGGGGCTTAAAATATACCGCGTGTTGTGTGCAGTTATTTAAATCTCTTGATTTTTTTATTATCAATGGATATAATTCAGGTATAGATAAATTCCTATTCTCTTTGTATATTTTAATGAGTAATTGATTAAATTCTTTGAACTTGATAAAATTACGCCCAAACACCATTTGGTTTTCTATCATTGGCATATATATATCAACATCATTTATATCGAAATTATCAAGGCAATATAGTGAGAAAAGTGCCCAAGTTAGATATTCATTAAATATTTTGTGTGGTGTTCCATAAAAATCTGAATTTCTTGACTTTTCAACCCAAAAATCTACATTTGAAAATACTTCATTTACTTCCTTGCTAAATAAATCAGTTGTCGGATTTACAAAATTATGGTCAATTTCAGTAAAAACAATTCTTGAGTTAATTATCTCATTCATTGAATGCTTAATATTTGGATTTTGGACAATATGATTAACAGACATTATTGCCTGTGAAAAAGAACCATCTGTAAAACGTCTAGTATAATGACTACCCTCTACTAAAGGGGAAATAATTACTTTATAAGAAGAATAATCAATGTTTGGAAATTTATTTGAAAGCCAAATTGTCATCTTATCAATGGGTACAGTTTGTTTATAGTATAAAATAAGGCTATCGTAATAAGGTGTATTGCTTGCATAAAAATCTCGAAATTTTGATTTCTCAATAAAATTATCAATTTGTTTTTTTTGTTTTCTTATTGGATTTCTGAAAATCACTATGTTTTGAGTTGCAATATTATTATTCCTCTCAATTTTATTAATATCGTTAATAACATACGCCATAGCATTCATACGGTACAAGAGATAATGAACATAACTAAAGAAGTGTTCTGGCTTTTTAATTTTACGATTTATTCTGCGTAATACTTTATGGTCTTTAAATTCAGTAAAATGTTCAAGTACTCTTTTATGATAAGTAGTATTCATATTAATCATATTCGAATCAATTTGTCCAACATCAGAAATGGCAACTAAAACATTAACTAATTCATAAAACTCAGGAATTTCTACAGCATATTCCCCCTTATATTTCTCAATATATTCAGAAGTGTAATGAACTTCTTTTGTAGAAGAACAAGATAAAAATGCAAATGATAGGATTATTAATAATGTCTTTTTCATGTTAAGCACTTTAAAATTGTTTATTAAACTACAATATTCTGTTGTTATTATAATTGCACACAACGGCTGGGGGTGTGGCGAGTGCGGGAGCGCGAGTTTCGATTTCGTCGCACGACGAAATCGCCCCAAACGGGCGATGAAGCTCCGAAGTTCCCTAATCAACCCGCATTGGCTACACCCCTTGTTGGCAACTGCTGTTTGTTAATCATTTATATTAATTTTCGTAATTATCCTCCAATATTTTTGTATGCTTCATTAATTAGATGCTTTGTTTCTTCAAAGTCTTTTAAGTCTTTTATCGTTAATTCAAAATCACCCGTTCCAAAATGTCCAATATTCTTTACATCACGACCTTGTTTAGGCATTGTTTCAATTTCCTCAGCGTTAAGTTTTAAATATAGAGTTATTTTCTTTCTGTAAGTCTGCATACATACAAAATTCTGACTTGTTTTATATGCAACATAGTTTTTCTTTGGTGATTCTTCTATAGAACTGTCTAGTGAAATAATATAATCCCTTATAGCATTAAATAATTCCAGCACATTGTTGTCAAGATTTTCAAAATGCTCTTCAAGTGTATAAGTTGCTGTTTTTCTTGTTAAAGCAGCTTTCTTTCCTGCTTCAACCATAACAGGGTTTTTCTCGGAACATTCCTCTATATCTGAATGAGTAACACTATTTGTTCGCTTATAAATTTCATCAATACTTAATATTCCATTTTCGTAGATTTTATATTGCCACAACTCAATGTTTGCGCCCATAACCTGAACAGCGTGTAAGTCATATTTTTTATATTCAGGAGCTAGACAAATTACCCGGATATCAGACCAGTCAACCGCTGTTTCTTTTGCAAATTTTTTATTAACAGCAACTTGAAAATCTCCTTTGTGGTCTCTAATCCAATGCAAGTAATAAAGACTTTGATTAATTAAATCGGAAGATGCTATTTTCTTATATTCAATTATTACTGGATTATTGTCTTCGGAAATTGCCAATGTGTCAATTCGTCCAGAATGAATATTTCCTGTCGAAAATTCTGTTGCAATAAAGCGGCAATTAAATATTATTTCAATATTCTCTTCAACAAGTTTTTGTAAGTCTTTCTCAAGTTTAAACTCACTCAGACGAACTCGTTTTGCTTTTCCTTTTTCTATTTCAAAAATTGCCATTTTTCTTAATCTATGTTCAGGTTAGTACTGTGTTCTTCAGTCTTGCAGTTGTTGCCAACGTTTGGCGGTATGGTTAGTTGCCGATTTCGAAGCACTTTCCTATCAAGTTACAACTACTTTTGATACGGGCTGTGCCGCTCGAATACGCACTGCACCGGCAATTAACTATACCGCGTGTTGGCAACTGGTGTTCGTTCATATCCGTCTGTTTTTCATTTATTTAGCTTTTATTTTCTTGTCGTTCTCAATCTGCACCAACCTATCCACGAAGCACAAATTTATTTTGTTTTTTTGAGCGAGGACAAGCCTAAAACTGTCCTGAAAGGCGTTTACTCGGGCTGGAAAGGCGGAAGCTCTTTTGCAAGCCTTTGGTTTTAGCGTGGGCTCGTGCGGGCTTGCAAATGTGCTTACGACTGTGCGTTGGCTGTTAAACTTGGTTCTGTGCATCTGCTAATAGTTCTTTTTCAAATTTTGATATATCTAAACTTTCAAGTGGTAAAGCTCTAATTTGTTCTAATAAGTAATCTAAGTTTCCGTTTGTATCTAACTTACTTTTAATTTTATTACTTGTCTGAATTGGAATACCATATTCGTCCAAAGCAACAAAAAGTGGGTCTGTAAATAAACACTCGATTTGTGATGAAAAATAAGAATAATCTCCTGACTGAAAACCTATTTCTTCATAAAGTTCCTTTTGAATCCTATTCAAAGCCATCATATATTTCGGAAAATTGTATTGTGCCCAAAACCGAACAAACTCCAAAATATTTTCTATGGTTTCATTAACTTTTTCAGGTTCACCATCTTCATCAATTTCATTTGCAATTAAGTCTTTAATATTACCAACAGTTCTTAAATTGTTGATTTTAAACGCCAATTGACTACCTGAACTTATTCCGCCAACTCTACCGCCATCAATCAAGAATTTCCAAATCAGCTCACAAGCAAATTTCAATTGGTCATAAGTTGGGAATCTATTCCATTTTAATATGTAATGATAGCCCCTCAAATTACGTTTGAGAAATGATGCAAGGTCAATTTGGCTTTGTGGTTCAATGTTTGAATTTGCCTTTATAGTTTTGATGCTAAGAATCCCATTATTCGAAAGTGTTTTTATCCTTTCTTTGGAATTCTGAGATAAATCATCATTATCCATTTGCATTAAAAGTTTTTCAGGAACTTCATCTGTTTGGCTGAATAAGGGGAAATCAACCAAAGGTAATTCTTCTAAAGGTGGTTCATGAAATAAAAATACTCTTCCTATAAAATGTTGGAACATTCTGCCACTTCTACCACAAATATTATTAAACGTAAAAAAGTCGAATTTTTCGTTAGCAACTTTGTTGTCAAATATTATTACATTCTTTGCCTTTGTGTTAACACCTTCAATTAGTGTGCTTGTACAAACCAAAAATTGAAGTTTATCTTCATTAAATGCTTTTACGGCAAACTGAGATATTGCTCTCGGAATTTTACCATGATGAATTCCAATTCCGTATTTCAATGCTTTTGGAAGAAACCAAAGTGGATGATATTCTTCTTCAAGCCATTCAATAGCACTATCATTGCTTTGATTGGTTTTGAATTTCCCTGAATCAAAAAGAAGTTTTGCAACCCTGTTTGCACTTTTGGGAGATTTGCAATATATCAACGTCGGTTCAGTTAATTCAATACATAAATTCAAAAGGGCATCTTCATCTGTTGTTGGAACGGGAACTTTTATTTTCTCTGTAATAACTGTTTTATAGTCAGTTTTGATGAAATTGATTTCAACATTTTCTGGGAATACTTTTGAATTTATATTTTCAATATTTGGGCCTAATAAATAAAATTGACCGCCCTTTTTCAGAAGCTTATAAAATGCTTGATTTAAAATGATACTTCTTTCTTGGTCTTGTGGTGTTGGCTGAATTTTATAGAATTCATCAATTACAAAAAAGTCAACATCAACTTCGTTCACAATTTCCATAACCCTTTCTTGTGTGAGAACAAATATATTTCTATCGCTTACAGATTGGGTTGAATGTGTAATTATTTTATAACGGTCTCTGAATCTTGAAAGTCTTTTTCTTGTTTCATCAATCAGGGCAATTGTCGGTAATACTATAGCAATGTTACTAAAACGCTCTGTGGCAATAATTGTGTCGATTACGAGACTTTTGCCAAAACTTGTAGGAGCACTTAGAATTACATTTTTACCATCAAGTAATTCAAAATATACTCTTGCCTGAGCTCTGTGAAAAACAATGTTTTCTTGTCTAACTCCATCAGGTCGGTGAAATTCATACGCAATTTTATCAGCAAGATTTAATTCTTTCGGGTCAAGGTAGGGAAACAAACCAATTTCTCTTGCAAAATCATTTATGATTTGCTGGTAGTTTCCAAACATTTCGCGTTGTTCAATAACTCGAAGTATAACTTCTTGCAAATAAACTTCATTCTTTTGGTTTAAATTATTGGCAATAGATTTTATTACAGAAAATGCGTTTTTTGGATTAATGGCATTCTGTCTTAACAGGTTATTGATTTCGAGTAAGTTTAGATTTTCTGCCATAATGCCAATTTTTCTAAAAGTGTTTGTGATAATTTTGCCTTATTTTCCAAGGGACACAAGAATAAATGAATTTTCACCGGACATTTTACCTTTGATAAAAACGCCTTATGATTTGTCTCAATTTCAGGTAAAATTTCATTAATGTATGTGTCATTAAATTCCCTGTGCTTTGCTACTAATGGAGAATCGTATGTAAGTAAGACAGGAACACAAATTGCTTTAAATACATCATCTAAAGAAGTATTAGGGTCAAGCAGTTTTACCAGTTTTTCATAATGTGGAAATGACTTATCAATTTTGTTTGTAATTGCTGCAAATTCATTTCTCAAATAAACTTTCTCAAAATGTGCTTCAATTTCTGGTACTACATCATAAACAGCATTGTAAAAAGTATTGTAAAATTTAACCTCACCAAGCCATAATTCAAGACCTTCATCATCAGCAATAACATGAACTGCATCAAAACCTTTTACCGTTTCATTTGGTCCATCTTTAAAGTATATTTTACTTATTGCTGGAATAGTGTTGTATGCCTCTTTTAAAATACCATGAAGTAATAATTCGCCAAACTCACCTCTTTTTATGTTATCAGTTTGAAAAATTATTTTTGCTGCTTCTCTCAATTTTTTTGGTGCTGTTTTACCATCAACCATTTTGAACTCCGAATATTTTAAAGCAAAGTCCAATAAATGTTCATCAAACAACCAATCAGCAAACTGATTATACCTCCATTCTTTCATTTCGTAACCTCCGCATAAACCTGTTATTCCACACTCAGGCGGAGTTTCTGAATGAACAATGAGTTTTAAAAATTTCAGTTTGTCTTTCATTACATCTTCTTTTTAAATCAAGAGAAATACTGTACAAGAGGATTAAGCAAAACTAAACTTACGCTGCCCATCTTCTGCCCATCTCCTCTAATTTTTGTAAGTGTTCAATTACTTTGCTACAAGTTTCCTCGAAAACTGATGGTAGATAACTGTCAGGTAAATCTTTATTTAATTCCTGTTTTACAAATTTCAGAACGGTTAGTTTTGCCACTTCATCTTTATACCAATCTGTTACCAGCAATTTATCTTTTTCCTCTTTTAATCTTTTCAGTAAATCTTTTGCAGCCAACTTAACCAATTGTTCTTCTTTTTTTGTTAAGTTTTTATTTGTCTGTCTTATTAAATCAAACAATTCGAGTTCATCGGATGTAAGATTCTCTCGGATATGGCGTTCTTCTTCATCACGCAATTTTTTAGAGAAATCAATCAAGTCCTCAAAATAATTTTCAACGGACAATGAGCCGGAATTGTATTCATTTATGATGTCTTGAAGTTTTTTAGCAAAATCAATTCTTGTTACATTTTGGCTTAATAACTTTTCAAGTTTGTCCTCTATAAACAACCTCAAGTCGGCAATTTCAATATGCTTAAATTCGGCTTGTTTAAATTTCTCGCGGAGTTTATCAAAGTCAAATTTGCTTATATCTATGGTTTTTGACTTCTTAATTTCAAAACCCGTTTTCTTTTCTTCTTCCTCTGCGACTGTTGTAATTGATTGGTCAATAATATCGGCATATTTAGCCCTTGCTGCTTCTAAATCGCCTGAGAACTTTTTACGGTCAACAATCTTGCGTAAATACCTAATGACTTCCAATAACTCAAATTCAGACTTTCTTTCATAAATATCAGGTTTACATGCTTCGTAAAGACTTTCTACTGTATTTGTATAGACGAAAAAGTTTTGTTTTGTATCATCATTTGATAGTAGCTTGTTTGCAAATGCTTCAAACAAACCGATTTCTTCAAACGTGTCGCCTGAATCAAGAATTAAATCCAATTTTATTTCTAGCGGTAAGCAAAATGCTTCCGCTTCGGCAATAGCTTGTTTTAATAAATCAAATAACTTTTCTTTCTCCTCTACGGGTAAATCAACACTTGTGGTTTTCTCTTTTCCATCTTCGGGTTCTTCTTCACCTGTGGCATAGGCTGCCAAAGCTTTCTTTAAATTGCGAAAAACTCCATAATAATCAATAATTCTACCGCAAACTTTCCCTGTTGCAACTCGGTTTACACGAGCAATTGTCTGCATTAATGTATGTCCAACCATTGGTTTGTCTAAATACAAATCGCTTAATGTTGGCGAATCAAAACCAGTTAACCACATGGCACAAACAAAAACCAATTGAAATGGGTCATCGGTTATTTCCTGAAAGCGGTACTCCAAATCATGGCCGTTTTCGTCTACTTTTTGCATTTTACGGAAATGGGGTGTTATATCTAAACCTCGTGCTTCAAATGCCTTTTTCTCATCTTCGCTACCATCGCAACTGATTACAACTGCCATTTCAACCCAGTTCATGTATTTAATGGTTTCTTTTATGCGTTGCTTTTCTTCATCGGTTTTGGCAGTTCTTTCCTTTTTGCGTAATTCAACAATCTCTTCACGCCAATACTGCTGAACCAAATCGTACATTTTTACGGTTGTGAATTTGTCGATTGCAATTACCATTCCTCGACCTTTATAACCACGATTCGGAAAATGCTTTACGATATCTTTGGCTATTATTTTTAAACGGTCGGGATTGCGGATAACAGACAGTTCACTGGCAAATTCACGTTCAAGCCTTGCTTGTTGAGCTTCTGACAATTCTTCTTCTTCAACCACTTCGGCTAAATCGGCGTTTAAATCATCGCCTTTGCGAATTAGTTGGACACTTGGAACACGTTTGTCATAAAACAACGGAACCGTTGAGCCATCTTCATAAGCTTGTTTGAAATTATATTCGCTTATGTATTCGCCAAAATATTTATTGGTTAGGCGTTTACTACCTAAAAGTGGTGTTCCTGTAAAAGCAATATATTGTGCATTGGGAATTCCTACTCGCATATTTTCTGCTAAATCCTTGTATTGTGTCCGGTGTGCTTCGTCAACAATTACAATGATGTCTTTTCGGTCGCTCAACAGAGGATATTGTTTACCTTTTGGATAACGGAATTTGTGGATTAAAGAAAAAACAAACCTTTTGTTTCCGCTTAAATATTCTCGCAATTGTTCACCATCTTTTGGTCGTGCTTCTTCTTTTTCTTTGACAACTCCCATATTCAGGAAGTTGCGATAAATTTGTCCATCGAGGTTTTCTCGGTCGGTTACAATAAAAAACGTAAAGTCGCCTTCAAATTTGCGTTGTATTTTTTTGCAATACATAACCATCGAAAAGCTTTTGCCACTGCCCTGTGTATGCCAAAAAACCCCCAATTTTCCTTCTTTGCTCTCTCTGTCTTTAAAACCATCCACAGCTTTATTTACACCAATAAATTGATGGTTTTTAGCAATGATTTTGTATGCACCTTTTACATGGTAAAGAATAAAATTCTCGATGTAATCAATGAGTTTATCTTTTGCACATAAACCACGCAAAGCAAATTCAAGACTTACCTGAAATTCTTTGATTCGTTTACGGTCAACATCTTTTTTCTCGTCATCTTCACGTAGCCATTCAAAATAATGCTCATAATCGGCTTTAAATGCACCTACTTTGGTTTCAATGGCATTACTTATAATATTTACCGCATTGTAAACAAATAACTGTGGGATTTCTTTGTAGTAGGTTTTTAAATTCTCATCAAACGCATTTTTTACCTCTACATTTGAATTTTTAAGTTCAATAAAAACAAATGGTATACCATTGATATACAAAATTAAATCGGGGCGGCGGTATTTTGGCATACCCTGTATCCACAATTGCGAAACAACCAAAAATTCGTTTGCATTTGGGTTTTTAAAATCGATGAATTTTATTTTTCTAGGTTCTTCTCGTCCGTCTTTGTTTAATATTGTTGCAGTATAACCTTCTTTGATTAACTCATACACTTGTTTGTTGGCAAGCATAGGACTCATTCCGCTACGACCTTTCACCAGTTCACGAATAGCTTGCTCTATGGCTTCATCAGGTACTTGATTGAATTTCTTTAGCGAACGGCGAACTCTGTCTGTAAAAACAACCTCTTCTTTACTCGTTCGGTTGCTACCATCGTTCAAGTCTTTTTCATCTCTGGTATAGCAATTCAAAAACTCATCGTATTCCAATTGCTCAAGCAATAGTTTAATTGCCCGTTTTTCTATGTCGTCTTCGCTAATAAAATTTGCCATAGTTACGAAAGCTTAATTTTCAAAACATCTTCAATTTCTTTTATAACCCAAGTTTTACGGTTCGCCATTTCCTCACTGTTCCATTCTTTGTAATTGTCCACAATGTGCTGAGTAATTCTAAATTTTGTAATGCCATCAATTCCTTTTCCATTGTAAACGAACAGTTTATCGAAATAAGCTCCATCTGCTTCGTTTAAAAATTCTGCTTTTTCTTCTTCACTCGATATTGCATTTGATAAATTGAAAGGACGGTCGCTTGCCTGTATATTTCTAGAACCACTTAACAAAGTTAAATTCTCAATTTTCATCAAATGAGCTTTATATTTATCTTCATCATAAAGCTTTTGCCAGTATTGATATTTTCGACTTTGTGGCATTATATGTTCTGCATGCAAATTGTTGTCTAAGCTTATGTAATCGGCATTTTCTGTTTGCTTGTATTCAATTAAAATCAGTAAAGGTTTTAACCATTTTTCATAATAACAATCATCGTGTATTCTTTCTTTTACATAGGCCATAACCCTTTCTAAAACAAGTTTTTCTTCCAATTTAAACTCTATTGCTATTAAGAGGTTTAACCCTGAATTCTTTGAAAAATCAATCTCACATAAATTATCGTTGATTAGTGTGTAGGCGTTTTCGTAATCGGATTCTTCGGTTTTAGAAAATTGAAGAAATCTTTCCCATTCCTTATTGTTTTCGTGGATTGAAAATTCTACTTTCCCTTTTACCCACTTCATTACATTAAACGATATTTGTTTGATTTTGGGAGAAGTATAACCAGCAATCCAAAACAAATAATAAAACCGTGATAAAATTGGAGTTAAATCCTCAACCTTGAAATAATTATGCTGCTTTACACCTGTTAAAATGGGTTTCCAATACAATTGATGCTGTAAATAGAATAAGCTATAAATGTGTTTGCTTTTCGTGTTGTAAATTTCAATATAATCTTGCGAAAATTTCTTTAACTCAAACAAAAAAGTATTTGGGTTTTTCTTTTCTATAAAAGGCAATATTTCTTCATACAATGTTTTTCGAGGATTGCTATGAGAAATATAATACAAATACATACTTAGAATGTCGGTAATGCTGTTGTATGTGGGTTTAAGAATTTGCTCAATGGTTGTCCATTCCTGCATAAAGGTTTTACGCTTTTGCTCTATCAATTCAGGATTTTCGAACTTTGAAAGATTGTTGTACAGAAAGCTTTTAATTAAATCGGCAGGTGCCAAATCCATACCTCTTGTATTTAAAACCTGAAATAACTTAATAGCAAAAGCCTGACTGCTACACAAAATTGTAATAATGCGAACATTGCGACAGATGTAATCAATATATGCTTGTAAATGTTCAGGCGTTTCTTTAACGAAATCCTCAAAATGCTTTTTGAATAGTAATGCCGTATTCAGATATTTTCGTGCATGCTTGTCTGTTTGCGTAAATTTATCAGGCCATTTAATTGAATCGTTGGCTATTTCGTGTTCAAAATCGTTTTGGTTATTCAAATGCGTTGATAAATGCAATCTGTTCTTTTTGTTTTTAATAAACATTTTAATATCAGTTGCACTAATACTTTCAATAACGGCATTTTCGCCCTCGTTTAAATCGGGAAATAAATCACGAATAACGCAAAACATTATCATAAGCGTGGTTAACCTTTGCTGACCATCTACCACATCAAAACTGTTTTTGCCGGGTGTGAGAATAATTGAACCCAAAAAGTAATTTTCATCGGCAAGGGTTAATTCGCTAACTGTTCTATTTTCTGTTGATTTTTGTTCCTCGGCAATGGCAACTATAGATTCTGCGTAATTGAGGTAAGCAGATTTTAAGTCGTCCCAAAGTTGGTTAACTCTTTCATCGTCCCAACTATAGGGGCGTTGATATTCGGGCATAGTATAATAAGCTGTTGTATCGCCAAAAACTTGCTCAATGGTTTTACTATCGGGTGTAAATATTCCTGTACTTGTTGACATATTTTTATACTAATTCAAATTCTTTTAATTCATTTACTTTTAGTTTTCCACTTATCAGCCTCGGCAACAACAAGTCGCGGGTTTGTTTTAGGGTTTGGGTTTGGAGTTGAAGGTTTTCGACTTCGTTAAATATCGGGATTATCAAATCATCAAACTTTCTTTGAATTTCTTTTGAAGGGCAAAACAATCTCAACGTATGCAAATGATTTTGATTAAGAGTTGGAACCCCAGCTCCGCAATTAAAATTTTCAAGTTTTATGCTTTTTAGGAAGTAAAAAACAAATTGAGGGGAATTACCCTTGAAATCCTTGACATAAAGGCTGGTATTAAGCGGCCATGCTTTTTTATTGACATATTGCACTGTACCTAATGAACCAGAACGGCCAGTAACAATGCAAGGTGCTTCTACTTTATACTGATTGTGATATGCTTTAATTGAGGTGGAAGCTACAATTGGATAAATGCCTTCAATAATTTTATCTTCGGGTAAATCAAAACCTCTGTTTAACTTAATAAAATCACGGAAATAAATATTAGCCCACCCCTTCGGCACGCCCTTTTCGAACTCCGTATTTTCGTAGCCGGGGAAACGCATACGCACAAACCACTCTTTGTAAAATTGCTCTGCCATAAGTTCCAGCAGGGCTATGCGGCGGTTGTTGTTTTCTATCAGGTCGTCGTAGGCGGAGAGAATTGAGGCGATGCAGTGTTGTTCTTTAGGTTCAGGTAAATGCCATTCCGTTTTAGCAAGCACATTCCATTTTGCCCTCGGCATTTTAGTTCCATTTGAAATAACACTTGCAAAATCTATGAATGGTTGAGACGCTACTAAATAAAACAAAAATCCTTGGGAATTACCTTTCTTTGCTTTTAATACTGAAATATCAGTAGAGCAAACGCCATCAAAATTTGGTCGGACAACTTTTCTAAAATATGGTCGAAGTGTTCCAAATAATATATCACCCTTTTTAAATACTTTTTTTGTACTTGCTGCATCACTTGATAATCCTTGACCTATAAGGCTTAAATCACCTTGTGAAATATGTTCTAATCCTATATATGGTACTATTTCCTTTCCTGATGGCTCAATCAATATTCTTACTTCTTGAGCTATTGTATTAAGCTTATCTTTTTTCCACTCACTCATTTTCAAACAGATTTAAAATGTTTTGATTAATGAGTTTTTCCAAATCAGAAGCCGAAGTATTGAGCGAGTTAAGTTCCGAATTCAATCGTTTAATTTCGTTTTCAAACTCCTCTTCGGTCATGCCGTCTTCTTCAATTACTACACCCACATACCTACCGGGATTGAGCGAGTAATCTTGTTCTTCAATATCGGCAATGGTAGCCAGTTTGCAAAGTCCTGTTACATCTTCGTATTCTGCTTTGGGAAAACGCTGTTGTAACCATTCCGCCATTTTCAGGAAATACACCGGGCTTTTTTCTTCGTCCTCGTAATTGTTATTTTTTGCGGGATTGCTGTATTCGTTAAGCTTGTCAAGCAATATGCGGATATCTTTCGGTTTGTCAAATGCTTTCCATGCCTTATCCTCTTTACTTTTCAGGTTGTCATCAGCCAGTTTAAAGAGCTTTTCAAAGTCTCGGAAATTCTTTTCCAGTTCTTTTTTTGTTTGTAGAAAATCATGTAAAAGCGTTTCGCTATCGGCTAATAAAACATGTTGGGCTTGGTTGGCAGCCTCTATATTTTCAGAATTGTATTTCTTTATATAATCTTCAAAATCGGTAAAGGCTTTGTTGATATGGTTTAGAATGGTTGCTGTTTCGGCAATTTGTATCTTTTTCAGCAATTCAAAGAATTTTTCCTTTTCGAGGATTGCTTTTTGCTCATCGGTTGGTTTTACGGTATTAACCCATTTGCTAAATTCAGCAAATTGTTTCGTTAGGTTTTTATTGATGTTTTCAAGCAAATCTTTTACAATTGGCATTCTATCGATAGCACTGGTATAATGGGTATGCACCAGTTCAATAAAGAATTTTTGATTGCCTTTTCGCAAATTATTTATTGCTGCAAGGTTTTGCAATTGTTCTTCGGTAAACTCACGGTGTGCCCTGTCCACCTGATGAAACACATTGCGAGCATCTACAAACAGGATTTTAATTTTGTCTTTACCTGTTTCAAAATCGGTAATTTGTTTTGCCTTGTCAAAAAACCAAAGTGTTGCAGGCAATGTAACGGTGCTAAACATATTGCTGGGCAGGGTAAGCATACCCGAAATAATCCCTTTACGCACTAAGGTTTTGCGAATATCGTATTCCGAATGTCCGGCATCGCTGGCAGAATTGCTCATTACAAGAGCAGCTTTACCCGTTTCGTTCAACGAGGTGGCAAACAAGCTAATCCAAAGATAATTCCCGTTAGGAATGGAAGTAACACCTGCACTTTTAGTTTTGCTTTTAGATTTTGGCAAACCGTATTCCGTAAAACGGCGGTCTTTTTTAACCGTGTCTTCGTTTACTTCCTTTACATTGAAAGGCGGATTAGCCATTACAAAATCGAATTTGCCGAAACTATCGTACAAGTCTTCTGCGTAACTATCGCCTTGTTTTATCTCTCCTCGTAAACCATTAATGGCAAGGTTCATCTTTGCCAGTTTCACGGTTTCCATCGTTTTTTCCTGTCCGTAAACAGAAATTGGCGTTACACTTCCTTTTTGTAAATTATGTTGCTGAATAAAATTATTGCTTTGTACAAACATACCACCCGAACCGCAAGCAGGGTCAAAAATTTTACCGTGGTACGGCTCAATAAATTCAACCATGAGTTTTACAACTGAGGTTGGCGTAAAGAATTCGCCTCCTTTTTGTGCTTCCTCTAATCCAAATTTGCCGAGAAAAAACTCATAAATTTTCCCCAACAAGTCGCCGTTACTATCGTCGGGAATGGTTGAAAATAGTTTTAACAATTGCTTTAAAAGGCTTTGTCCTTTTCGGGTTATAGCAAAAAACTCGTCTTTTGGCAAGGTGTCTTTCAATGAAACAACATATTTTTCAATGTCTTTCATTGCTTGAATAACGGCTTTGTCAATCGGTTTATCCTGGTCGCCTTCGGGTAAATCTTTCAAATAATCGTATCGGGCAGTATCTGGAATATATAAGCCACATTTACCAATTGCAATTTTCTCAATCGGTTCTTCCAATCGAGTTCCTTTGTTTTTCTCAAATTCAGCTTTAATTTCTTTCTCAAACTTGCTGTATTTTATGTCGGCAAACTTTAAAAAGATAATTCCAAGTACCGGTGGTGAGTAATCATTAGATTTTAAATCACTATCAGCCCTAAGTTTATTGGCTGCCAGCCAAAGGTCATCTTTCAGTTTCTTAAATTCTTTATTCGTCATATTTTTATTTAAAGCTCAAATGTAACAATTTAGCAGGGGTGCGTAAGCAAAATTGCAGCTCTTTTGCAAGCTTTGGTTTTGAGCGTCGGCTCGTGGGGCTTGCAAATGTGCTGCAATGTGGGTGGGGTTTCTTTTGACTCGTCCTGAAAAAAGTTTACACTTATTATTTCACAATCCTGTTTCAAATTTACACTTATATTTTAATCCTAAATACTCTTTACACTTTTTAAACCCCTCTTTGCGGAGTGGAGCGTAGCG
>Ga0265295_1003350_pt1 | contig 23469 bp, 20 predicted proteins | sample Munlansysbiofilm_FD_192503 | JGI IMG/M metagenome (GOLD analysis project Ga0265295, IMG submission 192503) | Leachate microbial communities from a municipal landfill in Southern Ontario, Canada - Methane capture system biofilm | ecosystem: Engineered > Solid waste > Landfill > Unclassified ...
AGATAAGGTGATTGACCTGGCCTTTGATTATCGTCCTAATGTAGCTTATGCTTCTGTTTATAACGATAAAAAAATCGTGCGCTGGAACTACCAAACCCTTGCCGTTGAACAGACATTAGACCTGACTTTTAAACCCGGTCATTTGATGACGCCTCAGGGCAATTCAAACGAGCCACACTCCAATTATCTTACTGTAGTGAACAAAGAAGGCTTGTACGATAATATGATCAACACCGGCCCCACACGCCCAAGTTATAACCACCTGATTGATGTTTCATCAGATGTAATGCGTGATATTTATACCATGTCGATTCCGCAAGCCAATATGTACGGTTCAGTAAGTGTGCTGCGCACAACCATCAAACCTATCATTCGTTATCCATTGGGAACCAATACGCGCACAGGTGAAATATCAAGGTTTAAAACTGTTGCCGGACAAGAAAAAATTGAACGTGAAGGCAATCGCGTGCACATTTTTGGCACTTTGATCCGGTCACATATCACCCCCGAAATTGTTGAAGTAGAAGAAGGCGACGTGGTTACTTTCCACCTTACCAACCTCGAAAGAGCAGAAGATGAAACCCACGGTTTCACCGTTTCTACTTATGGCGTTCACGGCAGTTTTGAGCCCGGAAAAACAGCTTCACTCACTTTTACTGCGGATCGATCAGGTGCCTTCCCATATTACTGTACGGAGTTCTGTTCAGCACTTCACCTGGAGATGGAAGGAATTTTGATGGTAAGACCAAAAGGTTATGTGTCAAAAGCTGAAGATGAAGCAGGTGTTGTACTGTCGGCTGATCAACTGGCTGAATACAAAAAGAATTTTGATGATAAAATAAAAGTTATTAATGAAACACAGGATGTTATCAATAGCGTGGTAGCTTATCTTAAAGAAAATGATTATCAAAAATATCCTTACGTTGAAGCCTTGGTAGTTGATGCGCTCGACCAAATGGAGCTGGCCAAAACTTCTAAAGCCAATTACGAACGCTATGCCGCTGAAGGACAATGGAAAGACGCATTCCTGTGGGCTGAACAGTATTTCCAGTATCAGATAAAAACTGCTGACGTAGGCCTGCGCGCCAAGAAATTGTTGTCCGAACAAATCAACATGTAATCATTAAGTTAATCACCAAGAAATAATGTGTTATGAAAAAATATAATCAATACACCAGTCCTGGTCTTCTGATGGCTGCAATGGTCATTGTGGCAATGGCGCTAATGACTTCATGTGGCGACAAAGGAGGCAAATCAAAGGCCGGAGTTTCAGGAGCTCCTTATGGAAAGGAATCGTTTGGCGAAGTAGTAAAACGTCGTGGCCTCAATGCCGATGATGTGCTGGCAGCAGCAAAAACCTATACGCCCGATAACCTCAAAGACGAATACGTGGCACTCAACTCAGGCGGTCAAGCCGGCAATATGATCATGTACACCGTGCCATCCATGCGCATGGTAAAATATGTGCCAACCAGCTCGCGTCAGCCTGTAAACGGCTTTGGCTATAGCAAAGAAAGCGAAGCAGTGCTGCAATCTGGCTATATCGAAGGTCAAGTGATTGACTGGGGCGACACCCACCACCCTGGATTTTCTGAAACCGATGGAGATTATAACGGAAAATGGGCTGTAGTAAACGACAAGGCCAACCCGAGGATTTTCGTGGTTTCGCTGAAAGACTGGGAGCTTAAACAAACCGTAAATAACCCCATCTACAGAAGTAACCACGGTGGCTGTTTCTTTACGCCCAATTCGGAGTATATTGGCGAAGCAGCCCAATATCCCGCCCCCTTAGATCGTAAGTATTACCCTTTGACAGAATCCAACTTCAAGAAATACTGGCGCGGTGGAATCACCTACTGGAAATTCGATAACGAGATAGGGAAAATTGATGAGGCAAATTCTTTTACAATGGAGTTTCCCCCTTATACCCAAGACCTTACCGACATGGGTAAGTTGGCTAGCTATGGCTGGTCATTTACCAACTCCTTCTGCACAGAGATGTATATTGGTGGTATCGAAAGTGGTCGTCCTCCCTTTGAAGCCGGCTGCTCCTCACGCGACGTGGATTACCTGCATGTGGTAAACTGGAAACAAGCTGAAGAGCTTATAAAACAAGGAAAGTATAAAGTAATCAACGGACATAAAGTTATTCCTATTGATGTGGCCGTTGAAAACGGCATCTTTTTCCTGATTCCCGAACCAAAATCACCTCACGGTGTTGATGTTAGCCCTGATGGAAAATATATCGTGGTTGCCGGTAAGCTCGATTCACATGCCTGGGTTTATTCCTGGGAGAAAATTACACAAGCCATCAAAGATAAAAACTTTGAAAGCACGGATGAATTTGGTATTCCGGTTATTGCACTCGAGACCGCACTTCACGGTAGCGTAGAAGTTGGTTTAGGGCCTTTGCACAATCAGTATGACAAAGAACCTGGCGTAATTTATACTTCAGTTTATGTGGATTCCAGAATTACTAAATGGGATTATATCAACCTGAAAGTGTTAGACTATGTTTCGTCTCACTATAACGTTGGTCACCTGGTGGCAGCTCATGGCGACGTAGTTAATCCTCACGGAAAATACCTTATTTCACTCAACAAATTGTCCATCGACCGTTTTAATCCGGTAGGCCCCTTACATCCTCAAAATCACCAGTTAATTGATATTGAAGGTGATAAGATGTCTATCCTGTATGACTTGCCACTTCCGATGGGTGAGCCTCACTACACCGTGTTGATCTCTAAAGACAATTTCGAGTCTGTTGAAACTTATCCTGTTGGAACGGATATTTACAAAATGGAGAAATCACCTTACTATACTGAAGCAGGTGCAGAAAGAACAGAAACCCGCGGGAAAACCATCCACGTTTTTGCAACGATTAATAATGGTGTAGTAAAACCGGGCAATATTACAGTAAATCAAGGCCAAGATGTGGAAATCCATATCACCAATCTGGGCGATACCAAGCTGGATCATTATGTGTATGAAATTGCAGCTTACGACCAGATGTATCGTTGGCGTCCCGGCGAAACTGCGACTTTGATGTTTAAAGCCTCACGTGCCGGTATGTATCCATTGCTTCTCGATAATTATCACAATGCCGATAGCCGTAAACTTCAGGGTTACCTCACCGTGAAACACAATGAAGCAGCCGAAGGCGAGCGCCTGTTGGCCTATTCAAAACGGGTGCAGGCTGATATGCAGATGCAAGCTTTCCAGCCCTCTGCAATAGAAATGAAAAACCTACTTGAAGGCGAAATGGAATTCTTAAACTATGGATGTAATGCCTGTCATAAATTTGGTGAAGATTTCAATGGTCCCGACCTGTTGATGGTTGACAAGCGTCGCAACGATGAATGGCTCAAATCATGGATCATGAATCCAGAAGGCCATTATAGCGAAGCTGATATTGAAGCCATGCGCCAACGCTACAAACTGGCCATGCCGAATCAGAACGTTTCGGAAGAAGATGTTGCGAAAATCATTACTTATATGAAGATTCGCACCACCCAATTCATTAATGCACAATAAACTCAAATTTTATCCGGGAGCCAAGCTTAGCTCCCGGATAAAATTGTAACTTTGGCAGTGATTAATAAACACTATCATTAACTAAAATAATTTATTAAATGATTAAAAGAACATTCATTTCCTTATTTGGAGGACTACTGTTTGGGATTCTGCTTAGCAGCTGCGGAGGCGGAGGCGGGGGCGGAGGTGCCATGACAGCCGATCTCGCTAATGGTGAGACGATTTATAAAAAGGCATGTATAGCCTGTCACATGACTGGTGTAGCCGGTGCTGCTGCCCTTAGCGATAAGCCACGCTGGGAAGAGAATGCTGCCAAAGGTATGGCCACGCTTACACAAAGTGCCTTGTCTGGTTATACCGGAAAATATGGTGTGATGCCCGAAAAAGGCACCTGTATGGATTGCACCGAGCAGGACATGTTTGATGCCATCAGTTATATGATGGACAAAGCCGGCGTAAAACCAGCAAACTAATTTTTTAAGAAACTAATTTTATCATGAAATCAAAATCGTATCTCATTTTCGCAATCATTGGTGTCATACTGGTTGGACTAACTTATTTTACGCCAATTTGGGGTGTTGCCTTGCAGAGTATTCAGTATCCTAAATCCATGTATCCTAAAGGTATCCGTGTTAACTTTAAATTTAATGGCGTTTATAATGGGTGTGAGGGTGTTAAGGAAAGAGAAGAACTGGCTACCAACGTAGGGGCTGACTGTCTGATCGAAATGAACGCGATAAATCACTACATCGGTATGTACCCTATTGTGCAAGGGCTTAATAACCCCACAACAATGAGCCATCCGAGTTTTTATGTGTTCGATACCCAAAAAGATGCTGAAGGAAATGAAGTTTTTGATCCTGCTACCGGACAAAAAATAAAAGTGAATGTTACGCCACAAAGCCTTAAATCACTTAATTTTTTGATGACAAATTCACCGTATATTTTCGCGCTGTTCGTGTTGTTGGGACTGTATTTTGCCTTTACCTCCAAAAAGCTCAATCTTGTGGCGGGTCTTATTCCTGCACTCGTCCCTTTCTATTTCCTGTTTGTGTATATGTTTTACCTTTATTGGTATGGCCACAACCTGGGATTACATGGCGGAGGAGCATTTGCCGGGATTAAACCCTTCATGCCTACCGTTTTTGGCGAAGGAAAAGTAGCCCAGTTTACCACTGAATCATACCCTTACTACGGGTTCTTCGTTGCACTTGGTGCATTTGTTTTCATGATTTTAGCTATTTTGTTAAAACGAAAAGCTTTGCGAACTAAGCAAGCTTAAATAAAAATAAAAGTGTCGGGGACATATTCCCCGGCACTTTATTTTATGATGAAAAAGAAAATATTATACATAGGATTGTTTCTTCTGACCTTTGTGCTGGGTGTTCATGCACAGGAAGATAGGCATTTTGGCCCAAAACAAAAAGTGGAAGGCTATGCTGATCGCAGTAATCCTATCCCATTACAAAAAATTATTGACGAAGCATCTGCCGGAAAATATATCAGGCTGAAACCCGGATTTTATACCGGACCGGTCACCATTACAAAAGACGCCATAACCATTGATGGCGAAGGAAAAGTTACGATCTCAGGTCTTGGAGAAAAATCTGTTATCTACCTGGAAGCTAATAATGTAAGCCTAAAAAATCTGCATATCATGGAGTCGGGCGGATCGCATGATAAGATAGATTGCGGCGTAAAAATCAACGGCAATTATAATGTTGTGAGTGACTGTATCATAGAGGAATGTCTTTTTGGGATTGATATTTTTCAGGCAGAACACAACCTTATTTTAAACAACGAAATCACATCGCTTTCCCGCCGGGGAATGGCACTCAAAGGCGATGCCATTAGATTGTGGTATTCAAAAAATAATCTTATCAAAGGAAATTATTGGCACAGCGTGCGCGATATGGTGGTTTGGTATTCTTCCGAAAACACCTTTGAAGCCAACAAAGGCGTAGGAAATCGCTACAGCATTCACTTTATGTATGCGCACAATAACCGGATAAAAGACAATTATTTTTACGAAAACTCGGTAGGTGTCTTCTTGATGTATAGCGAAGAAACCGTGATGACCGGAAATACCATCATGCACTCAAACGGCGTGAGCGGCATGTGTTTAGGAATGAAAGAAACCTCTTCAAACCAAATATTGCACAATCGCTTTATATACTCTTCAGAAGGTATTCATGTGGATGTGTCGCCTTTCGTTCCGGAGAAGATAAACACCGTGATGTACAATGAAATTGCATTTTGCGGAACAGGCATATTTTTTCACACCAATCAGGAAGGTAATTTGTACAAATACAATTACTTCCACAACAACCTGGTGCAGGTAGAAGCCGAAGGCAAAACAGCCAACTTAAACCGCTGGCAAAGCAATTATTTTGATGATTACCAAGGTTTTGACAAAGATGGCGACAATGAGGGTGACACACCTTATACCCTGTTTGCCTACGTGGAACATCTTTGGACTTTTGACAAAGACTTGAAGTTTTTCTACGGGTCACCCTTGTTGCTGGTGCTCGATTTCCTGGAAAGGCTTGCACCATTTTCGGAACCAAAAATGGTGTTGCGTGACAAAACACCCATTTTTAAATGGACAAAAGAATTGGATGATAAATTGAATGATAGATTATGAAACGTGCTGCCATCGCATATTCCCTTTGCTTGTTGCACCTGGCTTTTGTTGTTATGCCCGAGGTGCAGCTTTGGCAGTATATTACATTTCTATCTCACCAGCAACCTACAAACGAAACGGTTTACAAGAAAGACAGTAGCTCTCCTTTAATCGGCGACATTGCCTATTTAAACGCACTCGTAAAAAGGGGAAAAGAAACACAAGAAAACAGTAAACAGGAAAATACTGTTCCCGAGACTGTTGTAAGTCATACCGGCTTAATTTATTTGGTGGAAGAAGCCTTTAGCAATGAGCTCATGCATTGCAAAATGCTTAATAGGGCTATAATTTATAGCCGAATACCCCTGGATGGGATTTTAAAAATTCTTGCACCTCCACCAAAATTGGGTTTTGTCTAATCGAGCATTATGCTTGCATAGCTATAGTATTGTTAAGCAGCATAAACTCGAAAATAATTTTTGCGACCTCAAAGCAATTCTATTTATTAGCAAAAACTCATAAATAATGAAAACAGTAAATTTATTTTCAAAGATAATTTTAATAGCAGCCTTGCTTGCCACGGCCACTATTGGCTTCGCGCAGCAGGACACGCTGGTTTTAGACGAAATTTTAATCACGGCTAAAAGCCCTTTTAACCTCACAAAATCAAATATCCAAGGTCAGACTATTCAGATCGAAAATCCACATGACGGTGGCGCGATGTTTATCAATCAGGCGGGTTTTGGTGTCGAGAAACGTGGGAATTACGGTATGGAACCGGTTTTGCGCGGCTTCAAATACAGCCAGCTCACGGTGCTTATCGATGGTGGCATTCATAGCACCAATGCCTGCCCAAATCGTATGGATCCAACCATTTCGCAGGTGGCTCCCGAGGAGATAGAAAAGATAGAAGTCATCAAAGGGCCTTTTAGCGTGCGTTATGGCGCTGCCCTGGGAGGCATCATAAATATCGTGAATCGCAGACCAGATCGTTCATCAAGTCAGACAGTTACAGGGAGTGTAGAAGCCGGTTATCAATCTAATGGCGGCAATATTTATAGCAATCTGTTCGTGCAGTCCGTGATGAATAAATTCGATTTATCCATCAACGCGGGCTACAAAGATTATGGCAATTATGAGAGTGGTTCAGGTCAGGAAATTGCTTCCTCATTTTCTCGCTTTGGCTATGCCATGAAGCTGGGCTATCAGTTTTCGGACAAACAGCGCCTGCAACTCAGTTGGCGTCAAAGTATGGCAAAAGACGTGCTTTATGCCGGCCTGCCGATGGATGCCGACAAAGACAACAGCAGCATACTTTCGCTGGATTATGCCGCCAACAATATCAGCCCGCTTCTCAAATCCTTTAAGTTGAAAATGTATGGCAGCTATGTAGATCACGAAATGAGTAACAAACTTCGTCCGGCCTACAAAGCGGTTCATGCAGTGTCGCCTGTTACTGCACAGGTTTTTGGTGGACGAACGGAATTCGGTCTGCAAACCTCGGCCAATAATTTACTCTTTGCCGGCCTGGACTTCAAACATATCGGCAAGGACGGCGGTCGCGACAGGCTGGTATTTAAAAACACCTGCACGGGAATGGAATTCGATCCGCCAAAATATTTTTATGACAAAACATGGCAAGATTCTAACCAGGATGACTTTGGTATTTTCCTGGAAAACAAACGCGATATAGGCGCTAACCTCGTCTGGACACTCGGCCTCAGGTCTGATTTCGTGGCATATAGCATTAACGATCCTGATGCCGGGTTTTCAGAACAATACAAGGGTATTCTTAACCCTGACGCCCGTTTTGACCTCTCGGCGACCACTTCGCTCACCTGGTTTTTGCCCAAAGGCTACAACTTATTTGTTGCCGCCGCACGTGCCAGCCGTTCGCCCGAGCTTACCGAATTGTTTATAAATCACCTGAGCGTGGGCATGGATGCCTATGAATACTTGGGCAATCCAAACCTGAAATCAGAGGTGAACAACCAGCTTGATTTGCGTGCGGAGAGGAAACTAAATAAACTCAATTTGTTTGCCGATGTTTATGTGGCTTACGTAAACAATTATATCACAGCAGCTGTAGATACTACCATTCCGCGTATTTACAACGCCTGCATGGAGCCAAAATTCACCAAGGTTTTCACCAATGTGGATGAAGCACTCTTAACAGGTTTTGAAGCTGGTTTCGACTGGCAATTTGCTGAAGGCTGGCAATATAAGCTGGCTGTTTCATACGTTTACGGACAAAATTTAGACTGGGATGAGCCATTGCCTGAAATCACACCTTTGACGGTGCAAACAGCAGTTGCTTACAAAAAAAATAATTTCCATGCCGAAATTCACGGGCGTATCGTTGACGCTCAGGACAGGGTTTCGACCCGATTTAATGAAACTGCTTCACCGGGTTTCGGTGTGTTCGATTTTTACGCGGATTACACCGCTTTTGGTTCGCTCCAAATTATGGCCAGTGTAAGAAATATCTTCAACAAAAATTACGTAGAACATTTAAGTAGAGCTTATAAAGGAATGGATACCAATAGTTTATATTTTGAACCAGGAAGAAGTTTTAATATCGGTTTGAAGTATAAATTCTAAAAATACAGGGCAGGAGTTTAGCGGTAAATTCCTGTCCTAAAATAGTTTTTTTGACTTAAAAATACCAAATCATGGACAAAGAGAAAAAGAACATCAAGCGGCGCGAGTTTTTCAAAGGCAGTATAGCCGCTACTGCTGCACTCACTGTATTTGGAGCCTCGACTTTTATACTCGATCGCAAAGCAGCCGAAGCCATGCCCAGGGAGGATTTCCTGCGGCCCCCCGGTGCGATTGATGAAGAAGATTTTTTGTATGGCTGCATCAAGTGCGGGATGTGTGTACAAATTTGTCCTGTACAAGCCATTAGCCTTTCAGGTGCCGGCGAAGGTTTGGGTTTTGGCACACCCTATATTGCGCCTCGCTTGCAGGCCTGTGACTTTTCGTGCGATGCACTACAGTGCGTAGAAGTCTGTCCCACAGCAGTATTGGACTTTAAACAATTTAAGAAAGCAGGAGCAGATGCGGTTGAAAAGGCAGCAGCACAACCCGGTGTCGATCTTTCGCAGGTGAATCCTTTCGAGGTACAAAAAATAGCCATGAAAGAAGCTGTTCAAATGGGGAAGGCTCAAGTGAACAAAAACACCTGCTTGGCGCATCAGGGAGAAGGATTTCATGGAATCTCACGTGGAAGCGACTTTAAGGGCGTAAATCGCTCTCCAGGCAAAAATGAGATTTCGGCAAGTCCCCTCAGGGATCGGACTTTTGACCGCGAAGTGTGCGATTTATGCATCACAGAATGCCCGATAGGCGAGAAAGCCATCGTTCAAAAACTAAGCAGAAGCGGCCGAAAACTTGTTCCGCACGTGCTCGATGGCTGCACCGGATGTGGCGTTTGCCAGATGGTGTGTCCTACACAACAGCCAAGTATTATCGTTGAACCATTTTAAAACCTAAGCCATGTTATCAGAATATATTTCTAACGGGAAAAATAAAGAGCCACTGACTCCTAAATCGATTGATAAGATGCCGCATACCCTTGCAGGGCTGAGTTTCAAGGCCTGGCGCGATGCGCGTAAAGGCAATCATAAAATGCGCAACATACGCTGGAGCGTGCTGGTGTTTATGAACTTGCTTTTTGTTTTCTCATTTTGGCTTGACCTGTCCATACTCGAAGGTTCGCTGAGCGGCTCAAGGCTGGTGGGTTTTTACCTTATGGATCCTTTCAATGCGCTGCAGCTGCTGGCAATCTCTTCCACAACAGGCTATGTGGCCATGCTTACCATGAACTTCTTTATCGGACTTGCCACCATTTTAATTTTCTGGTTTATCATGGGCGGACGAAGTTTCTGTTCATGGATGTGCCCTTATCATTTTCTGGCTGAATGGGCCGAAAAAGTGCATCTTTATCTCGTAAACAAGAAAAAAATTAAAGCACGTACCTATCATATTGGCTTAAGGTTTGTATTTTTGGTGGGCTTTATTTTATTGGCTATTTTGACCAAAAATCTGGTTTTTGAAAATCTCAACGTCGTTGGGATTGTCTCCAAAGGAATGATTTACGGCCCAAGCTTATTGTTGCTTTGGGTGTTGGCAATCATCCTTTTTGAGGTCTTTGTGAGCCGTCGTTTCTGGTGCCGCTACGTCTGTCCAATTGGCGCAACTTATAGTCTGGTTGGCAAATTGTCGCCGGTAGCTATTAAATTTGAGCACGACAAATGTGGCTATTGCCTCGAATGTCAAAAGGTATGCCTTGTTCCTCACGAACTCTGGTTTGTGAAACGCGGCGCGGCTACGCAGGACACCCATTTCGTGGGCTCCGACTGCACCCGCTGCGGCTTGTGTGTGGATGTATGCCCCGGCCATGCACTAAATTATTCTGTGAGAGGTGCTTCTTCTATCATGTAAAAACTGACTAAAATACTATGCCTGAAATACAAAATAATGTCATTATAAACATCAACGAGCTATCGAAAAGCTTTAAAAAACAGTTGGTTATCGACAAGCTTTCGGTGAAGCTGAATAGCGATGATCGTATTGCGCTTATCGGACAGAATGGTGCCGGAAAAACGACTTTAATACGTTGTATTTTAGGGCAATATAACTATGAAGGAGGCCTTGAGGTGATGGGCCATAATCCGCGGAAAGACAGGAAAGTTATTTTGCAGGATATTGGCTTTGTGCCGCAAACTCCTCCTCCAATCAAGCTTACCGTGCGCGAGCTGATCAGCTTTTCTGAGAAAATCACGAAAACACCGGCTGCCGAGTTTTTTAAAATCAGTGATGATTTGGGCCTGGATATCAAGCAAAATCTCGGGAAGCCGTTTTATAAACTTTCCGGCGGCATGAAACAAAAACTGCTGATCAGCTTTGCCCTGGGTCGAAAAGTGAAAATACTTTTGCTCGACGAACCATCGGCAAACCTCGATCCACAGGCGCGTGAGATATTATTTACGCACCTGAAAAACTATGCTCCAAACACCTTGATGATCCTCAGCAGCCATCGCATGGACGAAATTGCCGACCTGGTAAACCGTGTCATCGAGATGGACTTGGGCAAAATAGTGTTGGACAATGATTTAAACGAACACTTAAAGATTTAGAAAAATGAAAAAATACACCTTATTAATAGCAGCTTTTTTGCTGATTGCTTCGGCCTGCACCCGGAAAGTAGATCAAAGTCCGCGTGAAATAAATTTCGACAGAGATATCTGTGTCAACTGCCTGATGGGTTTGGCCGACCAAAAATTCTCTGCCCAGTCCATTAATCAGCGCAACGAAGTGATCTGGTACGACGATCTGGGCTGCCTTGTGGAGTATATGAACAGTCCCGACTGGGCGAAATATGGTGGCGAAGAATCCGTTTCTTATATCGGAGATGCCGAATCGGGCGGTTGGATAAGGGTGGAAGAGGCTTGGTACATTTACGGCGTTGACACCCCAATGGGATATGGATACGCGGCTTACAAAGATTTTCGCGAAGGCGCTTTCGACTTTGAAACTACCGTAGAAAGAATAGAAGACGGCATCACAATGCGTGAAGATTTTCTGAAGAAAAAGAAAATGCTACACCACGATATGAACTAATATTGAAGGCTAATTTAAGGACGATAACATCATGCAAATCAATAAAATAACACATTCCAGCTTATTCCAGATTATGAACGCGGATATTTCTCAGCAACTGCGTTCAAAGTGGTTTTGGACTTACAGCCTCCTTTTTGGTGGTTTTGTGGCTGTGATGTTTGCAACAGGAATTACAGAATCGCAAATCATTGGATTTGTTGGACTTAGCCGGCTTATGGTGACTTTTATGCAGGTAAGCATGGTCATTTTACCCATCTACGTGCTTATCACCACGGTGCGCTCGGTTGTTGGCGATCGCGAATCGAACGTGATGGAATATATGCTGTCGTTTCCGGTTTCCTTCACAGGCTATTTTTGGGGGAAATTTTTGGCCAAATTCCTGCTCACTTATATACCGGTTTTTATCGCCCTCCTGGGTGCTGCCGTTTGGGGAAGCTTCACCAATCTTGATGTTCCCTGGGACTTGTTTACGCTTTATAGTGCTTTGCTGGCTGCCATGATTTTCTGTTTTTTGGGCATCAGTATGTTTATTTCTGCAGTAGCGCAATCGCAGGACCTGGCCATCAGCAGTGCTTTTGTGCTTTGGTTGCTGTTGGTAGCTTTTCTCGATTTAATTTTGATGGGACTGTTGCTAAAACTGCGCTTAGATGCCGGAACGGTAATAGGGCTGGGCATGATAAACCCGCTGCAAGTGTTTCGCACCGCCGTTTTGGTGCTTTTCGATCCCGAGCTTACGGTGATGGGCGCGGCATCTTATTTTGTGCTTGATACGGTAAGCCGCGAGTTATTTATCTTTTTTGCCATCGCTTATCCTGTCACACTGGGCCTGCTGTTTGGTTGGCTGGGCAACTATTTCTTTAAAACAAAAGATATTATATGAGTTTACGCATCAAGAAGTCTTTGTTGATAGTGGTTGTTTTTGGCCTTCTACAGGGGTGTAGCTGGCAAAATAAATCATCTGTTCACGAACGCTTGTTTCCTGAAAAGGCTGATACCACTGATTTGCTCGCGCTGCCTACTTCCACCACCAAAGAATATCGGCAGCAGCTGATCAATCAGGAAATTTTATTGCCAAATCACCAAAAACGTTATCGCGGGATAGAATCTGTGCCGCAGGATTTTGACGATTTTCGCTTTCAAAACCTGGATGGCGTACAGTGGCAGGATGTTTCTGTGAAGTATGGAGATTTCCGTGGAACAAGCCTTAGGACAGCCATTGCCAATGGCGGTGATTTCTCTCGGTCTGATTTTCGGCTGGCTGATTTGCGCTGGTCGGCTTTTAATGAGACGAAAATGAACAACTGCAACTTCTCGCAGGCCGTGCTTTTCCGCACTGCTATGAATGATGCTGTGCTTGATTCAAGCGATTTCAGAGGTTCAAATATGTTTGGCATCAAAGGGCATCGCTCCTCTTTTCGTTACGCTGACTTTAGCAATGCGCTGATGAAAGAATCCGAACTAACAGATGCTGATTTTTCTTACAGCAAAGCCATTAAAGTGAAGTTTATTATCACTGTATTTTCCGGCTCACGCTTTGATTCAGCTGATTATAGCTATTCCGATTTTACGGGAGCAGGCCTCGAAACCTGTAGCTTCCAGTATGCACGTTTGCATCATGTCTCTTTTAAAGGCGCGCACTTGCAGGAAGCCAGTTTTAGAAATGCTGACCTTAGGGATGCTGAGTTTTTTGCTGCTGAACTGGCCGAGACAGACTTTCGTGATGCGTTAAATATTCCCGAAGCTTTGTTGCCTTTTATCAATGAGGAAGGCTTTGCTACGGGAGTGGTCTATTAGTATGGAAATAGGTACAGCAGAGAATGGATAAATCATAAAGGCCATCCAATAGTCTGCATGTGAGCATTTTAAGTTATTTATAATGAAGCAGTTAATTGTTGATATCAAACAGAAAAGCTGGCATATAATAGCGCTGGCTTTTGGTGCTATCTTGCTGCTTTCGGGTAGTTTTCCTGCCAATAAAAATCCGGAAGCGAGAAAAATCCAGGAGCAGGTTTTTGTGATTGATGGAACCCAAAGTCGTATTTTTTGGCGTGTTGATGCGCATAACGGTATCATTCCACTTTGCGAAGGCGAGTTGGTGATGCACGGCAACACGCTTGTTGACGCGCAGTTCAGAGTGTGCATGGACAGCCTCCGCAACCTCGATATCGACTATCACCTGATGAAATCAGTTTTTGAAAACACCATCAAGTCAAAAGAAATTTTTCATACCGAGCGTTTCCCTTATGCTTATTTTAAATTTTGTTGTAGCGAAAAGTCCGGCAATGATAGCCTGCGGATAGCCGGCGATCTGGTGATTAAAGACATCGAAAATTGTATCCGTTTCAACACTTTTTTTCAGTTGATGGGCGATTCAATTCAGGCAAATACCGACACCATATATATAGATCGCACAAATTGGGGCATTTTTGCCATGACAAAAAAATACCGTACCAGTGAAAGCAGTTATCTTGTGAGCGACACCATACAGTTTCAAATAAAACTATCTGGAAAATTGAGGGATATATAAGTGTCTGAGACAGCATCAGATAGCGGTTGCAAAAGTCAGATGTTAACAAAACTTAATAAAATTTTGGTATTGTGATGCCAAAATAGCTTGTTTCAAATATTTTTTTAATAGATTTGCCCTGAATTTGTAAACAACACAGGCAATAACCAAATTAACTTGTGAAAAATAGTTTTGAATCTACCACCCTCAGTATATCTATTATGACGCGTACTTTATTTACCTTACAGGGAAACCTTCGGAAAATGATAGTTCTTGGCTTAATGGGCTTGATTTTGTCAGCCTTTAATTACGTCAATGCCCAAACGCCGGAAGCCGAGAAAAATTTTCAACAATGTAAGGCTTGTCACAATATCGACGGGCCAAAATTAATCGGACCAAGCCTGGCCGGCATCACTGAACGCCTTGATACGGCCTACCTGATCCGGTTTATTCGCAACAGTACCGAAGTAATCCAATCCGGTGATGAATATGCTGTGGCACTTTTTAAGGAATACTTTAATATCCCGATGCCGCCGCATGATCTTACCGATGAGCAGATTATCGACATTTTAGCCTATATCGAAAATGGCGGAAAGGTGGCTGATGAATACCTCGCTCAAACGCAAGAAGCTGCCGGCGGAGATGCTGAAGTAGCTGCTCAACGACAAGCAGAGCTTAAAGATCGCGACCTGAAAATGGCTGCCCTTGAAAGAGATGCTAACAGAAATTTCGGTACAACCTTTCTAATTACCCTGATTATTCTGCTTGTAAGCCTGTTTGATTTATTTGTTACCAAAGTAATCAAAGCCACCTTTGTACATAAAATTGTGGTACTTGTTGCACTGATAATCATTGGCGAAGTGGTTTACAAAGAAGCTGCGGCACTTGGTCGCCAACAATATTATCAGCCGGAACAACCAATTTGGTTCTCGCACGAAATTCACGCTACTCAAAACGAAATCGACTGTATGTATTGCCACTCCTCAGCCGAGGACAGCAAAAGTGCCGGTATTCCTTCAACCAATGTATGTATGAACTGCCACAATGTGGTGCGTAAGGGAACTATCACCGGCACAACCGAAATAGATAAAATTTACGAAGCATGGAACTCAGGCACTCCTGTAGAATGGATCAGGGTGCATAACTTGCCCGATCATGTGTATTTTAATCACTCACAGCATGTTAACTCAGGCAAGCTGGACTGCGCACAATGCCATGGCGAAGTAGAAAAAATGGATGTTGTAATGCAGGTTGAAGACCTGAGCATGGGTTGGTGTCTCGACTGCCATCGGACAACAGAAGTACAATTTGCTACCAATGATTTCTTTAAGTCTTACGAAAGAATGCACGAGCAATTCAAAAACGGAAAAGTGAAGAAAGTTACTGCTGATATGCTTGGCGGCAGCGATTGTATGAAGTGTCATTATTAATCTAAATTCAGTTAAGCAAGTCATTATGGAACCAAAATATTTCAGAAGTCTCGAAGAGCTAAAAATAGATACCAGAGAGGAAACCAATGATAAACCAGCGGGCGACCGTCAGTCTATCTTTGAAATGCAGCAAGAGCTGAAGAAATCTACTACGGCCACACGCCGCGATTTCCTTAAAGTTTTTGGATTTACAGTAGCCTCAGCTGCTATTGCCTCAAGCTGTGAACAGCCTGTGCGTAAAGCAATTCCGCTGCTTATCCAGCCCGAAGAACTTGTGCCTGGCAAAGCCAGTTATTATGCCTCAACATTCTTTGATGGCATCGACTACTGTCCCATCGTTGTAAAAGTGAGGGATGGTCGTCCAATAAAAATCGAAGGCAACAAGCTATCAAGCCTTACTCAGGGTGCAACTAATGCGCGCACACAAGCCTCAATACTTGGTATTTACGATAACGCACGTTTTAAAGAACCGAAAGCAAAAGGTTCGGCTGCCACATGGCAGGAAGTTGATGAAGCTATTGTAAATCAACTTGATGCAATCAAAGCAAAAGGCGGAAAAGTAGTGCTGCTCACAGGAAGTGTCATCAGCCCTTCTACTTTGCAGCTTATTGATGAGTTTTTGGCAAAATATCCGGGCGAGCATATCACTTATGATGTGCTTTCGGCCTCTGCCATACGCGAAGCCAATAAAAAAACTTTCGGAAAAGCATTCGTCCCTTCTTATCAGTTCGACAAAGCTGAAGTGATCGTGGGTTTTGATGCAGATTTCCTTGGTAGCTGGCTCAATCCTGTTGAGTTTACCAAACAATACAGCAAAAACAGGAAGCTTACTGATGGACAGAAAAAAATGTCACGTCATATTCACCTGGAAGGTGCCATGTCGATCACCGGAACAAATGCCGATGAGCGTATTCAGCTTCATCCGGCCCAGGAAAAAGAAACAATTGCAGCCTTATATTATGAGCTGGAGCAACTGAATGGCAGCGGAAAAGCCAAAAATATCAGCAGCCCTGTTGATGTAAAGAAAATTGCCAAAGAGCTATACGGCAAACGTGGTAAAGCACTTGTGTTAGCCGGTACCAACGATCCGGAGTCGCAGCTGATGATCAACGGCATCAATGAAATTCTGAACAGCTTTGGCAACACCATATTAACAGATGTTGAGCTGAAACTCAGAAAAGGTGACGATGCCGAGATGACCCGCCTGGTTGATGAGATGAATAGCGGAACAGTTGACGGCTTGTTCCTTTTCGATGTTAATCCCGCCTACGACTATCCGCAAAAAGATAATTTTATAAGTGGTCTTCAAAAGGTTGGACTCAAAGTGGCTCTACCTATTTATGAAGAAGAAACTGCTGCACTGGTTGACTATATCTGTCCCGATCATCATTTCCTGGAAACATGGAACGATGCGGAGGTAAAAACAGGTTTTTACAGCCTCGGCCAGCCTACCATCCGTCCGATTTTCAACACACGGGCCTCACAATCGAGCCTGCTTAAATGGCTTGGAAAAGATACCGATTACCGCGCTTATGTGCAGGCTTATTGGGAAAATAACCTCCTGGCGATGTCAGATAGTTTGACTTTCAAATCATTCTGGAATAAAAAAGTACATGACGGTATTTTTGAATCAGGTAGAAAAGAAGAAGCGGTAGCAGCCTTTGATGCCAGCACAGCTTTGGCGGCACAAAACGCAGTAAATGCGGGTGATGCTAACCAAATTAGTCTGGTTATTTTTCCCAACGTTGCTGTTGGAACCGGAAAACACGCAAACAATCCATGGCTGCAAGAGCTTCCCGATCCGGTGAGCAAAGCCTGCTGGGATAACTATATCGCCATTTCGCCTAAGCTGGCAAATGAACTTGGGCTTAAAGACTATGATACCGTTGATGTGGCAGGAATTGGCATGCTGCCTATACTGTTGCAGCCCGGACATGAGTATAAAACACTCTCCGTTGCGATGGGATATGGCCGCGAAAAGGCTGGGATTCCCGCAACAGGTGTTGGTAAAAATGTTTTTGGCCAAATTGAATTGTTTCAGGGCAACAGGCAGTTTATCAAGAATAATGTAGCTATTCAAAAGCTAGGAGGCACTTATGAAGTAGCGCGTACCCAAACTCACCACACCATGGAGGGCAGGGAGCTTGTAAGAGAAACTACACTGGCTGATTATAAAGAAAATCCGATCTCCGGAAACGAAGTCAGAGAAGAAATAAAGAAGCACCTCAAGTCGCTTTATCCAAAACGTACCTATGACGGCTTCCACTGGGGAATGGCTGTTGACCTGAATAGCTGTACAGGCTGTAATGCTTGTGTCGTAGCCTGTTCAGTAGAAAATAACGTTCCGGTTGTAGGCAAAGATCAGGTGCTGATGGCACGCGAAATGCACTGGATCAGAATTGACCGCTATTATAAAGGTGACGAAAATAATCCGGAGGTAGTACGCCAGCCCGTAACTTGTCAGCATTGCGATAATGCACCCTGCGAAAACGTTTGTCCGGTAGCTGCTACTACGCACAGCAACGAAGGCCTTAACCAAATGGCATACAACCGCTGTATCGGAACGCGCTATTGCAACAACAACTGTCCTTATAAAGTACGTCGCTTTAACTTCTTCGATTATAACGGCGCCGATGCTATAAAAGGAAACCGTCAGGATCCTGCTGAAATGACTACAGACCTACGTCGTTTGGTATTAAATCCGGATGTAACTGTAAGGGCAAAAGGTGTTATCGAGAAATGTTCTTTCTGCGTTCAGCGTATCCAGGATAAAAAATTGCAAGCTAAGAACGAAAGCAGACAACTGCGTGATGGTGAAGTTGTTCCGGCTTGCGCACAAGCCTGTCCATCGGAAGCAATCGTTTTTGGAAACTTAAACGATAAAGACAGCGTGATTTCAAAACATTTTGCTGACGAACGCAACTATCACCTGCTCGAAGAGCTGCACACCTTGCCTTCGGTAGGTTATTTGACCAAAGTAAAAAACACAACCGTATAACTTAAACTTATCAGGAATGTACGTATCTCCGATCAGAGAACCACTCATCAGAGGTGAGAAAGACTACAGCCAGGTTACTAAGGATATCCTGGCGCCCATGGCAGGCAAGCCCACCCGGTATTGGTATATGGGTATAACCTTGTCAAGTGCGGCACTCCTTTTTGGTGCCTGGGCAACTTATATGACCATGTATTATGGAATTGGAACATGGGGATTGAATAAAACAGTAGGATGGGGTTGGGATATCACCAACTTTGTCTGGTGGGTAGGTATCGGCCATGCCGGTACTTTTATCTCAGCTATCTTGTTGTTATTCAGGCAAAAATGGAGAACAAGTATCAACAGGTCTGCCGAGGCTATGACGCTGATTGCTGTGGCCTGTGCCGGATTTTTTCCGCTCATTCACATGGGGCGTCTCGTGCTTGGATTCTTTATTTTTCCGTATCCCAACACCCGGTCGCTTTGGGTAAACTTTAACTCACCTTTATTGTGGGACGTTTTTGCCATTTCAACTTACCTTCTGGTATCCTTGATTTTCTGGTATGTAGGCTTGATTCCTGACTTGGGAACGGTGCGCGACAAAGCCACGACAAAAATTCGTAAAGCCATCTATGGATTCCTTAGCTTTGGCTGGACAGGCTCCGTAAGACAATGGTCGCGGCACGAAACAGTTTCCCTTATTTTAGCTGGATTAGCCGCTCCGCTGGTGCTTTCGGTGCATACCATCGTAAGTTTTGACTTTGCTACTTCTGTGATTCCCGGCTGGCACACCACTATCTTCCCTCCTTATTTTGTTTCCGGAGCGGTATTTAGCGGATTTGCCATGGTGCTTACGCTGCTTATCGTTGCACGTAAAGCCCTGGGTCTGGAAGAATATATTACCGTTAATCATATCGAGTCGATGAATAAGGTGATCATCCTCACCGGCTCAATCGTAGGAATAGCCTATATCACCGAGTTTTTCATGGCTTGGTATTCGGGTGTTGAATACGAACAATATGCCTTTTTAAACAGGGCATTTGGGCCATACGCCTGGGCATACTGGATTATGATGACTTGCAACGTGGTTACGCCTCAGTTATTCTGGTTCAAGAAAATCCGTACCAGTGTGGTAGCTACTTTTATCATCTCCATTTTTGTAAATATTGGGATGTGGTTTGAACGTTTTGTGATTGTGGTAACCTCATTGCACCGCGACTTCTTGCCTTCGAGCTGGGTAATGTACAAACCATCTTTGGTAGAAGTAGGATTATATGTAGGAACACTCGGATTGTTCTTTACACTATTTTTACTCTTTATCAGAGCGTTTCCGGTTATTGCCATCGCTGAAGTTAAGAGTGTGTTAAAATCAACAGGTTCTTTCAAAAAAACTGCCCACCATGAATAAAAGTTATATTACTGCTTATTACACGGATGACGATGATTTGCTAAAGGGCATTCGTCAGCTTAAAGAGAAAGGTGTCGAAATTATTGATGTGATGACGCCCTTTCCGGTTCACGGATTAGATAAAGCAATTGGCTTGCGCCGTTCACGCCTTTCGCGTGTAGCTTTTTGGGGCGGCACCGTAGGCGCATTGATTGGATTTTTCTTTCAGGCCTGGGTGTTTACAGAAGCTTATCCCCTCAATTTTGGTGGAAAACCGTATCTGTCAGTACCTTCTTTTATGCCCGTTGCTTTTGAGATGGCTGTGCTTTTTGCGGCTTTCTCGATCGTGTTTGCTTATTTGATTTATTTTAAACTCACCCCGGGTGCCAAACCTGTTATCCACGATGAGCGATCAACAGACGACCGCTTTTTGGTGGTGGTGAAAGCCGGTGAGCCAGGTGAATCAGCAAGTATTGAAAGAGCATTGTCTGAAGCCGGTGCTGAAGGAATTAAACTTAAAGCATAGAAATTAGAAGCCATGGAAAATATTACGTTTAAGGTAACAAAGAAATTAAAAACCATCGGATTAGTCATGGTGGCCATTGGCTTGCTGGCACTGGCTTATGGTTTTATTGCAGGGCTGGGAGGCGACCGTATCGTTGCTAACCTGCACCTGAACAGCTTTTATTTTACCAGTCTTGGACTTATAGGCATGTTTTTCGTTGCTGTTCATGCCATCTCCGAGTCGGGCTGGCAGGTGAGCATGCAGCGGGTGGGCGAAGCCATGAGTTTGTTCATCCCGATTGGTGGAATTATCATGCTGCTGGTATTCGTATTTGGCGGGATGCACCATCTGTTTGAATGGACACATACCGAGCACCTGGATGAAATTTTATTGGGCAAAGTGGCCTACCTGAATCAGCCCTTCTTTTATGTGCGTTTTGCTGTTTTCTTCGCCGGCTGGACTTGGCTTGCCTGGATGATCCGCAAAACCTCACGGGAGTTGGATATTAATGGCGATGTAAAATACTTCAACAAACTACGGAAATATTCTGCTTTTTATGTAGTGTTTTTGGCTGTTTCCAGTGTTATTTCTTCCTGGGACTGGCTGATGTCTATTGATGCACACTGGTTTAGTACCCTTTACGGCTGGTATGTATTTAGCAGTATGCTTGTAACCGGATTTGCAGTGATTGTTATTTTCACATATGTTCTCAAAAGAATGGGTTATATGCAGCATGTAAATGATGAGCATATCCACGATATGGGAAAATATATGTTTGCTCTCAGCATTTTCTGGGCTTACCTGTGGTTTTCGCAATATATGCTGATTTGGTATGCCAACATCCCGGAAGAAACCATATACTTTTACGAACGTATCAAGCATTTCGATACCATATTTTACGTCAATCTGATCGTGAATTTCGCTATTCCGTTCCTGTTGCTGATGACCAGAAACTCCAAACGTGTTTCTTATGTTGTTGTCCCCGTTGCCGTGATATTATTTATTGGTCACTGGATGGACCTCTATCAGCTTATCATGCCAGGCGCAGTAGGTTACGAAGCTGCAGGAATTGGCTTCCTTGAAATTGGTGTTACCATTGGGTTTACTGGCTTATTTATGCTGGTAACTTTCTTTGGTTTATCCAAAGTACCACTGGTGCCAAAAAATCACCCTTTCTACGAAGAAAGCCTTCACTATCACACAAACTATTAATGAAGATGAAAAATTTAGGCAAACTTATACTCCTAGCGCTTGTTGCAGTTGTTTTCACTTCCTGCAATAAAGACCAGAACAATCCGGGTTACACTTTTTTTCCGGATATGCAGTATTCTCAGGCTTACGAAACCTATAGCGAGAATCCGGTATTTGCTGACGGCTACACCAATCGTGCGCCAGCCGAAGGCACAATTCCCAGAGGTACTATGCCGTATCCTTACAAAGCAAAATCATTTGACGATCAGGTCTTGGCCGGTGTAGAACTGGTAAACCCGTTTAAGGGTGATGCCAGTGTAGTGGCCGAAGGTAAACGCCAATATGATATTTTTTGCATCAGCTGTCACGGTGCTGTTGGTGCCGGCGACGGACATCTATATACCAGCGGTTTATTTCCGGCCAAACCCAGGTCTCTGATCGAAGATTTCGTGCAAAGTAAGCCTGATGGCGAAATCTATCACATTATTACAATGGGATCGCTCTCGGGCCTGATGGGCGCACATGGAAGCCAGATTCGTCCTGATAAAAGATGGATGATCATCAACTATGTCAGAAGCCTGGCCAAATAATAATTTAAAAATATTAGTTATTTTTGTAAAGCCTTCTGTGCATAACAGGAGGCTTTAATTTTGTGTAAATATGCGTATTGAAAAAGATATTGTTGCCCGGATATATTATTCGGTTTCAGATAAATCGAGTGGAAAATTACTGCAACAGATTCCGGAAGAGAATGCTGAAGAGTTTTTGTTTGGCTACCAATTGCTGATAGATATTTTCGAGCAGCAGTTGATGGGAAAAAAGGCGGGCGAATCATTCCGTTTTGAAGCTACCAAAGATGAAGCATACGGCCCCATCGATCCCAGCGCAATTTTTGACCTGCCGCTCGAAACTTTCAAAGAAGAAGATGGCACAATAGACGATGAAGTGGTGCAGGTAGGTCATGTTTTTCCGATGGAGGATAATGAAGGAAACCGACATTTCGGTAAGATTGTGCGAAAGTTTAAAGGCCGTGTCACCATGGATTTTAACCATCCAATGGCCGGTAAAGATTTGATTTTTGAAGGAGCTGTGGTGGAATTGCGCCAGGCAACAGCTGAAGATATTCCTGCTAACCCCTAAATACAATGGTTATGAAAACGATTTTGATTAAAAATTTAGCACTTTTACTGCTATTGAGTGGCATTTTTGCTTCCTGCAATCAACAAGTGACAAAAGGCGAGGGCAATTCTAAGAAAAATCTGGTAGAAGAAGCTTTTGTAGAAGCAACACCGACGCAGGACACCACTTTGGAAGTATATCGCCGGCAGGGCAAAGAAATTGTAAAAGCCACATTTTCTGCTTTGAATTCACAACTGAAATCAGCCATGAAACAGGGTGGCGTGCCTTATGCTTTAACATTTTGTAATGTTACCGCCATACCCATCACCGATTCGCTGTCAACACGCTATAACGTTGATATAAAGCGGGTTTCAATGCAAAACAGGAATCCTGATAATGCGCCTGATGCTTTAGAAGAAAGCATGATTGCTTCTTTGCAAAAGATGATGGTGGCCAGTTATGAGGGTATAAATATGGTGGTTTTAGACCAGGATGAAAATCCGGTTTACGTGCAGCCTATCGTGCTGGGCGATCAATGTTTGCAATGCCACGGTAAGCTTGGAAACGACATC
>Ga0265295_1003352_pt1 | contig 23466 bp, 23 predicted proteins | sample Munlansysbiofilm_FD_192503 | JGI IMG/M metagenome (GOLD analysis project Ga0265295, IMG submission 192503) | Leachate microbial communities from a municipal landfill in Southern Ontario, Canada - Methane capture system biofilm | ecosystem: Engineered > Solid waste > Landfill > Unclassified ...
AGTGGAAGGCCCAGTATGTCTTGCAAGCCCTGCACTTGACTGCACCAAGGGCGGTTGCTCGGTCATCTATGTGCGCAGCATAGGCCTGGAAGGGGAGGCTGTGGTGCGGGTTTGCAGCCCCTTGGGTGACAAAGAAGTGCATTTCAGGGTAGGCTGAGGCATGCTCAAACTGTATGTAGATGCCGACTCATGTCCCAAGAACCTCCGTCAGATCGTGCTCAAGGCGGTCGTACGCCATTCCCTTCCTGCCTTCTTTGTTGCCGATCGTGTGCTCAAGGATGTACAGACGGCCTACCAAGCCCATACTGCTGCGCTGCGAAGTGCTGCGCAGGAAGAACAGGGTCTGGATGAGATGGCCCTGCGAGCGATAAAGAGCTCGATCACCATGGTGGTGGTCGATCCGGGCATGGACAGTGCCGATGATTGGATTGTCGAGCATAGTGAGCTGCCCTGTTTTGCCATCACGCACGATGTCCCGCTTGCCAGCCGGTTGGTACAGAAAGGAATGGTGGTGCTCGATGACCGTGGAACCACCCTGACCTCAGAGAATATGGCCCAGCGACTGAGTGTACGCAATGCCATGACGGAGTTCCGCGAAATGGGCATCTTTGCTGAAAAGCATACTCCGATGAACAGCAAGCAGGTCAAGGCGTTCAGTGATGCCTTTGATACCCTGCTCACCTCTCTTTTGAAGCAATACCGCTGATACTCATTCTTCTTTGGTGATGAAACACACAACCCTGCTTCTCTATCGCAATACATTTGAACGCGAGCGAGTGCTTTCCCGCATCTCTCATCATCCGTCGCTTGCCATCGAGTGCTGCCCTCTCTCTGAGACTTGGCAGACAAGGACGGGTTCGGCTCTTATCATCTGCTACTGCCGTGATCTTTTGTTTGCCTGCCAGCTGAAGCAGCAAGCCTGTGCAAGGAATCTGCTGCTGTTCACCCCTCCTGAGCTGGGTGCTGCCTTTGATGCATTGGAGGATACGCATTGCCGCACGCTTAATCTTGCCTGTCCTGATGCGGTGCTTGGCGAAGCCCTGCGAGCGCTTTGCAGGGAATCTGGTGAGGTGGCATGCGAATCTGCTGCGTACCTCACCAGGAGGGAGCGGCAGATACTCAATCTCTATCTCAGTGGCAAGGATACGCGGGAGGTCGCCGAGCACTTGGGCATCCAGAGTTCCACGGTCATAGCGCACAAGAAACACCTCTTTCTCAAAAGTGGATCCCATTCGGTCAGTCAGCTCTTGGTGTGGGCCATGCTCAAGGTACCCCGCTAAAACAGGGAGTAACGGAGGAAGAGGGAAGCACACAAGGATGCGACCAGGGTAACCAGGGTTATCTGGGTGTTGATAGAAGGTCCTGCGGTATCCTTGAGTGGATCGCCGATGGTATCGCCGATGACTGCTGAGCGGTGTGCCTGCGATTGCTTGCCTCCCTCATGACCGGCTTCCACATATTTCTTGGCATTGTCCCAAAGGCCTCCGCTGGTAGCCATGAAGAGGGCAAGCAACAGTCCGCTGATGATGTTGCCCATGATGAACCCACCCACGGCAACCGGTCCGCCTATCCATCCTACGGCAAGTGTGGAAAGGATGATGAACACACCACTGGCAAGTAGCTTTTTCAAGGCAAGCGTGGTGGCCAGATCGATGCAGGCATCGTAATCGGGCATCACTCCCTTCTTCCCCTCAGACAACCCTTTGATGGTAGAGAACTGTCGGTGAATCTCTCCGACCAGCAGCATGGCATTCTGCTGCACCGACCTGATGAGCAGTGCGCTGAAGGCTGCAGGGATGCTGCTTCCCACGATCAATCCGAAGAAGAGTCTCGGGTCGAAGAGATCAAGAGTTACTGTCACCGGCATTCCCAACATGCGCTGATGGGCATTCACCTCTGAGAGAAAGGCACCCAGCAGGGAAAGCACTGCAAGCCCTGCCGCAGCGATGGCAAAGCCCTTGGTGACAGCCTTGGCCGTATTGCCTGCACTGTCCAGATGGTCAGTATGCTCGAGAGCCGTATCTCCAAGATCGCACATCTGCACCAGTCCACGGGCATTGTCCACGATCGGGCCGTAGGCATCGTTTGAGACCACCATCCCTACTATGCTGAGCATTCCCACCGAAGAGAGCGAGATGCCGAAGAACCCCATCCCTTCTCCAAGCGGGGAAGCCAGCACATAGGAGAGCAAGGCTGCAAGCGCAATGCCTATCAGTGCGGGAAGGGTGGAGAGCAATCCGTAGGAGAAGCCACCCAAAACAGTGAAGGCGGGCCCCTGCTTGCCCATGGCAGCGACTTTCTGTACCGGAGAGTGACAATCGTCGGTGTAGTGATTGGTGATGAGGCCTATCAAGGTACCGACTCCCAGGCCAACCACACTGCACAGATAGAGTCTTGGGGGAGCCTCCATCACCAAGGTGACGATGAGCGAGCTGACAAGGAAAAGCATGCTGGTGCCCCAGGTGTTTCGGTTCAAGGTTGCGCTTACCGAACGCTTTGCACCCAGTCGCACACTGCCGACCAAAAGGATGGTGCTGGCCATCCCGCACAGGCTGTAGGCAAGGATCAGGGAGACATAGGCTTTGTTGAGTGAGAATGCCATCACCAGGGAGGCGATGAGCGAGGCAACATATGAGTCGAACAGGTCACAGCCCATACCTGCCACATCTCCTACGTTGTCACCTACATTGTCGGCAATGACCGCAGGATTTCTGGGATCATCCTCGGCAAGGCCCAGTTCCACCTTACCCACCAAATCGGCACTGATATCGGCCGTTTTCGTGAAGATGCCGCCACCTGCCTTGGCAAAGAGGGCAAGACTGCTTGCCCCGAAGCTGAAGGCGAAGAGGTGGATTGCATCCGCCCCGATCCTGAGCAGCAAGGTAATGCCGAGCAAGCTGGTGCACACGACAAAGATGCCCATGACCGAACCACCCCTGAAGGAGATCAGGAATGCAGACTCAAGACTTGTCTGAGCAGCTTCAGCGGTCCTTGCATTTGCCTTGGTGGCAACCTTCATGCCGATCAGCGCACACAGGGCACTGAGCGAGCATCCGCACAGGTAGGCGAGGGGAACGGTGAGATTTGCAAGGCTTGGTTCGATGAAGATGATCTGGGGAAGAAGAAGTGCAAGAAGCAGTGCCATGAGGGAACAGAACCCCAGCAGGCTCAGCATCTCCCGACGCAAAAACACGAGGGAACCGCGCTCTATCAGAGATGCAACATGCCGTACCGATTCACCCTGTACACACTGGTTTTTGATCCAGTTCGCGAACCAGATACAGAGCGAGAATCCGAGCAGGGAAGTCAGGACAACGCTGATGAGAAGCCCCATAGGCGTGCCTCCACATTCAGTGTCGACCTGTTTTCCCCTGCTGTCAAGGTTCAGCAGAAAGAGAACAGGCGGTGCACTGCACCGCCTGATAGCTTAGAAATCTGCAAGTTTCGGAGCACGCGGATAGGGGATGACATCCCTGATGTTGCCCATTCCGGTCACATACTGCACAAGTCGTTCAAACCCAAGACCGAAGCCTGCGTGGGGGACCGAGCCGAATCTTCTCAAGTCGAGGTACCACCAATATGCCTCGGGATCGAGCTTGAGCTCTTCCATCCTCTTGGTCAGTATTTCGAGGTTTGCCTCGCGTTCGCTGCCTCCGATGATCTCTCCGAGTCTGGGAACCAACACGTCCATGCCGCGCACCGTTTTGCCGTCTTCGTTGAGCTTCATGTAGAACGCCTTGATCTCCTTGGGATAGTCGGTGACAATGACCGGACGCTTGCACACCACCTCGGTAAGGTACTTCTCGTGCTCACTCTGCAGGTCGCTGCCCCAGCTTACGGGGAATTCGAACTCATCGTTGTGTTTTTCCAGTTCCTTGACGGCTTCCGTGTACGTAAGGTGGGCAAACGGAGTGTCTACAATCGTACGAAGGGTCTCTTCCATGCCGCTTTCGACGAACTTGCTGAAGAATGCCATATCCTCGCTGCACTTATCCAAGACGGTCTTGAAAAGATACTTGAGGAATTCCTCTGCAATCTCCATGTTCTGGGTGAGGTCGCAGAAGGCCATTTCCGGTTCAACCATCCAGAATTCGGAGAGATGGCGCTTGGTGTTCGAATTTTCGGCACGGAACGTGGGGCCGAAGGTATAGATGTTCTTTAGGGCCATGGCATAGGTCTCGCCCTCAAGCTGGCCGCTTACGGTGAGGAAGGCCTGCTTGCCGAAGAAGTCCTTGGAGTAATCGACAGCACCATCCTCTGTCTTGGGGATGTTGAGCGGGTCGAGTGTCGTCACCAGAAACTGCTCGCCGGCTCCTTCACAGTCGCTGGCACTGATGAGGGGAGTGTTCACATAGGCAAAGCCATGGTCCTGGAAGAACTGGTGTACGGCAAAACTGAGGGTGTTGCGCACGCGGGCAACGGCACCGAACATATTGGTTCGTGCCCGAAGGTGGGCGATTTCCCGAAGGTATTCGATGGTGTGGCGCTTCTTCTGCAAGGGGTAGGTATCTACCGGGCACTCACCGACCAAGGTGATGTCGGTACTTGCCATTTCCACATCCTGATTGCCTCCGGCACTTTCCACGATGGGACCTCTGCAGATGACCGAGCAGCCGGTGGTGATGGAGGCGATGATGCTCTGGTCTGCAAGCTTATCCTTGTCGATGACCACCTGCAATCCCTTCAAACACGATCCGTCATTCACCTCAAGAAAGCAGACGTTTTTGCTGTCACGCTTGGTTCGGACCCAGCCTTCTGCGCTCACTATCTCGTCTGAGCTCTTTCGTTTGAGCAATGCGGAAATACGTTCTTTCATGGGACTATCACTCCTTATGGTATTGGGCCATTATGGTTCCTTTGGCCTCAAAGAGTCAATATTTGCCAGCAAGTGAGGTTTGGTCTGCATAGAGGACGGAGGAAATGCACTTCGCATCCTCCCTTTCAAGGATATCTCATCCAAGCCATTGGTTTAGGTGCAAGTAATGTAAGGAATAGGAAAGGAAAGACATTTATTTTGACAGATTGACAAAAAGTGAAAGAATGTATATAAATAAGGTAGTACCTTACATGGAGGACAAAATGTATAAAACCATACCCCAAATGTTTGCCGATATCGTAAATCGCTATCCTGCCTATGCAGTACAGATGAGCAAGGATGCAAACGGTGTTTTCAAGTCGGTGTCCTATTCCGAACTGTACAGTGAGGTGAACAGCCTTGCAGCCTCCTTGTGGAAACGGGGGGTCAAGCGGGGTGATCTGGTTGGACTGATCAGCGACAACCGCAGTGAATGGCTTGCCAGTGACCTGGCGATTCTCACCCTCGGTGCTGCCGATGTCCCCCGGGGTAGGGATGCCATGCCGTACGAGATCAGCTTCATTCTCTCGGCTACAGAAGCAACCTTCTGCTTTGTGGAAAACGCTGTACAGCTTCGCAAGATTCTCAATCTGCTCGACAAGCTTCCTCAGTTGAAAACCCTCATTGTCATGGACAGGGAGTTCACCTCATCCCAGCGTGATGATCTTACCTTGCGAGAGGGGGTGGAGGTTTTGCTCTACCAGAATCTCATTGACGAAGGTCGGGCTTTGCTCAATGATCGCAAGGTTGCCCAGCAGATTGAACAAGAACGCAAACAGGGCAACATTGAAGAGGTCGCTACGATCATTTTCACCAGTGGAACCACCGGCGACCCGAAGGGTGTCATGCTCACCCACCACAACTTTGCCTATCAGCTTGAGGCAGTACCCCAGCTCATCCAGCGTTTTGCTCCCGGCCAGAGATGGCTGAGCGTGCTGCCTGTCTGGCATTCCTTCGAGAGGATCTTGCAGTATGTCATTCTCAGCAACGCTTCCACGGTTGCCTATTCAAAGCCGCTGGGCTCTATCCTTCTTGCAGACCTTGCTGTGGTAAATCCTCATTGGATGGGTTCGGTTCCCCGTATCTGGGAAGCCGTCAAGGCCGGTGTCTTTGCGAGCATGAAGACCAAGAGCCCCGTAGCCAAGTCCTTGTTCTCCTTCTTTGTGAAGGTGGCCGCGCTCTACAGTCGCAACCGCGACCTGTTGCTTGGCCAGGTTGCAACCTTCAAGAAGCGCAGTAGGGTTCTGGATGCGCTTGTTGGGTTCTTGCCGACGATTCTGCTCTATCCGTTGTACAGGCTTGGAGACCACCTGGTGTTCTCCAAGGTCAAGCAGAAGCTGGGCACCAGTTTCATTGCCGGCGTAAGTGGCGGTGGATCGCTCAGCGCAGGTGTCGATATGTTTTTCGCCTCCATCGGGGTCAAGTTGCTTGATGGCTATGGACTTACTGAGAGTGCCCCGGTGGTGGCGGTTCGCCCACTTAAAGCTGGTGTGAAACGGACCGTAAGCCCGCTTCCAGGAACTGAGGTGCGTATCGTCGATGAGGCGGGAAACGAAGCAAAACCAGGAACCAAGGGCGTGGTGATGGTCCGAGGCCCGCAGGTCATGAAGGGGTACTACAAGCGTCAGGATCTGACGGACAAGGTGCTCAACAAAGAGGGCTGGCTTGATACCGGTGATTTGGGCGTATGGACGCACAAGGGTGAATTCTCCCTGAGCGGTCGTGCAAAGGATACCATTGTCCTCAGTGGTGGGGAGAACCTGGAACCGGTTCCCATCGAGGCAAAACTGTGCGAAAGCGAGTTCATAGAACAAGCCATTGTGTTGGGACAGGACCAGAAGTATCTTGCTGCCCTGATTGTCCCCAACCGCAAGCGTATTGAGGAGTACCTCAAAGAGAAGCAGATTCCCTACCTTGTTGACAAGCTTGCCACCATGCAGGAAGTGAAGGAACTGATCGAGCACAGCATCGGGGAAATCATCAGCAGCAAACAGGGATTCAAGAGTTTTGAGCATATTGTGCGCTTCAAGTTGCTCTCCAAGAGTTTCGAGGTTGGCAAGGAGTTGAGCGCAAAGCAAGAACTCAAGCGGTTTGAGATCAACCGGATCTACAAGGATGATATTCAGGAATTGTTTGTCAGCTAATCTTTTGGCGGATAATCTGTGCGGTAGGCGATGTTTGTCTCTTCATTGCATTTTTCCCTTGGCTCCGATAGTATACTGTAGATACACGATGAGCCAGGGGAATGCATGATTCAGATCATCGGCACCAAGAAGTGCAAGGAAACAGCCAAAGCCATCAGAAGCTGCAAAGAGAGAAATCTCCCCTTCCAGTTTGTTGACTTGGCACAGCGATCTCTCTCAGAAGGTGAGTGGGATAGCTTGTTCAGAACGTTTGAGCCGCTCTCACTCATTGATAGTGAGAGCGCCTATTATAAAAAGCAGGGATATGAGTATCGAGAGTTTGACCCAAGGGAGGAGCTTGTCGAGCATCCCGAGCTCTTGAAAACCCCCATCCTCAGAAGCAAGGGTCGGGTGCATGCTTGTTTCGACCTTGAAGTACTGAAGCGCTGGGGCGAGGCCTGATATGCTCACCTATGCAGTTCTCGGAAGCGGATCAAGTGGAAACAGCTATGTCTTCAGCGATGGTGAGTCTTCCATCCTGATTGACCAGGGATACAGTGTCGTGGAGCTGTGCAGGCGTCTGGATCGGTTTGGGGTGGAGTACTCCACCTTGAAGGCGGTTTGCGTAACGCACTTGCATCCTGATCATGCCAAGGGAGTAGGTACACTTGCCCGCAAAAAGGGACTGGATGTCTATCTGAACAAGCAGGCTTGCGAAGGGGAGATGGTCCAATTTGCAAAACTGGGCATTCCTGAACAGCTGGTGAATCCGATCACGCCGTTTGAGCTGATCGAAGTGGGCCCTTTTTCCCTTTTCTGTTTTCCCACCAGCCATGACAGCTGTGGGTCGGTGGGCTGGTTTGTGCGCTATCAGGACGAGCAGTATATGGTTCTTACCGATACAGGCATCACCTCCGAGGAGCACAAGAGTCTTGCCAAGAGTGCAACGGTGCTCTTTCTTGAGGCAAACTACGATCCACACATGCTCGCTGCAGGGCCGTATCCGGTGTACCTGAAGCGGCGAATCGATGGTCAGTACGGCCATCTTTCCAACCACCAAGCCCTTTCTTTCTTGCAGGAGAGCGGGTTTTGTGGCAACCATGTCTATTTCATCCATATGTCGGATATCAACAATGATCCCGCCCTCTTGGAGAAGGCTGCACACAACAGTGTGAACACCCCATTCACCGTGTGCCGAAAGAACCAATGGTATGGTCCAGAACGGGAGGCGAAATGAGCAAAACGAAATCAAAAAAACAAAAAAAGGCCGTCGTATGGTCTTACAAGAAAATCAGAGGCTTGAAGCGTGATGATGGGTTGAAGATGAAGACGGTGACTGCCTTCACGATGGAGTCTGTGGTTGAGTGCACGGTCAGCAGGAATGCAAAGCGCATTGCGCTGCGCACCTATGCCGAGCCGGAAAGTGCAATCACCTATGCCCAGATGAAGAGTATGAAGGACGCAATCTCGGTTGTGCTTCTTGAGCAGGGGTTTGTCCGCGGAGACCGCATTGCATTGATGGGGGAGAGCTGTCCCACCTGGTTGATCGCGTACTTCGGCATCACCAGCATCGGTTGTGTTGCGGTTCCCATCCTGCCTGACTTTTCTTCCAAGGAAGCGTGCCAGATCCTGAAGCACTCGCAAGCCAAGGGCGTTGTGGTCAATGCCAAGCATTTTGAGAAGGTGAAACCCTTCATCAAGGAGCATCCCTCCTTCCTGGTGCGTATGGAAGACCTCTTTCACATCCCTGAGCCGATCAGTTCTCAGCTCGAGGACCGTGCACAGTTCAGCGCTGCTCCCGGTCGGGACATCACCCGGCGCAAGATGGATGCCAAAGCTCAACAGCTTCGTCAGGCTTCCCTGGCACAAGAGGATGATCTTGCTTCCTTGATCTATACCAGCGGTACGACCGGAAACAGCAAGGGCGTCATGCTGACCCATAAGAACCTGGTATGGAATGCAGATATTTCCACCGATGTGTACGTAAACCTCAAGCCTGGTGACAAGGTGCTCTCTATCCTTCCCATCAGCCATGTCTACGAGTTCACCACAGGCCAGATTCTCGAGTTGATGCGTGGGTGTGAGATCGTATACCTTGGCAAAGCTCCAGCCCCCTCTATTTTGCTTCCTGCCCTGAAGGAAGTGAAGCCAAGAATCGTCATGACCGTTCCTTTGTTGATGGAGAAGGTGTATCGCGCTTCGGTATTGCCGGTGCTGCGCGACAATGAGAACATTGCAAAGTGGTTGAAGTTCTCGGTGACCCGAAAGTTCATTTCCCGCATCATCGGCCGCAAGCTCAAAGGGACGTTTGGTGGCAGGCTCAAGTTCTTCGGCATTGGTGGGGCTCCCCTTGACCTTGAGGTGGAGCAGTTCCTCGCTGAAGCAAAATTCCCGTATTCCATTGGGTATGGCTTGACCGAGACAGCCCCGCTGATTGCAGGAGGGCTTCCCAAAAAGCATTTTGTCGGAAAGATCGGCAAATTGGTTGAGCATGTGGACGTGAAGCTTGAGGACCCCGATCCGAAGACCGGCGTTGGGGAGATTCTCGTGAAAGGCCCGAACGTGATGCAGGGCTACTATGACAATGAGAAGCTCAACCAGGCAAGCTTCACCAGTGACGGATATTTCCGCACCGGTGATCTGGGGCATCTGGACAAGCATGGCCGCCTTTCCATCAAGGGGAGGACGAAGACCATGATCCTCGGAAGCGGAGGGGAGAACATCTATCCTGAGCTGATCGAGGCTGTCATCAACAACCAGAGCTTCGTCACTGAGTCCTTGGTCATTCCTGAAAAGGGAGGCCTGATTGCCCTGATCAAGATAGACATTGAGCTCTTTGCCCAGAAGATGGCACTGAATGTCAACGATGCAAAGGCGGAGGCTCTCAAGTACGTGGCAAAGATTCGCGAGGATGTGAACAAGGAACTTTCCGCGTTCAGCAGGCTCAGTGCTGCTGAGCTGCAGGAAGAGCCGTTCCAGCGTACGCCGACCCAGAAGATCAAGCGATTTCTCTACTCCAGGCTCAAGGATGACGGGCCTAAGGAGCAAGAACCGTCTTGAGGTACTGCGCCCAAGTGTGCTATATCTTCCAAAAGGATATACCATGGCAAACGTAGATATCAGAATTCGTGCGGTGGAGAGCCTTGCTACTCCTGATGAGTTGGTTCGACAGTTTCCCGTTGATGAGGAAACAGCGGCATTCATCCACCAATCACGACAGACAGTAAACGATATCATTCAAGGAAGGGACCAGCGATTGCTCGCAATCGTAGGTCCCTGTTCTCTGCATGATCCCATCGCAGCTCTTGAATATGCGCATAAGCTCAAGCATCTTTCAGACTCTCTCTCCGATGAACTGTTCATCGTGATGCGGACCTATTTTGAGAAACCGAGGACCGTAGGCGGGTGGAAGGGCCTGATTCTCGATCCCAGCATGGATGGTTCCTATGATATTGCCGGAGGCATTCAGCTTGCTCGCTCGCTGTTGCTGAAGATCATCAAGGTGGGCTTGCCGGTAGGGTGCGAGGTTCTGGACCCGATCATCCCCCAATATATCGACGAGTTGATGAGCTGGTCGAGCATCGGGGCAAGGACTACCGAAAGCCAGATCCACCGCAATCTGGCAAGCGGTCTGAGTGTGGCTGTTGGATTCAAAAACAGCACCAGTGGGGACTTGCTGAACGCGATCAACGCCATCAGGAGTGCCCATCAGCCAGCATCCTTCATCGGTATGGACGGCAATGGTGCGAGTGCCATTTTCCGTACAACCGGCAATGATTGCTGTCACCTGATTCTGCGTGGTGGTGATGACAGTCCGAACTACTACGAGGACGATGTGGAGAGTGCACGACTTATGATGGAGAAGGAGTTGGTGAATCCTGCCATCATCGTCGATTGCAGCCATGCAAATTCACGCAAGAACTATGAGCGGCAGAAACGTGTATTGCGTGCAGTCATAGACCAGGTCTGTTATGGGGAGAAAGCGATCAAGGGCTTCATGTTGGAAAGCAATCTGGCACCGGGTTGCCAGAAGATTCCTTCTGATCTTTCCCAGCTCAAATATGGGGTTTCTGTGACCGATGCTTGTATCGGTTGGGATGAGACTGAAAGAATATTGGTGCATGCTTGCGAGTTGCTTCGCAAGGCTCGAAAGGAAGGTGGTTTTCTACAACCGCTTTGAGGTAGGGAGGTTTGTATGGTCCCCTCTGTTTTGGTCATTCTCGCTGACGGATTTGAAGAAATCGAGGCTCTCTGCCCGATCGACTTGCTTCGCCGAAGCGGTGCCAAGGTGACGGTTTCCGGCCTTGATGCTCTTGAGGTCAGAGGCTCGCATGCCGTTGTGGTGAAAGCCGATGCACTGCTCTGTGACTGCAGCAACCAGACCTATGATTGTGTCGTACTTCCCGGTGGCGGGAAGGGATCAGAGCTTCTTGCTTCCTCTTTTGCGGTGCTGGAAGCGGTTATCAAGACAGCCCAGAAGGGAGTTGTCGCGGCCATCTGTGCCGCTCCTGCAGTGGTTCTGGGTAAAACCGGGTTGCTCGACGGCAAGCGTGTCACCGGCTACCCCGGTACCGAAAGTTGCTGTCCGTCCCTGAAGTTGATGGATGAGAAGGTCATCACCGATGGCAATCTCATCACAGCCCAAGCCGCTGGCAGTGCCATTGCTTTCGCCTTGGCTATCATCGCCAAGTTGTTTGACCAAGAGACTGCAGATAAAATTGCGCAACAAGTGAAATATTGAAGGTGGGAATGTGAAAGCAATAGGTTTTGACAACGAGAAGTATCTTGAGGAGCAGAGACACTACATCCTCGAGCGGGTGAAGATGAGCGACGGCAAGCTCTATCTGGAATGCGGGGGCAAGTTGCTCTTTGATTATCATGCCTCACGCGTGTTGCCTGGGTTTGACCCGAATGTGAAAATGCGTGTTTTCCAGTCGCTCAAGGACCAGATAGACGTGATCATCTGCATCCACAGCGGAGACATCGAGCGGCGCAAGATGCGCAGCGATTTCGGCATCACCTATGATACCGATGTCTTCAAGATGATAGATGACTTCTCCAAGTGGGGCCTTACGGCTAACAAGGTGGTCATCACCCGTTTTGATGAGGAACCGGGGGCCATCCAATTCAAGAGCATTCTTGAGCAGAGAGGCATCACTGTCTACACCCACAAGGCTACCAGGGGCTACCCCAACGACGTGGATCTCATCGTAAGCGATGAGGGCTATGGGGCAAATCCGTACATCGAGACTGATAGGCCGGTAGTCATTGTCACTGCTCCCGGCCCGGGTTCGGGCAAGCTTGGAACCTGTCTTTCCCAGATGTACCACGATTACAAGTCGGGCTTGCGCAGCGGATACTCAAAATTCGAGACCTTTCCCATCTGGAACCTGCCAATCGATCATCCGGTGAATATTGCCTATGAGAGTGCAACTGCCGATATTGGGGACAAGAACCTGATCGACCACTTCCACGCAAGTGCCTACAACAAGATTACGGTGAATTACTCGCGTGACCTTGAGGCGTATCCACTTCTCAACAGGATCCTTACCAAGATCACCGGGGAAGAGTGCATCTACAAGAGTCCTACGGATATGGGCGTCAACCGGTGCGGGTATGGCATCATCGACGATCAGGTGGTCCGTCAGGCAGGACAGCAGGAGATCATCCGCCGCTACTATCGTGCAGCCTGTGAGTATGTGCAGGGCATCGGCAGCAAGGAGACGGTGGAGCGCAGCCGTCTGATCATGGAGGGAGCCAAGCTCTGTACAAGTGATCGTCCCGTGGTTCCTGCAGCATCGCTAGCACTGGAGTCAGGGATAGAACGAGGGAAGGGCATCAATGGCATCGTGTGTGCAGCTGCGATTGAGCTTGCCGATGGCCGCATTGTCACCGGATGCAACTCCCCTCTGTTGCATGCTTCATCGGCTCTTATTCTCAATGCCGTGAAGGTACTCGCTCATATCGACCATGAGGTGGACCTGATTCCTCCGGCCATCGTCCAGTCGGTCACGTCCATGAAACGTGATGTGCTGAAGGGCAGGGGGGTGAGTCTGAACTTGGACGAGGTGCTGATCTGCCTGGCCATGAGCTGTGCCATCAGCGAGGATGCCAAGAAAGCTTCAGCAGTGCTTCCCCAGCTCAATGGCTGTGAAGTGCATATGACGCACATCCCAAGCTCTGGAGACTCATCAGGCTTGCGCAAGCTCGTTCTGAATGTGACCAGCGACCCGCGTTTCCCCACTTCGAATCTCTACAATCCTGCCTGATTCATCCGAACAGGCCGGCTATGAACGGAAGGACCCCCAGGACTGCCAGGATGCGAAAGGTATGCATCAGGACAATCTTGGGGGTTTCCAATCCCAATTCATCACTGATCAGACCCATCTCCTGAATTCCTCCTGGAGTGGCGGAAAAGAGCGCTGTTGCCCAGCTGAGTCCACAGAGCTTGTTGAGGATGCCTGCAGCAACAAAGGCCATGAAAAAGAGCTCTATGAGCAGAATCAGTGCAGGGACGAGCAATACATCCAGCGACGAGAGGGATGCGAGCGTGATTTTGCTCCCGATGTATGTCCCTGCAGCAATCTGGACCAACACCTTCAGGTACGAGGGGTAGGAGGCGGCATCTGAGCCGAGGTTCAGCAGTGCAACCGCAAGGATGGCCCCAAGTATTGCTCCTGCAGGTATGGAAAACTCTTGGAAAGCCATCCCTCCCGCCAGAGCGCAGACGAAGGTGACAAGATGAGACAGGATGGTATCCTTTTTCTCGGCAACCGGAGCGGCAACCTGCATAGGCTTTGATGCTATGCCCAGCATCTTTCGGATCATGGGAGGAAAGACCAGTATGACCGTGATGAGGCGGAAGAGTTGCAGCAGTGCCACATGTTCCATGACAGCCCCAAAGTCAATTGCCACAAGGGCAAGGTCGGAGACGCCTCCGGGGGCACAGGCAAAGAAAGAAGTCATGAAGCTCAGGTCGGTGGCATACTCCATGATGAACGCAAACAGAAGGTTCGTTGCAAGCAATACGGTCATGAGGACAACCACCGGGATTGCCATACTTCCGAGTGATCGGATGTCTGTCCGGGTGAATCGTGTTCCGATGACAAGGCCGGAGAGTATTTGTATGAAAATTCTCAGGTCAGTTGGATACAAAAGATCCGTTGTATACATACTGTTGACCAGCATTGCGGCAAGCAAAGCTCCTACGAGAGCACCTGCAGGAAGACGAAATTTGCGTAGCAACAGCCCTCCGGCAGTTCCCGCACTATGCAGAATGAGCATATAAAGAAGCAGATTCATAAGGATTCCTTGGTTCTCGACGAAATTGGGAGCAATTTACTCACAGGACTTGGCGGATACTGGTATCTTACCACAGCATTTCGCGTAGGTGAACGGTTTGTATACAATTTTGCTGGTATTGACGTGGATACTTGGTACTGATACCTTCTAGATATGAAATTATCGACAAAAGGAAGATATTCCCTGCAAACCTTGGTCTATTTGGCGACATGCAGGGAAAATTGCAGTATCCGATGCATTAGTGAGGCAACCGGTATCAGCAGTGGGTATCTTGAGCAGCTGATGATCCCTCTTCGAAAGGCTGAGTTGGTGGAAGCTGAGCGGGGCGTGCAAGGCGGGTATCATCTTGCCAGACCTGACATCACCTGCCATGAAGTGCTCTGCGCCAGTGAGGGCGACTTTGAGCCTGTTCCGTGCAAGGGGTGCGAACGTACCGATGCATGCAAGACCCACCAGATATGGGCCCTGCTCCAGAGTGCTGTTGTCGATTTTTCCAAGCAAGTCACCATTGCAGAACTTGCTTCTCATCTGGTGGAAAGTGAAGCAGGGGGTGGCATATGAAAATCTCAACCCGTGGTCGGTACGGCCTGAGACTGCTTGTCGATATTGCAGAACATGGCATGGAAGGACCCATAGCCCTCTCAATCGTCGCTCAGCGGCAGAAACTCAGCGAGAAGTACCTCCAGCAGGTTGCCTTGCTGCTTACCCGCAGCAATTTCCTGATTTCCGTCAAGGGCTCGGGTGGTGGATATCTGCTCAGCCGTAGTCCAGAACAGATCCTCATCTATGATGTGCTGGATGTATTGGAAGGTAACATTGCTTTTGAGGAAATTCCCCAAGGCGAGGAGAGTGCCATCGAGCGTTCCATCCGCCTGCACTTCTACCAGAAGTTGGATCAAGAGGTGAAAAAGGTGTTCGAAGGTCTGACGCTCGCCGAGGTCACCAAGGCAGAGTGGTTTACGTATGTGATTTAGGGGGTTGACGCTCATTCCTCCTTGAATTACTATTATATCTACATAATTACTAGGATATAGAAATTCAGCAGTTGGAGGTAGAACACGATGAGTGGCCACATATACCAGAACATCACAGAGAAAATCGGACATACTCCTTTGATCAGGATCAATCGCTTGAACACCGGCAGTGCGACCGTACTGGCGAAGGTGGAAAGCTTCAATCCTCTTTCCAGTGTGAAGGATCGCATAGCTCTTGCCATGATCGAGGGTGCAGAGAGCCGTGGCCTTCTGCAACAGGACTCGGTCATCATCGAGCCCACCAGCGGAAACACCGGGGTGGGGCTTGCATACATCTGTGCAGTGAAGGGCTATCATCTCATCATCACCATGCCCGAGACCATGAGCATGGAACGAAGGAAGCTGTTGACCGCCCTGGGCGCGGAATTGGTGCTTACCGATGGTTCGCTGGGCATGAAGGGGGCAATCGCGAAAGCCGAGGAGATTGCACGCCATACCCCGAACTCCTTCATTCCCTCCCAGTTTGAGAACCCGGACAACCCTGCTGTACACTACCGGACCACTGGTCCCGAAATCTGGGAAGATGCAGACAAGATGGTGGACATCTTTATTGCCGGTGTGGGCACCGGAGGTACTGTCAGCGGGGTGGGAAAATATCTGAAAGAACAAAAGAGCTCAATCCGCGTTATTGCTGTGGAGCCGGCTACCAGCCCCGTCCTCAGTGAAGGCCGTGGGGGTCCGCACAAGATCCAAGGCATCGGGGCAGGCTTTGTCCCAGCCACCCTCGATCGTACCGTCATTGATGAGATTGTCACGGTAGAGGACGCAAAGGCCGGTGAAGTTGCACGTAATGCCGCAAAGATGGAAGGACTGCTGGTTGGCATCAGCAGTGGTGCAGCGCTCAGCGTGGCGCTCGATATGGCTCGCCAACCAGAGAATGCAGGGAAGACCATCGTGGTCATGCTGCCCGATACCGGAGAACGCTATCTTTCGACCTGGCTTTTCAGCGAGTGATGCAAGTTTTCTTGAGTACCCCGGTTTCTATGCTACAATAGGGTATGAGAGAGCTGTTCAAATATCCGGTTGTCCAAGCAGCACGGACGGCAGCATCCTACCAGCTGTTGAGCCAGGAGGCTCTTCATGTGATGGGGATCGAGCATGTACAGCGCATCTTGGAACAACAACAGTTTGAGATTCTCTTCCGTAGCGAGGGACTGCAGCGTTACCCGCACTTGAAGGCGTATCGGGAGGGCGAGAGCCTTTGGTGGATCATCGTCGAGAGTTCGATGTATCCGCATGCTCCTGATCTTGATTCTGATGTGGCACGCCAGTTGCTGCATCATGCCAAGAGTGAGGAGGCGAAGGTGTTCTATGCCCCGGTGATGTTCATCAATACCAAGAACCAGAATCTTGGGTTGCCCAGCCGGAATGGTCAGTTCACCGCTCTCTTCAATGGCTTTCTCCCGATCACCAAGAGTTCGGCACGCACTCCAAAGTAGGTTTGCTTGCATTCAGGCTTCCGGTTTGGTAGAGTTGCGCTATGGACATCAATTTGGAACAAACACTGTTCTGCGGCCAAACCTTTGCCTGGACAAGAACAGGATCGCGCTATGAGGCGGTCCTGTTTGGCCGGATGATTCGTTTTGATGAACAGGATTTTGCTTCTGTTGTAGCTGCTGATCCCAAGCTTGCAACCTATTTTGATCTGGGCTGGGAGTATGAGAAGGCCCAGGCATATCTCAGTGCACTCGATCCCCATCTCGCTTCCTGCATCAGAAGCTATGCGGGATTGCACCTGCTCAACCAAGATCCCTGGGAGGTGCTCATCTCCTTCTTGTTGAGCCAGAACAACAACATCAAGCGCATCAGAACTATGTACCGTACCCTGTGCCGAACCTATGGCAGCGAAGTGGAACCTCAGCACTTTGCATTTCCCACGCCCGAGCAGCTGTCCACAACGACAGAAGAGGAGCTGAGATCGCTTGGCATGGGATTCCGTGCTCCCTACCTTCTGGATGCAATAGCGCATGCATCCCTGCTGGATGATGTAAATCAGTGTTCCACAGAGGATGCCGCCAAGCTGCTCATGACCATCAAGGGTGTGGGGCCGAAGGTAGCAGCATGCATCCTGGTTTTTACCTTTCACCGTATGGAAGCGTTTCCCCTCGATACCTGGATGCTGAAAGTGATGCGCAGCCGCTATCCTGGCAAGGACTCCTCATATTTTGCACCGTATGCCGCCTTGGCCCAGCAGTACTTGTTTCATGCGGAAAGAATGGGGGTGGTGAATGGTTGAGTTGGCTGTTGCCGGTATTCGGTTCGATCAATTGGGCAGTGAGCACTTTGCTTCGTTTGCCTTTTCTGACGGGCAGGTGCTTGATGCTTGTGTGCAGGTGAAAAAGCGTACGCAAAGCAATGCGGTGGTGATCGTGTGCACGTGTGATCGTGTGGAGGTGTGGTACGAACAGGCAAAGACTGATGTGGTCGAGCCGTTCTTGCGTTCGCTTTCCCTCTCCGTACTTGCCTGGAAACCGCAGGTCTACCAACAGCATGGCCAAAAGGCGTTGCACCATCTGTTTCACCTGGGATGTGGCTTGGTAAGTCCCCTTTTCGGAGAGGACCAGATCATCAGCCAACTACAGGCGAGCATCGATCGCTCACGCTTTGCTGGGTGCGCTTCGCCCTTGATGGAGTATCTCTTCCGGGAGGCTGTCACCACGGCAAAGCGGGTGCAGAGCAGCGTGGACCTGCAGGTACCCGACCAGACGGTGGCAGACTTTGTGGAGGCCCAGCTTGCTTCTGTTTCCCAAACACCTGTCCTGGTAATAGGAAGCAGTGCACTTGCCCGTCTGGTTGCCTCCCATCTGGTTTCGAAAGGCTTTGAGGTTACCATGACGTTCCGAGACCTTGAGAAGGCAGATCTGCTGGTTCCTGATCACGTCAGAGCCATAGCCTATGATGAGCGGTTTGCTTTCTTGGAAACGGTATCGGCTGTAGTCAGTGCAACAAAAGGCATGGAGTACACACTCACCTACGAGCAAGTGGATGGCACGTTGCTGCTCATCGACTTGGCCGGGGTCCCGGATATCGACCCCCATCTTGCCGGCAAGGAGGGCATCACACTGGTGCGCTTGCAGTATGAGAGCATTCCTTTGCCGAAAAGAGAGCAAGCCAAAGCCATTGCTATTTCCTTGATCGAATCTGAGGTGGCCAAGGTGAATGCCTATCTTGCATATCGCAAGGATGTCCCACTCATCCAAGAAAGAGCAGAGCAGGCAGCGTTGGACTTGCTCTATCGTCTCCATCATCAGCTCAAGGAAAACGAGGCCTCCGATGATTTGCGCCGTGTAATCTATGAAAGCGCACGCAAAGCGTTCAGCCACCAGCTGTATGAACAGAAGAGGAAGGAGGCAACGCTCCAGCGTTTCGACCTGACCCGCATTCTTGCCGATGGGCAGCAAGGGTATGCCGGAGATCCTCCTGCACGGCTCAGTGCCTTCCATACACTCCGGAAAGAGGGATGGAACCTGACCCAGCTCAGTTTCGGTTCGCATAGCTCCACCCACATGGACAGCCCCCACCATATGCTAAAAGGCAACAAGAGCCTTGATACGTATCCACCCGAGCGGTTTTTTGCCACCGCGTATGTTATGGATTGCACGGCCTTGGATGAGCTTGGGACCAGTGATCTTCCGCCTTCAGAGCTCGGTTATGATGCAATCATCTTCTATACCGCATATGGAGAGCATGCATGCACCTTTACCGAAGAGGCTGTCACCCACCTCTTGGAGAAGGGTGTTCGCCTCTTCGGATTTGATATCCCCAACCCTGACGAGGAAGGGGACCTGTCTTTTCGGTTGCATCACCGGATACTTGGATCGGATGGACTAATCATCGAAAACCTTGCGAACCTTGAACCGATTCTCGGCAAACGAGTCGACCTTGTGTGCCTGCCTCTCCTGTTCAAGGACGCAGATGGTGCTCCGGTACGGGTGGTTGCGACGTTACGCTCCTAGAAACACGTGAAGGTATTGCTGTACGTCCTCGTTTCCCCTTCCTGCAAGTGCATCATGCCTTCCATTTCTGAGATCTCCGGCTTGCGTGATGCATCCTGGAAGCTGAACATCGGCTCAATGCAGATGAACGGGGCCTTCTCATGCTCTTTTGTCCAGATGACAAGGGTGGGAAGGGTGCCTCTCTCTACGATGATGCCATGCTCGCCTGTGGAAGCTTTGAGGGTGACTGAACGAGACTTCAGGGTGTTGAGCACCGTGGGGCCTGTATCGGTCAGAGCCCTGCTCAAGGGAAGGGTCTTTGTCGTATCCAGGAATCGTGGCTGTACTTCGAACACTCCGTTGACGGGAACCAAGCGGTCAGAGGTCTCTTCTTGATCAAACTCCACATGATAGCTTTCCAGCTCTGCTTCTTCCCCATTCATGTTCAGGCTGAAAGCCGGGTGCCAACCGAAAGTGCACCACAGCTCTTCCTGAGCGTGGATTTCTGCACTACTGGTATATCCAGTCTCATGCAAGGTATGGGTAACGGTGAGGGAGAATGCAAAGGGATAGAACGACCGGGTTCTCTCATCACTTTCAAGGACAAATGTGGCCGAGTGCTCAGTAGCCTCTAGCAAGCGAAAAGGCAGATCACGGGCGAAGCCGTTGACCGGCATGGCAAAGGACATGCCCTTCGCTTCGATCGTCCCGTTTTTCAGTGGTCCGGTGACGGGGAAAAGCAGGGGGGTATGGCGTTTCCAAGCATCTCCGCTGTAGATGTACTCAACATTGGTATGCAAATTTTTAAGGCTGGTAATCTCGGCTCCCACCTCATTGATGGAAAGGGAAAACTGGGAATTGGTTAGTGTGATCATCATGTCTCCTTGCTCCCTATCCTACGCTTTGGAGGGCTCTGATGCAAGTTCTTGCCATCCATCAGATGAGCTGTGATATACTGTAACCAGTGGAGGAACCTGCATATGAGTACACAGACCGTATTTACCATTGGCAGACAATTCGGAAGCGGCGGTAGACAGGTAGGAAAGACCCTTGCCCAGAAATTGGGGATCCCTTTTTACGATAAGGAGCTGATTGCGATCAGCGCACGGGACAGCGGCCTGAGTGAGGCACTGTTCACCAATGCAGATGAAAAGGCGACCAGCAGCATCTTCTACTCGTTGGTAATGGGGAACTACCCGATGGCGAGCGGAGCTCTTGGCGTTACGGAGATGCCTCTCAACGACCAACTGTTCCTCATCCAGAGCAAGACGATCAAGCGCTTGGCTTCCGAAGGGCCGTGTGTCATCGTCGGGCGTTGTGCTGACTACATTCTCAGGGATGTAGACCAGGTGCTGAACATCTTCATCCATGCAGATCTTGCCAGCCGGGCCGAGCGCGCAATTCGCGTCTATGAGGTGCCTGAGAACAAGGCTGAGGATGTATGTTTGAAGAATGACAAGCAGAGGGCAAACTTCTACAACTATTACAGCGACCGGAAGTGGGGCATGTGCCGCACCTATGATTTGAGCCTTGACAGCGGCAAATTGGGTATTGATGGGTGTGCCGAGCAGATCATCTCCTACGAGAAGCTGTGGCTGGCGCACAAGGGACAGGTGATTTGATGCTGCTTGACGTGCTTGATCATCTTGAGTGGTACCGAAGCATGCATCCCTTGGTGCAATCTGTCATTGATATCCTCGACCGCAGCCTTCCCTATGAGCAGGGAATAGGCACCTATCATCAGGATGGAGTGGAGTATGAGGTACAAAGCTACGTGACCAAGCCGTCGGGACAGCTTGCGCAGCCGAAAGATATGGAACTGCACGTGGTGCTGGAGGGCGAGGAACTCTTTTCACTGCAGCGCCAGGGGGAACCGGTTGTTGTCTCTCCGCTGACGACGGGGATGTTCCTGTTGCTCAGATCCCATGAGCTCTACCGGCATCAGCAGACGCAGGGCGAGGGGATTGCCGTCAAGAAAGTCATTTTCAGATTGTCTGAACCTGTTTCTTGAAACGATCGCGTTTTTTCCAGAGGTGGGAGAGCATAAAACGCTCTCCCTCTTTGCTGTTCTGATGCCTGATGGCTTCCACGAGATGGCGATGTTCTTCCTGGGTCTTCCCAATTCCGCGATCATTGATGTTCTGGGCGAAAAGTAGGGCAGCCTCACTGAGGTTCAGCCTGCTGTAGGTGAGCGTAAGAAGCTCATTGTCTGCCAGCTTGATGAGCTCAAGATGGAATTGGTAGTGGAGAGTACTGAATGCCTGTACGTCGAAGGTATCATTATGCTTCCACAACGCATCCATCTCATCCAATATAGTTTCCAGTTTGCTAGGGTCGGATCCGTTCTCACACGCAATGCGCATGGCAAGGGCTTCGAGATAGGCTCGTACTTCAGTCAGTTGCTGGTAGTCTGTCATGGTGATGTCTTTGATATAGCTGCCGCTATGGGGGACGATGACAACAAATCCATCCTGCTCAAGGCGTTTCAGCGCCTCGCGTACAGGGGTTCGGCTGCAGGAGAACTGTTTTGCCAGATTGTTCTCCGAGAGCTTGGTACCATTTTGCAGCAAACCTTGGCGCACCTGATTCTTCAGATGCTCATAGATTGTATCAATCAATTGGCTTTTTGTATCCACACAAGCAGTATATCCAAACCAAATCATCGTGGCTAGGAGCGGACAAGAAAAGGCCGCAGTACCAATACTGCGGCCCGTTGTTGCATACGGAAGGGAGCCTACTCGATGGAGACCAGCTCGATGTCAAAGACCAACAGGGCGTTGGGGAGAATCGTTTCCGTTCCCATTTCTCCATACCCGAGGGAGGGATGGATCCAGGTGCGGATCACAGAGCCGGTATTCATGGTAAGCAGTGCTTCGGTGAAGCCTTCGATCAGACCATTGACCGGGAAGTGGGCTGTCTGTCCCATGTCGTAGGAGCTCTCGATTACCGATCCGTCGATCATCTGCAGCTGGTAGTTTACCTCTACGGTGTCAGAAAGCGTCGGCTTGGCACCGTCAGCAGGGGTCAGCACCTGGTACTGCAAGCCGCTTGCGGTGGTGATGACGCCATCGTTTGCCTTGTTGGCTTCGAGGAATGCCTCAGCATCCGTGAGGTTGGATGCGGCAACTTCGCTCAGCCACTGTGCATACTCTTCCTCAAGAATCTGCTGGTATTCGGTGAAGGCACTCTGCATTTCGACATCGTTCATCTGCAAAGGATTCTCACAGGCAAAGTCCAGGGCACCGGAAGCATAGAGGTCGCCATTTACGTGGATTCCCTGGCCTGCCATGTTAAGGGCAAGCAAATATCCATAGGTGTAGCTGAATGCATCGCTCAAGGACTCTGGTTTGGCGAGGTCGCGGACCTGATCGATTGAGGTATAGCTCTTGCCGTAATCGGTGGCGGCAAGCCCGGCACTCCAGATGGTTTCTTGGTACTCATTGACGTTGGCGTACAGCTCTTCAAGGGTGTAGTAGCCGGCCTGCACTTCACTCTGTGAATCACGATAGCCGTCAAGGGCTCCCTTCACATAGTAGCCTGCATCAAAGAAGAGGCCTTGGGAAGAGAAGGACTGGATCAGCAGATACCCGTAGGTATAGCTGAAACGGTCGGTGAGGCTTTCAAGGCTGGTGGCCCGTTCGGTGCTGATGGAGTAGGGAAGTGCACCGGTTGCAACCAGGGGATTGATGTAACGGATATCAACGGCAAGCGAACCGGCAAGCACCACCTCAAGGTAGTCACCGACGGCAAGGGAGCCTACGGGATAGCTGGACTTGGTCAGATCGTTGGCGATGAAACTGATCTCATTCCCTTCAAGTGTACGGGCTGCAAACGTCTGCTGGCCATCGGAAGCGCTTGCGGACAGGATGCGGACGGTGATCGCATCAGGGTTGCTTTCCTTCATGCCTGCTGCGAAGAGAGAAGTAGCGATAAGGATCATGGCCAACATGGTCACAATCACCTTGGTTCGGGTATTCTTGTTCATAGTCATTCCTTTTTTTGTAGGGTCCCTGTCCTGCGACAGCTTCCCTCTAATGTACGGTCTCTCTTCCCAAACGTCAATGCCGGATTTTTGTAGCTTGGGTAAAGATTGTTGCTATTGTACTACACAATCGTCAAATAGGTCCATTCTTGAAGTTTTGTGGACTTTTTTCCGGATTGCCATCCATGCATTTGCATGCTAGGGTAGGCATACGTAAAGAATAGGAGTGCCATAT
>Ga0265295_1003353_pt1 | contig 23463 bp, 20 predicted proteins | sample Munlansysbiofilm_FD_192503 | JGI IMG/M metagenome (GOLD analysis project Ga0265295, IMG submission 192503) | Leachate microbial communities from a municipal landfill in Southern Ontario, Canada - Methane capture system biofilm | ecosystem: Engineered > Solid waste > Landfill > Unclassified ...
GCGCCCCCCCCGTCAGTCCGTCGGAACGCAAGGAGACCTCGATCCCCGTCTGGCGGCGGAACCGCGCCACGGCCTCTTCGGCGGCATCGAGCAGCCCGCCTTCACCCAACTGGGTACGGAAATTGTTCAGCAGTTCGCGCACGTCCTGGTAGCTTTCGTCCACCCCAGTGCGCAACAGCGGCACGATCTCGCGGATCTCGTCCAGGTCGGCCCGGCCGGCCGCGCGGTCCAGCAGCTGCAATTGCAGATTGAGGAAATTCAGGCCCTGGGCAATGCTGTCGTGCAGCCCCTGCGCGACCAGATTGCGTTCTTGTTCCATGGCCAGCTGGCGTGCCTGGCCGCTCAGGCGCCGGTTCTGGACCGCCACCCCCAGGTGCAGCCCCAGGGTTTCCAGCAGGTGGATCTGCTCTGCCCCCAGAGGATGCGGCTCGCGGAAATACAGCGTGAATTCGCCCAGCACGTCCTCCTGGGTGTGCACCCGGAACGCGGCCGATTCGGGAAAGCGCCTGGTGTCCTCTGGTCCCGCCGTCATGGAAATACGCGCCCGATCGCCCTGAGGCCCATGCAGCCGGATCGCCGCACCATCCGCGCCAAAGCGCTGGATCACCCGGTCCAGGAACCCCCGGCAGACGGCTTCGATGTCGTTGGGCCGGTTCAGAAAGGCCGCCATGTCGTAGAGCGCGGACAGGACTGCATTCTGGCTGCCGAGCTGGGCAGTTTTTTCAGCCACCCGGGCTTCCAGGTCGCTGTAGAGCCCCTGCAGTTCGTCGGCCATGCGGTTGAATCCACGCGCCAGCACGCCGAATTCATCGAGCCGGTCCACGGGCAGCCGCACGCCGAATTCCCGCTGCGCCATCCGCTGCAGGCCGTCCTGCAGGCGGCGCACCGGGTGGATGATCCACAAGTACAGCAGATAGACCAGGGCCAATGTCCCGGCGCAGGCCATGGCAATCAACATGGCCTGCGAAAAACGCAGGCGGCTGGTCTTGCGGGCGCTGTCGTCTTCGATCATGCGCACCAGACGGTCGGCCTGGGCCACGAAATCCGGCAACAGATCCAGATAGACACGCACCGATTCGCCCGAGCGCACCGCCCGGGCAGCAGGCACCAGATGGTCCTGCCAGAGCATCGTGACTTGTTCCATCTGCGCCCGGATCCGGGGATCGTGCGGCAAGGCCAGGGGTCGGGCCGCATCCCCATCGCGGATAAGGCCCAGGATCCTCGTCTGGGTAGAGAGCAGGTCGTCCAGGGCCGGTGGGCTGAGCACGACGGCGCGATCCGGGTTCACGCCAGGCGCCGGGGAAATCCCGGCGCGCCCCGTCGCGTCGCGCAACAGGGCAATGACGACCTGATTGGCGCGCATCCGCAGACTGCCGGCATCGTTGATCGCTGCGCCGGCGCCTTCAAGTTGCCAGGACAGCCACAAGGTCCAGCCGATCATGCCCAGCACGATGACCAGCACGACCGCCGTGGTCGCAATGATGCGCGTCGAGAGACGATAGCGAAAGGCCGGCGTGTCCAGGTAAGGGGGATTCGGGTAGTCCATGCAAAACGGGAAGACTGTCGGCACGTAGCCAGGAACACGGAACTGGCAATCGGCGCACGGCGCGTCAGGCCAGTATAACGGCCGCCGCCGGATCGGCCCCGCCATCGACTGTGGCCGGCAGATGCAGGTGGGGTTCGAAACCCGGTTCGGACAGACACAGGGGCAGGAAGGCGTCCGCCTGCGGCGAGTAGGCTTCGAGTTCGCCACGGGCCATGTCGAAATGCCAGCCATGCAGCGACAGGCGGCCCTGTTCGCGCCGTTGGCGCACGCAGGCAAAGCTTTCGAGATTGCGCAGCGAGACCTTGATCGCAGCCTTTTCGCACGCACGGCAACACATCTCGAAAGGTGCACCCGGCATGCGTGCCATGACCTCGCGCCGAGCCGGTTCGGCCACCGAAACCCAACGCCCGACCACCCCCGCTTCGTCCTGGGTCGTGAAGGACTGGGCCATCAGGGCCCGAATGCCGCCGCACTGGCTGTGCCCGAGGATGATGATGCGTTCGACGGCCAGTTGCTCAACGGCGAACTGGATCGCCGCCAGCACCCCTTGGTGGCTGTCGCCCCGGCCATAAGGCGGCACGAGATTGGCGACATTGCGCACGACGAACAGTTCGCCGGGTTCGCACCCCAGCATCAGGGCTGGGTCCATCCTGGAATCGCAGCAGGAGATCACCAGGGTGGCGGGACGCTGGCCGGTGCATAAATCCTGGTACAGCGCAGGATGGTCCTGATAGTAGCGCTGGCGAAATTCCTTGAAACCGCCCAGAAGTCGCTGGATATCATGCACGGCCGTTCCCCTTGCAAAACCCGGATCAGGCGGCGTCGGCAGCCAGTTGCTGCGGCGTCCCGGACTGGCGTTCACGCTGTGCTTCGCCACGGAAGCTGTAGTGCATCCAGATCAGGGAGACGCAGACCGTGCCGTACATCAGCATGAAGCAGCTGGAATTGATGCCTGTGAAATCGAGCAGCGCGCCGAACATGATCGGCAGGATGAAGCCGCCCAGGCCGCCAGCCAGACCCACGATACCGGATACCGCACCGATGTTGCCGTCATAGTCATTGGAGATGAACTTGAACACGGACGCCTTGCCGATCGCCATCGCAAACCCTACGACGAACATCAGGATGGTGAATACCGTGGGGCTGAGCGCCAGATGGAAGGACAGCGGCCCGGAAGTGGTCTGGATCGTGAAGTCGGTCTTCGGGTAGCTGAGGATGAAGAACGCCACCCAGGCTATCCACATCACCCACCAGGTCGTGCGGTAGGCACCAAAGCGATCGGAGATCCACCCGCCCAGGGCGCGCAGCACCCCGCCCGGCAGGGAAAAGCAGGCGGCAAGGAAGGCAGCCGTGCTGATGCTGAAGCCGTATTCATCGACATAGTAGTGCACCATCCAGAGCGCCAAGCCGACATAGCCGCCGAACACGACCGAGTAGTACTGGCTGTAGCGCCAGACCCGGGGGTCGCGCAGCAGCTTGATCTGGGCCCGGAAGCCCCCGCTGGACGCCGCCTGCAGGTGGGAAGGATCTGTGGCGCTGAACAGCCAGAACAGACACGCTGTGACCAGCAGACCGATGGAATACACCTGCGGCACGATGGTCCAGGCGCCGCCGGCAGCCACGATCAGGGCCGGCGCCACGAATTTGGTCAGGGCCGCTCCCGTATTGCCGGCACCGAACACGCCCATGGCGAACCCTTGCCGATCGCGCTTGAACCAGCGGGCCACATACGGCGTTCCCACGGAAAACGTGCCCCCTACCAGGCCGACGAACAACGCCAGGACCAGGAACTGCCAGTACTGAGTGGCATAGGACATGAGCCAGATCGGCACCACGGCCACGATCATGGTCATGAAGAACACGATGCGCCCGCCGTAACGGTCGGTCCAGATGCCCAGGGGCACCCGCACCAGCGAACCGGACAGGACCGGCATGGCCGCCAACAGGCCGAACTGGGTTTCGGACAGGCCGAGCTGGGTCTTGATGGGCAGGCCCAGCACGGCGAACATCATCCAGACGGCAAAACAGATCGTAAACGCGAACGTGCTGGATATCAGCACGGACAGGGCTTTTCGAGAAGAAGATTGGGTCATGGTGGAATTGGCCTTATCAAGCGGGAAATCCGCATGACCACAGCATACGAAATCCGGGCTTTCCCGGATATCGGTCTCATGACCTGCCCTTGCCTGCCGGAGTAACTAGATACTCCGGCCAGGTGTTTTCTATACTTCCGCATACCTGCCACTGGATGCCGGCCGCATGATCTTGTCCACTTCACACCTGCAGCGTTTCTTCTACAGCCACTATTTCCATGGTGGACTGCGCCAGGCTGCGGGTGTGCTGCTGCCTGCCCTGGTGCTGTCGGGCGTCTTCGGCTGGCACACCGCTGGTTTCGTAGCTGCGGTGGGTGCTGCCTGCGTGGCCATCCTGGACCAGCCTGGCGGCCCCCGGCGCTACGGCCTGAACGGCATGTTCGCCGCCCTGTGCCTGGGGTCCGCCACCACGGCCCTGACCGGGTTGGCCTCCAGCTATGTCCTGGCCATCTGGCTGATCGTGCCTGTGCTGTGCTTCGGCTTCTCGATGCTGACGGTCTATGGCAAGCACGGCGGGCTGCTGGGCTTTGCCTGCCTGCTGATCATGACGCTGACCCTGCGCACGCCACTGACGCCCGCCGACGTGCTGCAACACACCTTGACCTCGTTCCTGGGGGGGGCCTTCTACCTGCTCTACAGCACAGCTGTCCACCGACTGCTGTGGCATCGAGAGGAACAGCAAGCCCTGTCCGTGGCGCTGTTCGCCACTGCTGACTATATCGCCGCACGTGCCTGTTTCTACGACATCCAGCAGGATCTGGACGACAGCTACCGCACGCTGATCCACCGCCAGGCCCTGATGACCGAGGCCCATCAGGCCGCCCGCGACATGGTGCTGCGCGAACTGCCGCACGGGGATGCCACCCATGCCGATCGGCTGCGCCAAGGACTGCTCAATCTGTTCGTCGACATGATCAACCTGCTCGACAGCATGGTCGCTACCCACACGGATTACGCCACCCTGCGACACGCACTGCCCGACAGCGACATCCTGTTGTTCGTGCGCGACGCCATGCGCAAGCTCGCGGCCAATGTGGACAGCCTGGCCCTGAACGTCGCGCGCAACCGCCGCCACCGCGTCCGCAACAGCGTCAAGGCCGAACTGCGCGCCCTGGAATTCGAATTGCAGCAATTGCGCGAGCACGGTATGCCGCAGTCCGATCCGGAACTCTACGCGCTGCTGGTCCAGGTGCTACGCCGGCTGCGCAACATGACCCGCCAGGTCGACCGCATGGCAGACCATTCAATCAACCCGGTGCCACCGCAGACCGACCCGCAGCGCGCGAACCAGACGCTGAACCGGTTCCTGACGCGGCAGAAATGGCGCGTGGACCTGCTGACGCGCAATCTGAACCGCCGCTCCGCGCATTTCCGCTACGCCTTGCGCGTGGCGGTTGCAGCGCTGCTGGCGATGGTAGTGGGCGCCGGGCTGGCCCATGCCCCACTGGTCAACGCACTGGACCCAGGCATGGCAGGCCATGGCTACTGGATCATCCTGACCGTGCTGATCATCATGAAACCGGGCTTCGCCCTGACCCGCCAGCGCAATGGCAAACGCCTGGCAGGCACGCTGATTGGCTGCGGGCTGTCGCTGCTGCTGTTCAGCCTGGTGGAAAATCCCCAGCTCTTTCTGTTCATCCTGGTGGCCAGCAGCGTGCTGGGCTACAGCCTGGTCCAGGTCAATTACACCCTGTCGGCCATGTTCAATACCCTGTTCGTCCTGCTGGTGTTCCATTTCCTGGCGCCGGGGTCCAATGCCGTCGTGGGCGAACGCCTGGCAGACACCGCGATCGGCAGCATCCTGGCGCTGACCTGCAGCTACATCCTGCCTTCCTGGGAACGCAACACCCTGAGCGAACTGGCCCGGGCACTGCGCGCCGCCAACCAGGCCTTCCTGCAAGCCGGCCAGGACTACGTCCACGCCTGCCGCACCGCGCGGGCAGCGGGCGCAGCCGAAGCCCCCGAAACCGAAGAAGCCCATGTCCGCTGGCGGCTGGCCCGCAAGGACGTGCACATTGCCTTCAGCAACTTCGCCTCGGCGTTCTACCGCATGATGGACGAGCCCGTCAGCCGCCAGCGCCACGTCCCCGAACTGAATCGCCTGCTGATCCAGAGCCACACACTGGCCTCGCAGATTGCCGCCGTGATCCCGCACCTGGCACAGATCGACCACGAACCCGAAGGCATACTGCAAGCCCTGGCGGCCACCCAGGACGCCCTGGAAGGGCGGCCTGCCACGCCACCCAACGTCATCGAAACCGAGGGCGACTACGCGACCATCGCCTACCCCCTGCGCCAGATGATCAAGGCCGCGCAGCGCATCGACGAAGAAATGCAGGCGCTGAGCGCGCCTGTCAAACCGGCGCACCCATGACCAGATCGGGCAGCCAGGTAACAATCCCCGGGAACAGGCACAACAGCACGATGGCCGCCATCATCACCAGCACATAGGGCAGTGCCCCCTTGAGAATGGCCTGCGTGGGCACGTCTGGCGCGATAGCGTTCAGGACAAACAGATTCAGTCCTACCGGCGGGGTGATCAGGCCGATCTCCATATTGATCGTCAGCACCACGGCGAACCAATAGGGGTCGAAGCCCGCCTCGGTGATGATGGGCAGCAGCAGCGGCGCGGCCATGACGATGATGGCCACCGGCGGCAGGAACATCCCCGCCACCAGCAGGAACACGTTGATCAGGCCCATCAGCAGCCAGCGATTGATCTCCAGCGCGGCGATCGCAGCAGCCAGGGTCTGGGTGATGAACAGGGAAGACAGCGCGAAGGCGAACAGTTCGGCCGATGCCATGATCATCATGATCATGACGCTCTCGCGCATGGCGGCGCCGAACACATCGGTATAGGTTTTCAGGCGGCTCAGCCGGTAGATCAGCACAACCACCACCAGCGTCAGCAACGCGCCGGCGCCAGCGGCCTCGGACGGGGTGGCCACGCCACCGTACAGCACGAACAGCATCCCCAGGATGATCAGCAACAGGGGCAGCACCTTGGGCAAGGCAGCCAGCCGATCACGCCAGGAATAGTCCTGGGTCCCAGCGCCAAAGCGAAACCCCTGACGGCGGGCATCGTACAGGGCCCAGGCCATGAACATGGCGGTCAGCAGCAGCCCAGGCAGCACGCCGGCCAGGAACAGCCGGCCGATCGAGGTCTGCGTCGAAATGCCATAGACGATCATGGTGACCGAGGGCGGAATCAGAATGCCCAGCGTCCCGCCCGCCGCGATCGATCCGGTAGCCACCGAGGCCGGATAGCCCCGCCCGAGCATTTCCGGGATGCCCATCTTGCCGATCGCCGCGCAGGTGGCCGGACTGGAGCCGGTCATGCCGGAAAAAATCGCACAAGCGCCGATGTTCGACAGGACCAGGCCACCGGGCACTTTGTGCAGCCAGCGGTCCAGGGCCTTGTACAAGTCACCGCCCGCCGGAGTGCCGGCCACGATGGCCCCCATCAGCACGAACATGGGAATGGCGACGTAACCCAGGTTGGCAATCCCGGAAAACATGGTCTCGGCCAGCACATAGATCACGTCCGGCCCCATGTCCAGAAACAGGCCGCCCACGGCAGCCAGGCCCAGCGCAAAGGCGATGGGCATGCCGGTGGCCAGCATCAGGCACAGGGCCAGCACGATACAGATCCCTGCGAGGGTGGGCGTCATGACGGCTCTCCCGACAGTTTCATGATTTCGACGACATACTGCAGACTCAGCAGGACAAAGCCGAACACGACGGGCGTCAACGGCATCCACAGCGGCACCGCAGCGACGCTGGGGGTGGTCCAGCCGCCTTCCAGCGCCTCGAACAGGTGCAGTCCGGTCGCCGCAGTCATCAGGACGCAGAACGCCAGGCCCAGCCAGGCCCCAGCGCGGTCCATCCGGCGGCGGGTCCGGTCGCCCACCAGCATCTGAATGAAATCCACACCGACATGCCCCTTGGTCATGAGCACATAGGGCGCGCCCAGGAAAATGGCCGCTGTGGCACCGAACACCACGGCCTCGGTCTGCCAGATCGTAGCCGCACGGAACACATAGCGGATCAGGATCATCTGGCAGACCACCAGCATCGCAAACCCCAGCAGCAGGGCCGACAGCACCCCGCAGATGCGCGTCAGGCGTTCCACCCAGCGCATAAAGACTCGACTCATGCGACCTCCTTGTGTGTCGCAGTGGAAAGAGGATGCCGGGCGCATCACCCGGGCGCATCCGCGCAGGCTGCCACCAACCTGCGGTGGCAGCCTGTCCTGGCCATTACTGGACGGCCAGCGCCTTTCTCAGCAGTTCGTTGCCGCCCTTCACTTTCTCGGCAAACAAGCGATACGAGGAATGCTTGGCCACCGACATCCAGGCCTGATAGTCCTCTGGCGTCATGGTCACGACTTCGACCCCGGCCTTGGCATAGACATCGCGCATCTTCTGTTCGCCCTTGCGCGCCTCGCCGATGAAATAATCCTCGGCTTTTTTCGCTGCGGCCAGAATGGCCTCGCGCTGCCTGGGCTCCAGACCGTCGAAGACCTTCTTGGACATCAGCACCGGCTCGTACATGAACCACAGCGCGTTGTCGCCCGGCGCGGTCAGGCACTTGGCCTGTTCGTACAGGCGATAGGACACGAAGCTGTCATTGGAAGTGTTGGCGGCATCCAGCACGCCCGTCTGCATGGCCGAATAGACCTCGGACGAGGGCATGGACGAAATCGATGCGCCCGCTGCAGCCAGCATCTGCTCGAAAGCCGGGCCGGCAGCCCGAATGACCTGCCCCTTGATCGTATCGGGCCCGGTGATGCAATGCTTCTTGGAAGCAAACCCGCCCGCCAGCCAGGCGTCCGCGATGACCACGGCCCCCTGCTGCTCGATCAGCGCCTTGATGTCCTTCATGAAGTTGGACTGGTTCAGGCGCTGGGCATGATCGTAATTGCGCACCAGCCCCGGCATCAGGGTGGCGGAAAACTGCGGCACCCGGCCAGAAGCGTAGTCCAGGGGGAACGCCGCCATGTCCAGTTGCCCGCGTGTAAGCGCACCCCATTGTTCGGTGGCCTTGTACAGAGAAGAGCCAGGAAAGACCTGGATCTTCAGCCCGACATCGGCCGCCTCGACCTCGCGGGCGATGATCTGCACCATTTCGTCGCGCGGATCGCCCTGTCCGCCCGGAAACTGGTGCGAGGCCCGCAAAGTGGTTTGCGCCAGGGCAGTCCCCGCCCCAGCCGCCAGGGCCAGCCCCAGCATGACGCATGACATGTGTCGCTTCATGGTTGTCTCCTGATGATTTTTATAGAATGTGCCGGCCCGGGTCCGGGCGCGGCCATGACCCCGACGGAGTCTATCGAACGCCCTCTCTTATTCCAGGCCCGAGTACTGCTGCCGCAGCACGTTCTTCTGGACCTTGCCCATGGCATTGCGCGGCAGCGCATCGATCATGTGTATTTTTTTCGGCACCTTGAAATTGGCCAGGCCGGATTTCAGGTCCGCCTGGACGGCGGCCAGATCCACGGATGCGCCAGGACGCGGGACCAGCACGGCCACCACTGCCTCGCCGAAATCCGCGTGCGGCACACCGATGACGGCCGACTCCTGGACACCGGGCATGGCATCGATGATCATCTCGATTTCCTTGGGATAGACGTTGTAGCCCCCGGAGATGATCAGGTCCTTGCTGCGGCCCACGATACTCAGATAGTCATCGGGAATCCCCGGCCCGCCCAGCACGCCGATGTCGCCCGTGCGGAACCAGCCGTCGGCCGTGAATTCCTCGCGGGTCTTTTCCGGCATGCGCCAGTAGCCGGCGAACACATTGGGGCCTCGCACCTGGACATGACCCGGCTCGCCAATCGCGACAGGCTGGTCGGCATCATCGACCACGCGCACCGCCTCTCCAGGCAGCACCGGTCCCACCGTGCCGGGGATGCGTTCGCCGCGCGCCGGGTCCCAGGGGTTGGATGTGATCATGCCGGTCTCGCTCATGCCGTAGCGTTCCAGGATGGTCATGCCCGTGCGGTCCTGGAACTCGCGGAATGTGTCCACCAGCAGCGGCGCTGAGCCCGAGATGAAAAGCCGCATATTGGCGCAGGTCTGACGCGTGAAACGGGGATCGGCCAGCAGACGAACGTAATAGGTGGGCACCCCCATCATCACGGTACAGCGCGGCAGATCCTGCAGGGCCCGGTCCACGTCCAGCTTCGGCAGCCAGATCATGCGAGCGCCCGCCAGCAACGCCCCATGGGACGCGACAAACAGGCCGTGGACATGAAAGATCGGCAACATGTGCAGCAGCACATCATCCGCACGCCACCCCCAGAAATCCCGCAAAGTCAGCGCATTGGCGGCCAGATTGGCGTGCGTCAGCATGGCGCCCTTGCTGCGCCCGGTGGTCCCTGATGTGTACAGGATCGCCGCCAGATCCCCGGGGGCGCTGCGCACGGTTTCGAACCCTGAGTCCATGCCTGCGGCGGCTGCGGCCAGCGACCCACTGCCGTCGGCATTCAGGGTCAGCACCTGTGCCGCGCCTTTGGCGCGCGCCAGAGGTTCGCACCAGTGTTTCGCGCCATCCCCGCAGACCACCACGGCAGGCTCGGCATCCCCCAGGAAATAAGCCACTTCGGCCTCGCGATAGGCCGTGTTCAGCGGCAGATACACCAGACCGGCGCGCAGCGTCGCCAGATACAGCATCAAGGCCTCGGGGGATTTTTCGACCTGGACAGCGACGCGCGCGCCTGCCGGAGCGCCGAACGAGCGCAGCAACGCCGCCATGCGGCCACTGATGGCATCGATATCCGCCCAGCTGTAGGTGCGTTCGGGGGTTTCGATCGCCACGGCACTCAAGTCAGACGGGAATCCGCCCCGCAGCACGGTGTAGAGATTCGCATCGCGTTCCAAGTCATTCTCCTGTGAAAACAGGGTCGGTACCCTGCAGAAAAGCCTGCACGCCCTGCCGGTGATCGGGGCCGTCGGCATAGGCGAAACAGGCCCGCCATTCGGCATCGCTCAAGGGCGCCGGGTCGCCGGTCAGACGCGCAGCGGTCGATTTGTTCAAACGCGCGGCCAGCGGGGCACCCGCGCACAATCGCGACACGGTGGCAGTCAGTTCGGCCTCCAGCGCCTCGCCAGCCACGACCCGCGTCAGCAGGCCCTTGGCCAGGGCTTCGTCGGCATCGAACACCCGGCCTTCGAGCAGGATTTCCAGCGTGACGGCGCGGCCCGCCAGTTCCAGCAAGCCGCGCATTTCATCAGGTGCCATGGGAAAGCCCAGGCGATTGATGGGCGCGCCAAACCGCGCACCACGAACCGCCAGGCGCAGGTCGCAGCGGCTGGCGATTTCCAGTCCGCCCCCCACGCAGACCCCTTCGATCGCCGCCACGACCGGATGGATGCAGGCTCCCACGGCCCGCAAGGCCGGTGCAATGACCTGCCTGTGATAAGCCATGACACCCGCCTGATCGGCCCGCACCTGGGGGAATTCGCGGATGTCGGCACCCGCCGCGAAATGTCCGCCCGCACCTCGTACCACGACGCAGCGCAGGTGTTCATCGGCCGACAGGCGCCCGAAAATTTCCGCCAGTTCAGTCCACATGGCGACCGTGATGGCGTTCAACCGCCCCGGGTGATCGAGCGTCACGGTCGCCACCGCGCCATCGACGTGCAGGTGAACACGCCCCGTGGCCGAGCCAGGATTCACAGCCATTGCACCCCCCGGGATACGCGCGGCTTGCCGGCCGCCAGGCGGACCCGATTTTCGTCCAGCTGTTCGGGTTCGTACAGATAGTTGACCATCATGCCGCAGGACTGCTCCAGCCCCCGGGCCGAGTCATCGGCCGCCCAGTTCAGACGCTCGATGCGCGCCCCGTTGCCCAGATGGAAGCGCGCCACCGGATCCAGCGGATCGCCATCGCGCAGTTGCGTCAGATAATGCGCCGCCAGCCGCAGCCCACTGCGACGCACGGCGTCCGGTGCTTCGCCCTGCGCAGCGGCACGCAAGCGTTCCAGCCAGTGGGCGCCCGCCGCTGCGTCCTCTGCCACTGCCTGGCGCTCGGCCTTGTCCTTGAGCAGGGCCTGGATTTCATCACCGGACCTGCGGCCCAACCAATCGGCGAAGCCGGGGATGGGCGACAGGGTGGCAAAGGATCTGAGCTGAGGCAATTCGTCCAGCAGTGCCTCGATCACCCGCTTCAGCAGAAAATTGCCGAAACTGATCCCACGCAGGCCGCGCTGGGTGTTGGAGATCGAATAAAAGATCGCCCAGCGGGCCTTGTCCAGCCCATCGACTGGCCGCGATGGATCAATCAGGCGCTGCACGTTGGCGGCCATCTGTCCGTCGAAGGCGACTTCCACGAAAATCAGCGGGATGTCACTCATGCGCGGATGAAAGAAGGCGTAGCAGCGACGGTCGGCCGCCACGCGGCGGCGCATGTCATCCCAGGAACGAATCTCATGGACGGCCTCGTAGCGGATCAGCTTTTCCAGCAGCGAAGCCGGCGAATCCCAATTGATGTGGCGCAGCTCCAGCATGCCGACATCAAACCAGTTGGACAGCAGCGTGGCGAGTTCCTGTTCCAGAACCGATAATCCAGCGACCTGATTGCGCCAGCGCAGCATGTCCGCGCGCAGTTCCACCATCAGTTCCAGCCGGTCGCTTTGCGCATACAGACGCCGAAACAGGCGCATGCCCCGGTCGCCGCGCGGTTCGATGTCCACGCCAGCGCGCACCAGGCAGGCCAGCAAGGACCGGCGTTCATCGGCATCGGCCGCCCGGTAGCGTTCCGCCCAGTGGCGCGCCAGCTGGTTGGCGCCGCCATCGGTCAGTGACGCCTCGTAGAGCGCGCGCAGCACAGCCGGATCGGGCAGATGATCGCGTTCCAGCCAACGGCCCAGCCGCGCCAGCAGACCGCCGGAACGGACCGCCCCAGGATCGGCTGCCAGGGCAGCGCCCCGCCCTTCACGCGTTTCTGCGATATTGACGGATCGAGCGGCCCGCTTTGGATCAACGATATTCATGCCATGCCTCCAGCGTCCCGGCTGACTGAGGGGACAGACGGATCCGCAGCGGGTTCATCCCTGCGCGCCAGGGCGCGCAGGGCATCGAGCTGACGCATCAAATGCTTGCGCGTCACGGCTTCGGCACCTTCCGGGTCACGCGCCTTCAGGGCAGCAAAGATCGCCAGATGCTCGGCGCAGGACTCATCGATCCGGCCGGGATAACTGAGGCTGCGGTGACGCGACAGGCTGAGCACCTGTCGCAAATTGTCGATCAGGCCGGACAGCCAGCGATTGTCGGCCAGATCCTGGATGGCCACGTGAATCCGGGCATTGGCCGCGTAGTATTCGTCGATCGAACCCAGTTCCGCATAGCGGCGCAGATCATGATGCAATGGTTCGAGCCGACGCAGGTCGGTATCGGTGACTTTGAGCGCCGCCTCGAAGGCGCAACGGCCTTCGAGCATCGCCATCAGGGGAAAAATGTGTTCCAGATCGCGGCTGGACAGTTCATTGACGAAGCAGCCCCGCCGTGGCTCGATGCGCAGCAAGCCTTCGGACACCAGGACCTTGAGCGCCTCGCGCAGCGGTGTGCGGGAAATGCCCAGGGATTCCGTCAGGCGGGGCTCGTCGATCCATTCCCCTGCCCGTAATTCCCCGGCCTGGATCATGCCACGCAAGCGATCCGCGACTTCCTGGTAGAGGATCTTCTGGACAATCCTGGCCGCCATCGCAGGCTCCTGTTCAGGCTTCTAAAATTAATAATTCATAATTACGGAGACAGCGTGCCATGCCATCCCACGGCCAGACAACTCTCGTTATCCCTGAGCCGGGCGGCGGAATACCAGCCGGTCTGCGGTGGATGCCTGCGGCGCGTAGGCGTAGCCTTCGGATGAAAAATCCCGCAAGCCGGCGATCGCATCGATGCCATGATCGATGACATGCCGCGCCATCAGGCCGCGCGCCCGCTTGGCGTGAAAGCTGATGACCTTCCAGGTACCATTTTTTTCGTCCTGGAACACACATTCGACCACCCGCGCATCAAGCGTCTTGCGATCCACGGATTTGAAATATTCGCCCGAAGCCAGGTTCAGCAGAATGCGTTCGCCAGGCAGCGCGTCCAGGCGCCGATTCAATTCCTGTGCAATCCGGTCGCCCCACCAGGCGTACAGAGTGGCGCCCCGGCCGGTACGCAACCGCGTGCCCATCTCCAGCCGGTGCGGCTGGATCAGGTCCAGCGGCCGCAACACGCCATACAGTCCGCTGAGAATGGCCAGATGGTCCTGCGCCCAGTTCAGCCGGGCATCAGACAGTTCCGACGCGCGCAGGCCCTCGTAGACGTCGCCATTGAACGCCAGGACCGCCTGGCGCGCATGACGCGCGTCAGGCGCATCCACCCAGGCGGCGTAACGGTCGGCATTCAAGCGCGCCAGAGCGTCCGACAGCCCCATCAGACTCGCCAGGTCGTGCGCGGACAGCGTGCGCAGAATTCCGACCAGTTCACGTGTCTGCTCGGGAAAGACCGGCTGCGACCGCAGCGTCGTGCGCACCGGCGAATCGTAGTCCAGTTTCTTGGCAGGCGACAGAACCATCAGCATGGGGCGATCTCCTGTTTCAGCGGGCGGTCCAACCACCATCGATGGACAGGGTCGTGCCGGTCATCTGCGCAGCCGCGTCCGAGGCAAGAAACACAGCGGCCTGCCCCAGTTGAGCAGGCGTGACGAATTCCAGGGACGGCTGTTTTTCAGCCAGCAATTCCTTGGCAGCGGCTTCGATATCGATGCCTTTTTGCTGGGCCAGCGCCTGGATCTGCTTTTCGACCAGGGGAGTGCGCACCCAGCCCGGGCAGATGGCATTGCAGGTCACGCCCGTACCGGCGTTTTCCAGCGCAGTGACCTTGGTCAGACCCACCACGCCGTGCTTGGCAGCGACATAGGCCGATTTGTGAACCGAGGCCACCAGGCCGTGCGCCGAGGCAATATTGATGACCCGGCCGAATTTCTGCTGCTTCATTGCCGGCAGGGCGGCGGCGGTGCAATGGAACACCGCCGACAGGTTCAGAGCAATGATGGCATTCCATTTGTCGAGCGGAAATTCCTCGATCGGGGCGGTGTATTGAATGCCGGCATTGTTCACCAGGATATCGACACCGCCCAGCGCCTGGATCGACTGCGCAATGAAATCACGCGCGGCCTGCGCATCCATCAGATCGGCGTTCAGGTATACCGCCTTGACCCCGAAGTCCTTTTCCAGCCCGGCCCGCTCGCGCTCGATGGCAGCGGCCTCGCCAAAGCCGTTGATGACCACATCGGCGCCCTGGCGGGCCAGTTCTCGGGCAATGGCCAGGCCGATGCCGCTGGTGGATCCGGTGACAACCGCTTTTTTTCCTTTGAGCATGGATGGACTCCTTCTGCAGAATGCGGGAAAAACGACCCAGTCAGTGTAACGCGGCGCCGCTGAATACTACCTTGCCGAACCGGAGACAGCGCTGCTAACATCAGCCGCAATCATGCCCTACACGCTATTTGCCATCGCTGCCGGTGCCGCGCTGGGTGCCATTTTTCGCTGGTGGCTGGGCAATACGCTCAACGCCCTGTGCCCTGCCCTGCCGCCCGGCACCCTCGCCGCCAATCTGATCGGCGGCTACCTCATTGGCCTGGCCATTGCCTGGCTGGGTGGGCACCCCGGCCTGCCCCCGCACTGGCGGCTGTTCATCATCACGGGATTCTGCGGCGGGCTGACGACCTTTTCGACGTTCTCAGCCGAACTGGCCACCCTATTGCAACAGGCCCGCTACGGATGGATGGCGATCTCCGTCGCCTTCCATGTGGGTGGTTCCCTGGCCATGACCCTGCTGGGCATCGCCACCGTCGCCGCCGCACGGGCCGTGCGCTGATCAATAGGCCGACAGGCGGCGACGGGCGGCAACCAGCCTGTCAGCCGGCTGTCTTGGCCGTCTTGCGACCCGCAAGCCAACGCCCCAGCGCCACGACCAGCAAGGCGCAGATGATTTCCACAGCCAGCTTCAGGGCGGTGGATGGCGGCCCCAGGCGATCCGTGACGACCACATCGGACACCAGCATGCCGCCCGCGATCCAGCCCAGCAATCCGGCCCCGAACGTGACCACCAGGGGAAACCGGTCGATCAGCTTCAGGACCAGCGTGCTGCCCCAGATGATGACGGGCACACTGACCAGCAGGCCAAAGATCACCAGGCCGATCTGATGATCGAGATGGGCCCCCTGGGCCGCGCCGGCAATGGCAATGACATTGTCCAGGCTCATGACAAAGTCCGCCACGAGGATCGTCTTGACCGCCGCCAGGACCGAAGCGCCTCCGGCGATATTGTCGTGCCCGCCCTCATCGGGCAGCAGCAGCTTGGCACCGATCCACAGCAGCAGCAACGCGCCGACGAGTTTCAGGAAGGGGATGTCCAGCAACGTCAGGGCAAAGGCGATCAGCCCCACCCGCAGCAGAATGGCCCCGGCAGTCCCCCACAGAATCCCCTGCATGCGCCGGGCGCGCGGCAGGTTGCGGCAGGCCAGGGCAATGACGACGGCATTGTCCCCACCCAACAGGATGTCGATCAGGATGATCTGGAAAACAGCAGCCCAATGAAGCGTCTGGAAAAATTCAAGCATGGATCCCCCGGATGCGGAGTGTCAGTTTTTGGAATGACCGCCGGGAAGATCGAGCCATTTGCATGGCGGGAAGACGAACCTTGCCCTGGGCGGCAAGGTCTTGCTCGCGGCAGGAATCCATTCAAGATCCCTGGGCCGCCTGGGCACCGGGTGGTCCGCGCAAGCGCGAAACGCCGTCATGACGATGCCGCAGAAAGTGAGCTACTCCCCTTGAGAGGACTCATTATAATGAAAATCCCGGCGGAGCGCGGGGCCCGCTTGCCATGCTGGCCATCCTGAGTGCCTGCGTTTCCATCTACGAAGCCTGGCTTGTTCGCCTTCCTGGGCCAGGTCGTGGACCTGCTGGATGCCTGGCGAACCGGATCGGGGGCCGCCGAACAGGCACCCCGCGTACTGTGGGGCATCGCCATCGTGCTCATCACCAGCATCGGCATGGTGGCCCTGCGCGCCGCGATGCAGCACCAGGGACTGGCCAGAAACCTTAAGGAACCTCTGGCCGCAGCACAATCCGGGTGATCTCGGACGGCCGCCCCAGGCGGATCGCCAGGCCGTTCCACAGGCCTGTGCCATTGCTGACGTACAAGTGCATCGCGCCCACCCGGTACAGGCCCGAGACAAAGCCCTCGTTGGCCCATTGCGTCAGCAGATGCGGCCCCAGGATCTGTCCGCCATGCGTGTGGCCGGACAACTGCAACGCCACGCCAGCCTGGGCGTGGCGCACGGCCCCTTCAGGCCGATGCGCCAACAGGATCACGGGCACCCCGGGCGCCACGCCCTGCAGGGCCGCGTCCAGATCGGGGCGCAGCTGACCGAACGGCCCGGCCTGACGGTCCGTGATGCCGGCCAACGCCAGCACCGCATCGCCGCGCCGGATGAGCATGTGGGCGTTTTCCAGCATGTCCAAGCCGAGCGCCCGATAGGCGAGCATCCAGCGCTGGTAATCCGCGTAGTATTCATGATTCCCCGGGATGGCCAGCACGCCGTCGGGCGCCTGCAGATCATGCAAAGGACGCACATCGGCTGCACGGGCCTCGGGGGAACCGTCCGCCAGATCGCCCGTGATCACGATCAGATCCGCGCCCAGGGCATTGGTCTTGGCCACCACGGCCGCCATCCAGGAGGCCGGCAGCAGGCGACTGGCGTGCAGATCGGTCAGCTGCGCGATGCGGTAGCCATCAAAGGCGGGCGGCAGACCCGGAATCCTGATTTCGACAGTCTTGACATCAGGCACCCGGATCGCCTGCCAGGTGCCGATGGCCGCCAGGACCAAGGCCAGCACACCCAATGAGACGTGCAGCACACGCCCCCCCAGGATGGCCCGGCCTGCACCCCGGGCAAACAGGAATATCAGCCCACCCGCCACATCGCGCAGCAGCACCAGCATCGCCAGCAGCAGAAACGCGCCAAAAGCCCAGCCCAGGAAGACGAGCACGCCCTGAGGCAGTTCCGGAGAGGCCAGCGAACCAAAGAAACGGCTGGTGAACCAGTGGTATTGGGCCACCAGAAACAGCACCAGCGCCAGGGCGGCTCGAACGCCCAGCCCGCACGGCAGGGGCCAGACGAAACGCCCCAGCACGTACAGCCAGATGGTCCCGGTGATGAAAGGCAGCAAAGTCCCCATGGAACGGTCCGGTAATCAATGAAAAGTGCATCTTAACAACCCGGGGAATCCTGCCGGCCTACGCACTGTCCGCCCGCCAAATACGGATGCGTGCCAACCATCGGCCTGGGCAGATCCCCGGGTGCGCCACGTGTGCAAACATGAACACCACATGAACATCCGCTTCACGAACAATTCAGACGCCGCCGTCCATACTGATCCCATTGCCGATTCATTCGGCCCCGAACATGATGGACTTTGCATGAAAACCCGGCGCATTCTGCTCGCATTCCTTGGCCTCCTGACCCTGGCATGGACCTGGGACGCTTTCTTCCTGAACCCCATCGCGGGGGACACCCCCTGGGTCGCCCGCACCCAGGGCATCTATTTGACCGGCATCTGGTCGATGGGGCTGATGTCCCTGACCATGATCCTGGCCACCCGCCCCGCCTGGCTGGAACCGGCCCTGGGCGGCATGGATCGTGTCTACCACCTGCACAAGTGGGCCGGCATCCTGGCCATCAGCCTGGGCGTGGCGCACTGGCTCGTCAAACTGAGCAAGAGCATCATGAAAGACCTGATCGGTGCCGCCATCCACAAGCCGGCCAAGTTCCCGGCGCTGGATTTCCTGCAGCCCTTTCATAGCCTGGGCAAGGATGTCGGCGAATGGATGATCTACGCGCTCATTGTCTCGCTGCTGATCACGTTGTGGAAAGCCTTTCCGTACAAGTCCTGGCGGCTCCTGCACCGCGCGATGCCCATCCTGTATCTGGCCCTGGTGTTCCATACCGTCGTCCTGACCCCGGCCACCTGGTGGGTCCAGCCCCTGGGCCTGATCATGGGGGTGCTGATGCTGGGCGGCAGCGTGGCGGCAGGCATGGCCCTGCGCCGACGCATCGGGGTTCACCGCCGGCATGCGGGCCGGATCGAATCCGTGCGCGCACTGCCATCGGGGGTCACCGAAGTGGAATGCGCCATGGACGCCGGCTGGCCCGGCCACCGCGCCGGCCAGTTCGCCTTCGTCACCTTCGATGCCGCTGAAGGCGCCCACCCCTTCACGATCGCCAGCGCCGACCAGCCCCGGACGCGACGCCTGTGCTTCCAGATCAAGGCGCTGGGCGATTACACGAATGGACTGGCCCAGCGCCTGCGCCCGGGCCAGCCTGTGTGGATCGAAGGCCCCTATGGCCGATTCGACCATCGGCGCGGCGGAGCCCGCCAGGCCTGGGTGGCGGGTGGCATCGGCGTCACGCCGTTCCTGGCCTGGCTGGAATCGTTCCAGGACCACCCGGAACGGGCGCCGCAGGCCGACCTGCACTACTGCATCCGCGACGCAGCGCACGACCCATTCATTGAACGCCTGCAGACGCTGTGCGCCACGTTGCCCAGGATCCGCCTGCACGTCCACGACGCCAGCAAGGGCCAGCGCCTGGACGCCGACCTGCTGCGGCGCCAACACCCCCAGTCCAGCGATACGATGGACGTGTGGTTCTGTGGCCCGGCAGGCTTGGCTCGCCACCTGGAATCCGGCCTGCGATCCCTGGGGCTGAAGGATGTCCTGGTGCACCGGGAAGCGTTCGAGATGCGTTGATGGAAAATGCCGTATAATGGCGGACTTGGCCTGGCAGCGCCTGGCCGTCCGACATCATCGGCGCAATGGCAGAGTGGTGATGCAGCGGATTGCAAATCCGTGTACGTCGGTTCGATTCCGGCTTGCGCCTCCAAATGAAATCAAGGACTTACGTTTTTGGCGTAGGTCCTTTTTCATATCTACCCCCAAGGCCCACAATATGGACGATCAAGTTCTGGCCTCCATGGCCCGCTGGCCAAACGTACCGGCGGCGTATGGCTGGCTGTCCTTGTCGGTGCGCGGCCAGTGGCGCCTGCAGCCCCATGGGCGAGGCTGGGGCGCACAGGACGAGGAGCCCGGCGATCCCATCACCAGCCCGCAGATCGTGGCTTTCATCGGCCGCAACTACCTGGCCGACGCGGCGGGCCGCTGGTTCTTCCAGAACGGTCCGCAACGCGTCTACGTGCGCCTGGACGGTGCCCCCTGGATCCTGAGCCTGGACACCGATGCGCAGGGTGGCCCGATGCTGCGCACCCACACAGGCAACGACTATGGCCCCGTGACGCACTGGTGGCTGGATACCGAAGGCCGCCTGTATACCCAGGCAGGCCAGGGGGCCGGCCTGGTGACGGACCGCGATCTGGCCCCGACCCTCGACGCGCTGCGCAGGGTCGATGGCCGACCGCTGGATGACTGGCTGGAAAACCCCGACCCTGCCGGCTTGGTCGTGCGCCTGGACGGCGCTGCCGATGCCACCCCTGCCCCAGCAGCGCCGCTGGGCCTGCTGGCTGCGGATGCCGTGGAAACCACACTGGGCTTCGTGCGCCGACCATAGCGCCGCAGTTCGCCAGGCGGGTGCTGCCGGTCATACAGAAACCTGTGCCGCAGGGGGGGCTCTCAGGACCGGACGCACGCTAAAATCCCCCCATGACCTCGCCCGACCCTGCCTTCTACCACCCTGCCCCTCGCTCCCAGCGGTTCTGCTCACAGTGCGGCCACGCGCTCAGCCGGGAAATTCCGCCGGACGACAACCGCATCCGGGACCTGTGCACCCATTGCGGGGCGGTCCACTACCAGAACCCGCGCAATGTGGTCGGGGTGGTGCCGATCCTGGACGATCGGGTGTTGCTGTGCCGCCGCGCCATCGAGCCACGTCATGGCAAATGGACGCTGCCGGCCGGCTTCATGGAACTGGGCGAAACCACCGAGCAGGGTGCCGCACGCGAAAACCAGGAAGAATCCGGCGCGCGCATCCGGATCCGCTCCCTGTTCACGGTGATCGACGTGCCTTCGGTCAACCAGGTCCACCTGTACTACCTGGCCGACGTCCTGGGGCCGCACCTGGCGCCCGGGCCCGAAACCCTGGAAGCCGCGTTCTTCAGCCTGGACGAGATCCCCTGGCGCGAACTGGCCTTCCGTACCGTCAGCACGACACTGGAACATTATCTGCAGGACCGCGCCCAGGGCTGCTTCCCTACCCACCACTACGCCATCGACCTGCGTTTCCCGGACTGACGGACGAAATGCGCGCTGGCACCGCAACGCTGCCATGACGATCATCTGGATCGACGCTCACGACCCCCTGCCCGACCCGGCCCATGCACCAGTGCCCGCCAGCGGTCTGGCGGCAGCGGGGCTGGATCTGTCGCCCTCCCGGCTGCATGAGGCCTACCGCAAGGGCTTGTTTCCCTGGTACAGCCCTGGCGAGCCCGTGTTGTGGTGGAGTCCGGACCCGCGCATGCTGCTGCGCTGCGAAGACTTTCACCTCGGTCGTTCGCTGGCCAAACGGGTCCGGCAGTTCGATCGGGCCGACGATGCCGGGCCAGGCCCCATCCTGCGCGTCACGCTGAACCAGGCCTTTCCCGCCGTGATCGCGCACTGCGCGCAACGCGGCGCCACGCGCATCGGCCTGGGCGCTGCGCGGGCCGGGCAGGATTGGCGCACACCCGTCCCGGCCCTGGGCCGGGACGGCACCTGGATCACGCCAGACATCATGGCCGTCTACACCGCCTGGCATCGCATGGGTCATGCGCACAGTGTCGAAACCTGGATTGGCGACCGCCTGGCGGGCGGACTGTACGGGGTCAGTCTGGGGCAGTGTTTTTTCGGGGAGTCCATGTTCAGCCTGGCCGCCGACACCAGCAAGATCGCCCTGGCCTATCTGGTACGCCACTTGCAGGCACGCGGCGCAGCCTGGATCGACTGTCAGCAGGACACCCCGCATCTGGCCAGCCTGGGAGCACGGCCCGTGGAACGGCCCACGTTCCTGGCCATGCTGGCCAGCAGCCGCGATGCTGCGGCCCCAGCCTGGGGATGCGGACGCCTGCGCGCCGACGGCCGCCTGGAACCGCTGCCGGCTGGCCTTCCGGCGCCACTGATGCCACAATGAAACGATCGCCACTTCGGCCCGCTTCATGAGCAATCCCGACGATTCCATTTTCCGCCGCCTGCAGTTCTATACCACCGCGACTTACCCATGCAGCTACCTGCCCGGCCACATGGCACGTTCCGAGGTCGCGGCGCCGTCCCACCTGGTGGATGAATCCGCCTACGCGCGCCTGATCGAACAGGGTTTTCGCCGCAGTGGCCTGTTCACCTACCGGCCCGCCTGCGAGCAATGCCAGGCCTGTGTTCCCATTCGCATCGATGTCCAGCATTTTCAGCGTGACCGTACCCAGGGCAAGCTCTGGCGCCGCCTGCAATCCAGTCTGACGACCCGGCTGGCACCGCTGCACTGGGACGCCCGGCATTTCGACCTGTACCTGCGCTACCAGAAAAAACGCCACCCGGGCGCCGGGATGGACCAGGACGACCAGGCCCAGTACACCCAGTTCCTGCTGACCAGCCGCGTGCACTCCGAACTGGCCGAATTCCGCGATGCGGATGACGTGCTGCGCATGGTGGCCATCATGGATCGCATCGACCACGGCCTGTCGGCCGTCTATACCTTCTACGATCCCGACTGGCGCAGCAGCCTGGGCACCTATGGCATTCTCTGGCAACTGGACTACGCTGCCCAATTGGGCCTGCCCTGGCTGTATCTGGGTTACTGGATCGAGGGAAGCCGTAAAATGGCCTACAAATCGCGCTTCAGGCCACATCAGATCCTGCGCGGCGGCATCTGGGCCGAATCGCTGGACGACAACTGAATCCGGGCCAGCGCACACGTTCTCCACCCAACCGATCCGTTCCCAGCCCATGTCTCTGCTGTTCCAAGCCTATCCGCTGGCACGTGCCGCTCTGTTTTCCATGGACCCCGAACAGGCCCACGAATGGACCTTGCGCGCGCTGCAGCGCAGCCAGGGATGCGCCGCAACACGCCTGCTGGCCGCACGCCAGCCGATCCTGCCGCGCACCGTCATGGGCCTGCCGCTGCGCAATCCCGTCGGACTGGCTGCTGGCCTGGACAAGAACGGTGCCTGCATCGACGGCCTGGCCGCCCTGGGGTTCGGCTTCATCGAGGTCGGCACCGTGACCCCACGCGCCCAGCCCGGCAATCCAAAACCGCGCATGTTCCGCCTGCCGCGCGCGCACTGCCTGATCAATCGCATGGGCTTCAACAACGATGGCCTGGATGCCTTCGTCGCCAATGTGCAACGCAGCCAGTGGCGCAAGCAGGGCGGCATCCTGGGGCTGAACATCGGCAAGAACGCCGACACGCCGATCGAGCGCGCCGTGGATGACTACCTGCTGTGCCTGGACGGCGTATATCCCCACGCAGACTACGTCACGGTCAATATCTCCTCGCCCAATACGCGCAATCTGCGCAGCCTGCAAAGCCACGATGCGCTGGACGCGCTGCTGGGCGCGCTGCAGGAACGCCGCGAAGCCCTGGCCGACCGCCATGGCCGGCGCACGCCGCTGGCGGTCAAGATCGCGCCCGACCTGGGCTCCGAGGAAATTGACGCCATCGCGGACCTGATCCCACGCCACGGCATCGACGGCATCATCGCCACCAACACCACCCTGTCGCGCGAAGCCGTGCGCGGCCTGCCCCACGAAGACGAAGCGGGTGGCCTGTCCGGGCCGCCCGTGCACGCG
>Ga0265295_1003354_pt1 | contig 23462 bp, 19 predicted proteins | sample Munlansysbiofilm_FD_192503 | JGI IMG/M metagenome (GOLD analysis project Ga0265295, IMG submission 192503) | Leachate microbial communities from a municipal landfill in Southern Ontario, Canada - Methane capture system biofilm | ecosystem: Engineered > Solid waste > Landfill > Unclassified ...
ATCGTGTTCTGTCAGTATGAATCTAAACCATAAAATAAATATTCCGAAGAATATTAATATTGTAACTGTAAATATCTTTAATATTTTCTTCATTAAGCTACGTGTCTTTTCAAAATGAGCTACAACGGTTAGTATATGAAAAGTAGGCGATTTCGAAGCACAAAACTTTCGGTTAAGCACAAAGTTTGATACGAGTTCAAAACCCTTGAATTTATTACTGTTTCGCCTATTTTTTATATACATTGTTATAGGCTGTGGTTCTTGTTTTCTTAGTCATTCGATAAAATTGTTTCTATTGTTTTCTTAGTTGGTATTAGTTCTGTCGGGATATTGATTTTTGATTTTGCTCTTGTAATTGCAACATAAAGTAAGTTGATTTCTTCGTTTAATTTGTTCTTATTGTGTTGTGTCGGCAACTCTGAAAATTTCTCAATCAAACTACTTTCTGTATAAAAGTCGTTAGCTAAAGTAACTTCATCATATTCCATTCCTTTGCATTTGTGAACAGTTGAGTAAATCATATCTGCTTCGTTCTTTTGACCATTACTTAAATGAATTTCTTTAAGTTCGTTAATTAGAGAATACAATCTACCCTTGTATTTCATTACTAAACTAATGAGCATACTTAATTCGCCATCCTCGGTTTTCTTTACATATCTAATTAAATCTTTGATATTAGAGAACTCTTTGATAAAGCTGTTTTTTATGATGTCTTTTTTGTTGAAATACAGATTAAGCACATCATACATAATTGAGTTATTTTCGCCATACTTATATGTTGAAATATGCCCTTCAAAATAAATGCTTTTAACTGTTTTGGTTTCAAAAACATCATTTATGGCAAGTTCTAATAATTTTAGGTTTGTTCTTGCCAATGTTGCTTTTGTTTGGATTTCTGTAGTCTTTCCTAAACCAATGATTGTTGTCGGATTGTATGTGCCAATATGTTTTTTAGTTTCTAAACTATCCATAGCAAGGTTTGCAATATCTCGACCAAAGCGAAAACTTTTTGACAATTCAAACTTTTTGAAACCTACTTTTTCAAGAGAGTTGACAGCATAACGCCAAGAATAGATTTGTTGATTACTATCGCCTACGATAATTTTCTTTGCACTTTGTTTGATAAAAACATCAAGCATTGCTGGCGAAGCGTCTTGACCCTCGTCAAAGAATATGTAATCATAATTAAGTTGCGGGTTGTTCAACTGAAATTTCTTTAAATAAAAATCGTGAGTGAAACGCATTTCTGCTAAATTCATTTTTGCAAAAAGTAAATTCGTATAATTATTAATTTCTTGGATATGTTTTTCAACAAATTCCCGTGCTTCATTATCTAATACAATGTCTAAATAATTTAAGTCCTCAATTATTTTGGACGAACTGTTACAGAAGTATTCAAAAAAGCGTTTTATATGTGTTGCTAAAATAATTTTCTCATTCTTTTCTTTTGGGTTATCGTATGAAATTGTTAACGAATTGATAATTTCCATTGGCGACAAATCGCTTGCCAATAAGTGTTTATTTTCTTTGGTTACTACATTTTTATATGCTAAAGAATGAGCTGTGACAACATCTATTTTTATGCCTTTCTCACGAAATTTTTTAGTTGCTTCGTTTTTTACAGATTTGTTAAAAGCAATATAAAGAAACTTTGAGTTTTGATTTCGGGTTTTTGCATATTCAATCAAAGTCGTGGTTTTTCCCGAACCTGCAACGGCATTTATTTTTAGGCTGTCATCATACGCCAAAATCTCATTTTGTTCGTCTGTTAGATTTATTACAACAGGTGTAGAATATTGTCTTGCGGTTTTCTGAAACTGTTCAAATAGCTTTTCATCAATGATAAATTGGGAAACAGTTCCTTCGCCTAATGGTTCTAATTTGGTTTTCTCACATACAATTAGATAGTCTTTGAAACACTGAATTTTTGATTTATACTTTCGCTCCTTTACTAAATTCAAAACGATTTTCTTATGTGTCTCGTTGAACTTTAAAGCATTTCGGTTGCCTGATTTTTTGTTAGTAAAGATTTTTAAGGCTTCAATTCTACTAACTTTCAATGCTTGTTCAAAATCAGATGCTTTTCGTGTTACGACACGAATATTTGACATTTTATTTAGTCCTTGCCAATTTTTTTCTTTCAACCAAACTAAAAGTTTCTTCAAAAAAACTTCTTTGGTTTTGAAGCCAATCTGTTTAATTTCAAGTTTTAGATTTTCGTAATTCAACATTTCTAAAACTGCAATAGAATTGATTAATTCCGTTGCTTCTTCTTTAGTGCAATCAAGTTGTTTATGTAAAATATCAAAGTCGGTAAGCTTTATGAATTGAGCGTGTAGATGCTCAATGTTATTTGCATTAAACAAAGTAGTTAAATTTTCATACTCACTTTTATAATAGTTGTAAACAGTTGCTCTTGAAACAGGTGTTATTTTTTGATTTTCACAACTTGAAATATAGTTTTGGTAGGTTTTATCAAATTCATTAGGGTAATAAGAAGAATTGAAAATGTCAATATGAGTATCGTTAAACTTTAAGCTATTTTTATTTCCTTTCTTCTTGTCTACAAGAACATCTAACTGATTTGTTTTTTCTGTTTCCTTTCTAAAAGCTCTGAATTTTCTAAGTAATACGCTTAAACTGGTAATGCTTTTTGTTCCTTTCCATTTCTTGGTTTGCAACCATTGATGAAATGCTTCTCGCATTTCTTGTTTCCCATTAAAACCAATACTTTGACTATCAAAATTTGAATTAAACTCGTTAAGAAAACGAAATGCACCCGCACTATTTGAATATTCAATTGCTTCTTGTTGGTTTAAGTTGTGATTTATTTTAAGTAATTCAATATCGTCACTATCTACATATAGTTTATGTAGTTTCTCAAACAAGTTTATATGTTGTTTTATCAAAGTCATTAGGTTCGTGAGGTCTAATCTCTCATAAAACTTTCAAATAAATCCTGCTTTTTCGCATTGGTCAAGAGTTTATTCCACTCATTTTGGGAAGTAATTGGAGCAACGATAGTGAACTCGTCTACAAGTTGCCAATTTGATGGAAGCATTGAGTTAAGGATTTCATTTGTTATCATTATTGGCTGTTCTTCTGTTGTTTGAAGAAGTATAAAATCATATTTGTCAATAATGTAATCAACGTCATTTGTTAGTAGTTTCATTATTTTTTTATCATCATCAGAATTACCCACTTGCATTATGTTTCCATATCCAAAATCTGGAATTTGATAATTTACATTCAAGATTATGTCAAACATTTTGTCTTTAAGCTCTTTGACTTTATAGTTTTTAAGCAGTTCATATGTCCTTTTTCCAAAATAAATTTTCCTAATAGGTCCATATATCGCAATTTCTTCCTTTTCTTTTGATAATAATTGGATTACTTCACAGTCGCGAATTTCTGTTTTACTTATTTGGTCGTTGTCGAAAATTTGAAGTTTAGTAACAGGTTCTTCCTCCTCATCAACTATAATTCCATCTGTCAGTGATAAAATTTCAGTAACAATTTTATTTGTCAATTCGTAGTCGATTTTGTTTGAAAGAATTGTATTCCTCACTTCAATGTAGCCATCTTCGAAAGTTATATCAAAACCCCTTGTAGATTTACCTTCAATCCAAAAATACAATACATCTTCGCCTCTGTTTTCATAAGTCGCTCCTTCAATTGTTGAAACAAATTTATCTAGTCTTGAAATGTCTAGTTGTCGTTTGTAAACTATATTGTGTATTATACTCATTTATTTTATTTTTTTGTTGTTTGTCGGTTTGCACGGTCGTCCTACCATAGCCTATAACGGTAAATTGTATGAGTAGTGGCAGATTGCGTGGTAGTTTCCTGTCAAACCGCTACGCTGTTTGAGCGGGCTACAAACCTTGATAATTAGTACTTTCCCTGCCATTACTTATACAAAATGTTACCTGCTGTTATTTTTTCATTTCTTTCAATTTTTCTAACTCGCCCTTATAGTATTTTTCATTCTCTTTATTAAATCCAACCTGTAAATATTTATAGTAAAAGTCAATTAAATCATTAAGTTTTTTGTCCTCCTTTTTATCTGAATATTCTTTCGCTAACAGATATAATGTTCTGTGATATAAGAATGTTAAACCTGAAATTCGAGGTATGTCATTCTCATTTATGTTTGAATAATTCTCAAAATTTTTATTAACAAATAAATTTTCAATTATTGAATAATCGACTGGCGTTTCGCTTTCTTTTGTTTCAATTGGTGTTAGTCTTGATATTAGACCGTAATTAACAAAATATAAATCTAATCCACCATAGAAAAAAGGATTACAAAAATTCGAAAAGCAGATTGGTCTATTTGAATAGTTTTCTTCCACAATTTGTAATAGAATGGCTCTTTGTGGACTTAAATATGTTCTATTTTTTGCTTTTTCTCCTTGCATTTTTAAGTGTTGTCTTTCAGAGGTCAAATCAGGATTTATTTGCCAATTTAATTTGTAATTATTGGAAAGGTTATATTTCTTAATGTCTCTTTCTGGTACGCTAATCGAAACAATTGTAGTGTCCCATTTGAAAGGATGTATGTCATAAATTTGATTTTTTGTTAAACTCAATGTTATTGGACTTACTCCACCTTGTAATCCTGTTTTTAAAAATTCAACATACCAAGGTCTGTCAATATTGCCAATTGGTATTACGGTTATGTCGTTTCTGAAATCTTGGCGTAATTGCAAATATGAACAAATATCAAAATCAGCATTTCCTCCAACAAATAAAATTGAATTCTCAGGACAAGAATTTAATAGATTCTTACCAAACTCTATTAACCACATAGGATATGCTCCTTTGTCAAAAGCTAATTTGTAAAAATATTTCAATTTTGTTAAGTCATAATTTTGCATTGCTTGGAAAGCATTTCCACTGCATTCAGCTCCGTAAAAATATTTAGCATCTCCGTAATTCGGGTTTAATTCTAATGCTTTATCTAAGTATTTAAATATTTTCTCGGAATGTGCAAAATCATAACCTTTTAAAGGTCGGCTGTCGTAAGCTAAATAATGATTGTACCAACCCAAATAATAGTAGATTTCTGCATCATTGGGGTTTTCAATAACTGCTTTCTCAAGAAGGGCAATAGCTTCTTTATAGTGCTCATTTTTAAATTCGTCAATTGCTTTTTCTTTTAGTGTCAATTCTTGTCCGAATAAATTACTGGCAAGTCCGAATAAAATGAAGATTGTAATTGTTATTTCTCTCATTATGTGTCGTTTGTTTTAATAGCAGGTAACGGTTTATGGTATGGTGACGTGCGGGAGTACAAGGCGATTTCTTGTCAGTTTACACTGACTTTGTTTTGAACCACAAACCTTCGAAAACCATTACCCCCCGCATGCACTATACCATGTGTTAGGCAACGGTGTTCTATTGTTTCTTTATAATCCAAATATCTTGTGGTAACCATTTTCCTTTCTCTGGTTTCGTCTCAATATGTTCTACTATCTCAACATTACTGAATAATTTTCTCATAAATCCTTGTGGATGAAATGCTGAATAAGTCCGATGACCCTCTTTTACTTTTCCTCTAACAACCAATTCATCATTGTTATATTTGTTCAATTCAAAATCAGTCAATTTAACCTTGAAATTATCACCTTGAGTAGTCAGGAACATTATTCCATTCGGTTTTAAAATCCGATATAACTCATTGTACCAATCATAATGCAGCTGTTCGGAAAGATGGGTAAAAATCGAGATGCCATAAATCACGTCTACAAAATTATCATCATATGGTAATTGAGCATTTAATGAATTCTTATTGAATTGAATATCAGGCAAGTTGTCTGAACACCAATCTATTGATTTTCTATTATAATCAGTACCAAAATACTCGCATCCATTACCAATCACATTTGGTAAGTGTCTAATTATCCGACCAGGGCCACATCCCCAATCCAGTATCCGTTTATTTTTTAAATCAATGTGCTTTTTAAAATGGTCAGTCAACCATTTAGCGGTCTCAATACTCTCAGTATAATATTTTTGATAATTTATCTGGAATGATTCATAAATCAGGTAATCAGGCGGTAATTTAACATCTGGGTTCTTTGACTTAAAATCCTTGTTAATCTTGCGATTTTTAAATTTTTGGATGTAATATCTCACCCAATCCGTAAAATATATTAATCCAAGCCCTCTAAGTAAATTTGAAATCTGTCCTTTTTTCATTTTTCTATTATCAATCCGTTTATTGCTCAAATATAAGTTTAATTGTTATCGTGTTAAAATCATGTTTATGGTTTGCAGGGATGTTTCTCACACTGTTGCCTAACGGATGGCGGTAGAAGCAGTGGGGGAGTTCGTGGCTCATCGTCCTCATCCGCCGCTAAAAACCACCCAATGCGAGTTATGCTGACCCGATGTCGTCACATCCCCCACATTGCTTTTACCGCGTGTTGGGCGCTGGTACTTAGTCTTTAATTTATTTTCCTTCACGGTAAACTATCCAATATAAAAAAGCGATTCGAGTTCTATCCTTTCCAACCGCTATCCAAAACTAGCGAAAATATTTATTTTGCGAATGTTTTCCCTCGTTTATCTTTAATTTCTTTTTCTGAAGTAGAAGCGTAGCGACTACTTTTTTCTTTTCTTTCTGTCAACCCGATACGAAACATACAATTAGCTAGTTGTCTTGCTGAAACTGTCCTATTTTGGGTGTAATTTCACTTTCCCAACCAGTTTACTGTCCTACGAAGCGAGTAGTTCTCCCACTGTTTTTTATTTCAACCCGATGCGAAACATACAATTAGCTAGTTGTCTTGCTGAAACTGTCCTATTCTGAGTGAAATTTTCACATTTCCAACCAATTCACTGTCCTACGAAGCGATTGGTTTTCCTACCGTTTCTTTTATTTCAGTCCGATGCGAAAACTTAAAAACTTTCCATTCAATCGAAGACTTTCCATATTTTTTATTCTGATGTATGAGCGTAGCGATTACTCCCTTTTTGTCTTTATTTGCTTGACCGCTGTCCAAAACTTCAAAACGCTCTGTTTTCCTAATCTTTAAATGTCGAATAGCTGTCCGTTACGTAATACTGTCAAACCATTCTCGTTTCAGCTGGCTTTGAGGTAAAATCTTCTTGGTTTTTCTTCCAGCATATTGATGTTACCGTGTGTGTTTCGTTTTTTGTACTTGCGCCCAACGGATGGGGGTGTGGCTAGTGTGGGGGAGCGAGCGACGATTTCGTCCCCGACGAAATCGTACAGAACGTGCTAAACCGTTCCGAGAACCCATTAAAACCCCACATTAGCTACAACCCTTGTTGGCAAACGTTATTTAATTTTTCTGTTTAAGTCTTTCCTTAAAAATACATAAAATATCCTCAATGTGCTTATAACCTATTGAATTGTTGTTAATTGCTTTTTGAAATTCTAATGGTAAGTCATTTAATTTCAATTGTTTCTTTCCAAAAGTATTAACTCCAATGTTTTTTGCACCTTTCTTGGTGCCTGCGTGTAGATATACTGAATCAGGTTCAATATTTTGATAAGCGGATATTCTCAAAGATGTGTCATATATTGCTAATTTTCCAAATCCAAAAATTCTTTCTTCATTAACAATAGCATAAATTTCATCAAAACAAGTTGAGTTTATAAAATCCTGTTTTCTATTTAGCAGTTTTTTTGCCATTGTTTCAAGAACTTGACTTTTCAAACGCCTTTGATGACTTAACCTTTTTCCATTAAAGTCTATGGCTTTAGTTGCATTTATTATGGTCTCTTCTAAAGATTTACTTTTTCTAAAAAAATCTAATTCCTTTTCTTCAATAATCATATAATGATTTATATAAGCGTCGATATATGCCTGTATCTTGTTCATAACTATTTTATTATATATTTTTTATTTTTTTCTTTTTTCAATAATTAAGCTTAGTAACAGTCCAAATGCAATGCCACTAAAGGTTGTTATCAATATTTTTTGTCTTATAGGTTCAATAACTGAAAAGTCAATCATTTTGTCAATAAAATCTTTGTTGTTATTAAATATCATTCCAAGGCTAAGTTGTTCACCGCCAATTGTACCAAAGATAAAATATGATGCAAAAAATGATACTACACCACAAAGTATTGTAATCAAAGCAATTTTTTGATACGAATTAATACTAATGCTTTCTCTTTTTTTGAAGTAAGTAGAAATTTCTTCAGTCGTTGATGTACTTATGTCTCTAATATTTTGTTCATTGACAGGTAATTTAGAATACTCAAAAAATTTCTGAACAGTATTTAAGTTTTCGTTTTTAAAAGCAAAATTTATAGTGTCATTTTTTGTTTTTATCTGTATTACAGACCAATTACTTCGATTATCAATAATTATTTTTTCAATCTCATTTAATGATATTGCTGTTTCATAGTGCTTAAAGAATTTAGCTAACCTAATCAAAATACCCTTTTTATATTTAATAAAGTGTACAACATATTCTGATTCATATTGATGTTTTTCTTCAAGTAATTCATCAAAACCTGTTATACCACATAAATAAATTAATTTTCCGCTTAGTTCCACGTCTTCATCTGACAAGAAATTCTTGCCTGTTATGACCTTAATCTCTTTTCCTGTTAATATTTTCATTTCATTAGGTTTTAGAACTGTAATAATACAAAAAATCTTGACTATTATTAATGCTGGTGGGTCAATCTTTCATAATGTTTGCCAACGGTCTCGTATAAGAAAAGTAGGGCAGTTGTAGACGCTTACTTTTCGGATTATGTACAAGCCGAATTTTTAAATTTTGTTAATTATCTTATTCTTTTTAATTATGCCAAATTTAAAAATTTGGCGACTTGGCAAATACGCACGGACCTTTCGATTAAGCACTTACCGCCCTATTTTTTTTATACATTGTTGTGTGCTGCCTTTTATTCATTCGGTTCAATATGAATTAGTACGTGTCCTAAATTCGGTATTTCTTCTCGTAAATAGTCCTTTAATTTATGTGCAATATCGTGCCCTGATTTTACTGTTATTTCACTATTTACAATTGCGTGTAAATCAACGTGATATTTCATTCCTGATTTTCGGATAAAACATTTTTCCGTGTCCAAAACACCTTTAACTTCTATTGATTTTTCTCTAATTTCAAGTATTAGGTCGTCATAAAGTTGCTCGTCCATAACTTCTCCTAATGCAGGTCTTAATATTAAATAACTGTTATATAAGATAAACGCTGAAGCAAATAAGGCTGCCCAATCATCAGCAGTTTCATAGCCATTACCGAATATTATTGCTATTGAAATTCCAATGAATGCCATTACCGAAGTAATTGCATCACTTCTATGATGCCAAGCATCTGCTTTAAGTGAAGAACTATTGGTTTGTTTACTTTTTCTAATTACGATTTGAAAAGAGATTTCTTTCCAAACTATTATTAGTCCCAAAACAATCAAAGTCCAAGATTTCGGAATTTTATGAGGTGTTTGAATGTTTTGGATACTTTCATATGCAATTATTGTAGCAGAAACCACAAGAAAAGTAACGACTCCAAATGTAATTAAAGGTTCAATTTTTCCGTGTCCGTAAGGATGGTTTTCGTCCGCTGGTCGTTTGGCATATTTAAACCCCAATAAAACTAAAAGTGAAGCAAAAATGTCTGTTGTTGATTCAATCGCATCTGCAATTAACGCATAAGAATTCCCAAAAAATCCCGCAAATCCTTTTATCAAGGCTAAAGTCGTATTTCCAATTATACTGAAATAAGTTGTTCGTATTGCAGTTTGTTCGTTATTCATTCGTTTTTTTAGGTTGCACACAACGTTTTGCGGCTTGGCGAAGGTGGCGATTTTTACCACAAATGTCGATGCGGAGAACCAAACTTAGATTAACCACAAATGTGTCTGCGGAGCAATGAACCGCCACTTTTGCCAAACCGCTGTTATGCCTTCGTTGTTTTTTTACAGTGTTCGTAATATGTATTCTGCTTTGTCTTCCCAGTATGGTACTTCAACTTTATAATATCTGTCGTATTCGGGATATAATACAATTAGATACATTTTAGAAACTTTAAGTCCATAGTTTTTTTCAAGGATGTATTTGTACAAACTTTGTTGTAAGCAATAACGATTATAGCTGGTGTCGTCAATGTCCGCCAATTGACCAACACCCTTTTGCCATTGATTATTTTTGATTGGTTCGCCATTGAAAGAGTTGACAACTTTTTTACTTCTCTTCCAATCATACATTTCGTAACCATTTCCATTTTTAGAGATTAAGTCAATTGTTCCCGCAATATGATGATGTTCATCAAATATTCTCCATTCTGTTCTATATGGTTTTATATGATTATTTTCTTTTACGAAACTTTCAAATAAATGAAACTCCTCAGTTTTTTCATATTCCTGTTCCAAGTAGAAGTTTTCAATTTGTTCGTGAAGAAATGTACCTTCTTTTGCTGCTGTTTCGCCTTTAGTTCTCCACATTAACTCAACTTCATCGGGAGTCATACCTAATTCAGGTGCTTTACGAATTGCCCAATATGCGGAGTCAAATTCAGGAAAAAATTTTGAAATTATTGTACTTGCTGAAGGTGCTGGTGTATTGTCAATTGTGTAAATATGAGGTTCAGGATAGAATTTAATTCTACTGTCTCTCGAATGTGCATTTTCACGATTAAAAGCAATAGATTTCTTGTTGTCAACTTCTCCAATTAAAGTTGGCTTAACCAATTTTTCCTCTTTCAGTTCTTGCTCGTCAAAATCTCTTTCGATAGTTTCGGTTTGTTCTTCAATGGATTGGAATGTATGATTTAGATATTGTTCTCTATATTTTGCTTTTTCCCACTTTTGTGCTTGTACTATGTCCCAAAGTTTTTCAACCTGTATTGCGGATTGGTTGGCTAATTGGTTTGGAATTTCATAATTTGGAATTGCTGACTTTATCGCTTCTGCGATAAATTTTAAACAATCATTTTCTTGCAAATGGACTTGATACTCTGAAAACCGAATTACTATCCAACCTCTGTCTACAAAATAGATGTCTCGATTAACATCTTCACCTTTGCAATGTGTCGGCTGTCGAGTAATTCCTGCGTATGGTTCGTCTATTTCAATGTCTATTCTTAGGTTTGAATTTGATTTATCAATTATTGCTATGTCTGGCTCAAAAGGTCGTGTTTCTTTTCCTGTATTTAGTCTTACGTTTCCTAAAACAACAAAGTCTTTTCCAAAGCATCGTTCAATTGAATTTTGAAAAGATTCTTCTTTAAACCCTCTACGTTTTGTATTTCCTAATCTATAGCTTCTAACTACTGTGCCTTTTTTGGGAAAACGAAAAACTGGATATGAATTTGTCGTAGGAACTTTTGTGATGTCATAATTAACAAAGTCAATTTTGTTTTTTGATTTTGTTGTTTCTACTTTGGCATTAGGAAGTTGTTCTTCGGATTTTGGTTTGGCTTTTGGCTTAACTTCAACTGTTTCAACTTTCGGAATTACTTTTTCTTGTTTGGTTTCGGTCGGTTTTGCGTAAATAGGTTTTGGCTCTTTTACTTGCAAGTTGTCTTTAAAGGAAGTGTCGGTATATACTTTAGTTTGAGGTGTTTCAAACTTTGGATTTTCTTTCTTTACGTCAAGTTTTGGTTTAACGGTTTCTTTCTCTTCAACAACTGTCGATGTTGTACTTTGATTTTCAAAATTTTCAAGTTTTGGTTTTTGTTTCTTCCTTGTAAGTCTCCAAACAAAATAGATGATTAAAGTTGTCGCAATAAATATAGTTGTCCAAAATCTCAAAGGATGTATAGTCTTGAATTCAATTAAAAGTCGGTATGTTTCTTCCATTATGTTGTCTGTTTAAGGTGTCGCTCTACAATGAGGCATAACGTTTGGCGGTAGAAGCAGTGGGGGAGTTCGTGGCTCATCGTCCTCATCCGCCGCTAAAAACCACCCAATGCGAGTTATGCTGACCCGAAGTCGTCACATCCCCCACATTGCTTTTACCGCGTGTTATGCGCTGGCTTTAATTTCTTCCAATAATATTTTCATTCTCTCTTTAGGAAATAACCAGCCTAACTGTTTGTATGGTACTCTATTAATTCGTTTGTTGATATTTCTAAAATCCCAATTTTCAAATGAACCAAATTCATCTTTCCAGTTGTCAATATATCTAAGAATATAATTTTGATTTCCAATTATTGTCCTATCATTGTCAGTTTTGTGTAATGCAATTTTTCCAATTAAAACTCTTAATTCCAATTCATTAAAAAGGATTTCTTCCGTTTCCAATTGGTCGATAAAAGTATTGATGAAAATTTCCGATAAATTTTCTAAATCAGATTTTGTTAATCCAGATAAAATTAACGAATATCTTGTAATAGAATTAGTTACTAAAAGGCATTTCTTCCGACTAATGAAGAAAACTGTTGCATTCCATTTTTCAAACGGATTGCGTTTTATAGTCGATTCAGTTTTAATCAGCGACACAGGTATAATCGTTTCTAGTTTCTTAGATGTGTATATATCTGTGATATTCATATGATTGTTGTTTTATATTTCACTTTTCAGACTGAAATAATCCTCTTTCCTTTAAGAAAGACTGTTCTCTTAAAACTATCAGAACATTAAATGTCTTTTTTCAGTTCCTAAATTAATGCTTTCTTCTAACATCATTATTGTATCAGGAATATTCTTTAGTATTTATTTTCTTTTCCCGTACGAATATTTTATATGTTTCAGATATTTAGAGTTTTGTGTTTTCGTCTTAGCTTGCGCATAACGGCTGGGGGTGTGGCGAGTGTGGGAGAGCGTGTTACGTTTTCGTCCCCCGACGAAAACGACCGAGCGGGCGAAACCGCTCCGAAGTTCCAATGTCAACCCACATTGGCTACACCCCTTGTTACCCACTGGTTTTTAGGGCTTTATTTCACTAATTCTTTTCCTTATTTCAACTGTCTTTTCACTATCTCTATCCTTTGTGTAAAATCTAAGTAGTTGATAATGATATGAATTAAATAATGCTGTAGGTATTAAACTATCTAAAAGCCCAAAGAATTCTTCATCATTATTTGCTAATTGCCTAATTCTCCTAAAATGCCACAAGTCTAAGGTTGATAATAAGTCAATGTTGTAATAAATGCTTAATATTTTGTGTTTATGTTCTGCCGAAATTAAATCAATATCTATTGACAAAAGTCTTTTAAGAACGGAATAATCTCGGAAACGAATATTTTGTTCAGTTAGTTCAAAATATCGCCTAATAGCTTCATTAATTTTTTCTCTATCTTCTTTGGCTTGTAATAAGTCAAAAATCTCAAATGCCCAATATTGGTCAAAGGTTTGTTTTGAATCAAATTCTTTTACCTTGCCACTATTTAAGTTTAGATTAATCTTAAACAGATGTTTTGATGCTTCAAATAATATTTTACGTGCATCTTCTTTTGATTTTGCAAAGATTATTTGGTCATCTGCAAATCGTATGAACTTTGCTCCATATTTTTCACAAATTTCATACATATATTTGTCATAATCTTGGAGGTAGAAGTTTGCCAAAATTCTTGAAATGTCTCCAATTTCATCTTGTGGAATTCCGATTGTTTTAGAACTATATCCTTCAAGTCTCTTATTCCAGCCTTGTAGAAAATGCATTAATAACGAGACAACATCTTGTTTGTTTTTAGGTACGATATGTCTAAGTTTTCTTTCAAGTATTGTTAGGTTTATTGTGTCGTAGAAATTTGCTATATCTAGGTTTATGAAGTATTTAAAGTCATCGATTTCTTTGAATTTTCTGGCAATTCCTTGAAAAGAACGCCATTCGGTCGCCCAAGAGAGTTCATTAATTGTGTTAAAAGGAATATAGTCAAGTTCTAATAATTCTTGCTCTTCTTTTAGTCTTATTGGATTTCCTAGCGTCCAACCACCATAAGTACCTTCAACACGATTTATTGCTATTTCGTTTTCTAAAAGTTTTACACATAGATAATAAACACAATAATCTTTTCTTTTAAAAGTCGGGACATATCTTGAAATTCCGTTATGTTTATTGTAAACAATATATTCTCTTGGATGGGAAGGTAAATAAGTGAAGTTTTGAATTTGATTATACAAGGAATCTAAATATGGGTCTTTGTCTATCGGTTTATCATCAAACGGAACTATACTTTCATTCAATTTTGACCAAAATTTGGTAGCAAATAATTTATCGTATGATGCTTTATCTATAATCATTCTTCAATCGTTTTGGTTAAACTGCGTTTTATGCAGTTTGGGTTTTATTGTGAGAAGTATTCCTAGCATATTGCACCCTTTTGTAGTTTGAGTGTGTATTTGTTATTAGGAAAAAATTGAATACGATAAACAGTGGGTATCCACTCTTGATATACATTTGGATCTGTTGACATATAATCAAACCTAACATCATAAATATTAGTATCAATTTTACGAACAACAAAATTCTTTCTTTTAGCATTTGGACAATAGTATTCTCTATCTTTTTTGACTATATCAATTATTTCATAATCTGAATATTGCTTTATTCTGTTTCTCTCATTGATTTTTTTATTCATTACTTCTAATTCTTCTCTAAGAGAAAGAATCTCTTTTTCTTGTTTGACAATAGTCTCAGTTTTTTCTATTAATTCTTTTTCAAGCTGAGATATTTGTAATTCAAGTTTGTAAATTTTTTCCTGATTGCAACTTGATATTGTCATCGCTAAAATGATAATCGGTATAATCTTTCTCATAATCTAATATTTTTATTCAAACTTGTGGGTAACGGCTGGGGGTGTGGCGAGTGTGGGAGAGCGTGTTACGTTTTCGTCCCCCGACGAAAACGCCCGAGCGGGCGAAACCGCTCCGAAGTTCCAATGTCAACCCACATTGGCTACACCCCTTGTTGTGTGTTCGGCATTTTTATTACCATTTTTTTCTTCTTGGTTTCCATTTACCAGAATCTTGTTTCCTTTGAATCCAGTCAATTAATGGTTCACGATGCATATTTCTTTTAGGTTGCAATATTATTTTCTGTTTATGTTGTATTGGACTAGGCTTAGGTTTTGGCTGAAAAAGTGATGGGTAATTAAGTGTTACTTTTATAAAGTCTTCACGTTGAATCTTTACTACAAAAGTCTTTCCATCTTGTTTTGGTACTATACACCATAATGTCTTTCTAATTTCGTCTGAAGAATCTGTTGACAAATCAAGGAAGTCAAAAATTACAGGAACAGAACTATCAAGCCAATTTTTAGGAAAAACTTCATCAGGGAATTCAACTATGAAAACATTGTTGTTTTTTGTTTTTGTGAAAAACAAACTGTCTTTTCCTTTAAGAAATCGTGGATAGTCATTTTTAAGTCGTGTGCCGTCAACAACCCAAAGCATATTTTTATAAAATTTTTCACGGGATATTCGCTCTTCTTGTTTTATAGTTGAATGTTGAAATTCTATAACAAGATTATGAATTGTCCGGACATCAGCAATATGTTTTTCTTCTGTTTGTTCGTCAAACAAAACTGTTTCTTGCCATTCTGTTGGATAGTTGTTTTTCCAATTGCGATGCCATTCAGTTTCTGGTTCCCACCAACTATCACAAGATGCATTACTACGATGTGCCCAATGCCAAACTTTTTTGTCGCCACATTTGGCAATAACAGGTTGAGAGCAAATAGGACAAATTCCTTGTTGCTTTGGTTGTGCTTCAACACGCTTGTTGTCAATTAGTGCAAATCTCATATCTTAAAGGTCGTCTAATGCCTTTTGTCTTATAATTTCACTATTTATTTTGTCATAATACGATAGCATGACGAAACTTGTAGAGAAGCCATCATTTTCAATTGAAAGGTGAATACTACCATTTTCCAAATCAAAAGTTGTGTAATAGTAACACCGATTCATCCCAACTTCGTGCATTTTAGAATTATCATCTTTAGGTTCTGAATAAGTGTCAAATTTCTCAACTACTTCTGACGGTTCTCCATATTTTTCACTCAGTAACTCTTTTAAATTAAAATAATTTGATGAAAGAGAAGACCAAGTATCATTTTCAGGGAATATTACAGTTATTTTACTTACTAAATCTTTTTGTTTTAAAGTTGCAACTCCTATGATGCAATCTTTGTATGCTGCAAAATCACCTTTTAGCAATGCTACACCATTTTCCGAACTAATATGAGTAAATCCACTTTTTTTCATATTATCAACATACTCATTTAGAGTTCCGTCAATAGGAACGCCTTTAAATGAAAGGTGCTCTGATGTCTGCGCAAAAGTTAACATTACAGTTAACGATAAAATAAATGTCAAAATTTTTGTTTTCATTTTTTTCAAAGATTCTGGTAATATTTTCAACGTAATTTTTCGTCTTATGCTGACACACAACGGTTGGGGGTGTGGCAAGTGTGGGAGAGCGTGTTACGTTTTCGTCCCCCGACGAAAACGCCCGAGCGTGCGAAACCGCTCCGAAGCTCCAGTGTCAACCCACATTGGCTACACCCCTTGTTACCGCCAGTTTTTTATTCTCTTATTAGTTTCGTGTCAAAGATATTCAAATAATTTGTTTGCTGACCTTGTGTATTTATTTGCTATTCTTTATGCGAGTATTTCTAAATTATGCTTTTGTTAATACCATTATATAGTTTTATTCAATTATGTTTGTTAGAATACCGTTTACAAAAATTAGTCTTCCTTTGCCTACGTAACGCCAGATTTCTTTTTCCTCAGCACTATCGGTAAACCGCTTAATGTCAAAAGTTATTCCCCAAGCATCCTCACACATCTGTTTTGTCATTCCAATTTTTATCTGATTCTTTGCAACTAGTTTACCGTATTCAGCACCGTACTTTTTCACATAGCCGTCAACTCTTGCTTTCTCTTCTGCAACCTTTTTGCTTTCCTGTTTCTGTAACTCATCTTTAAACGTTATTACATCACTAAAAACAGGACGACCCCTTTGGTTATCGTTGAAAAGCAAAAATGCATTTTCGTTATTCCGTAGTATATAAACGAGAATTATACTTTCGTCAGAATCAGGGTTATTGGACTTACCGAGAACTTCGCTACGGATTAATGTGAATTCTCCTGTCAACTCCGTCTTTTCATTAACGGTAAAAAATTCATCAACATTGGGAAACTTACGAGCGCTAATGTAATCCGTTGTTACAAGGGTATTGTTTTTAAGTAATTGCTGTTTTTTTACAAAATATGGTACTAGAATAAACCTATTGCTATAATCTGATTCAACCGAATGTATTGTTTGCCCTGTGGTTTCGTCTTTTAGTTCCAAAAGTAATGCGCCACTTAAACCAAGCCCAATGTTTTTTTCCTGTTTTATTAGGTCGTAGTAGTGGGTTTTATCCAAAGATGGGTGAATTTTGAGAATGGTATAGTATTTATCTCCAACTTCTTCCCACGTTAAATATTTTATTGGCGTTGAATCCGTAAAGAAAATAGTACTGGTTTTATTAAACTCATTACTATAAGAAGGGTAATAAATTTGTAGACCAACGTACCTTTTGTAAAATTCCTCTACAGTACATTTTTCATCTTTTGGTATCTGCCAATTTGCCCTATAGTAAGAATCGTAACTGACAAACGCTTCTAAGCTATCGTATGCAGGGGTTGGGATTACTTTTTTCTCTGGCTCTTTTCTCTCGACTGTAGTTACTGAAATTTGAGCATTGCTATGTATGTAAAATGCGGTGATTGCAATTAATGTGCTGATATATAGTTTCATAATTAAGGTGTATTTGAAGTGATTTGCTTTGTAAAAGGATTATGGTTTTACGAATTCTGCCCAATTAAAAGTGTTAACCGTGGTTGAATTGCGCACATTCTTAAGGTTATATACTTCGAGTTGATATGTTGTAGAAGACCCTTCAGCATCTTCGGTAAAACCGTGACAGAGTGGTCTGTAAATGGCAAGCACCTGACGGCATTTATTTGGAATATGCCTTGAGGAATTAAAATCCCTAAGTGTTGGAGTCTTGTTTGAATTTTCTGTTTTTTGGCCAATATTTATAGTAAAAACAATTTTTACTTTGCAAAAATGATGCATAAGTTCAAGTGCTTCAATAAATTCATCAACGTCACCGTATGCCCTATCCCAAGGTTCGTATTTGATAAGAAAATCGCTGTTGTCAATAAAAACTGTTGAGTAGGATTTTTTTTCTAAGTGCCACATCAACTTTACGAAAGTATCCAACCCAAAGTACTCAAAATCTGTCCTAATCTTAAGCCCAGGATTAATACTTCTGTCAGTACTTATAAGGTGTTCTTTAATTTTCTCCTTATAATCTTGGTAACTAATAAATAGTACCTTTTCTCTTTGAGCTAAATGGTTGGCGAGTTTAAGGCAAAATGAAGTTTTGCCCTCACCCTTTACCCCGCCAACAGCAGTTAGCCCAATTGGCAATTCAATTGATTCCATAATTTTTGAAGTTTAGTTAATATGGAATCAAAGGTAGTGCGGGGGTGTGCCGAAGTGTGGCGGAGGCAATACAGATTTTATTGAACCACTAATTTATTAGCTTGTATGTATTCTGTAGTGCTTGTAACAATATAATCAACTACACTGTCGTCGCCTTTTTCAAAATCTTGTAATTTTTGGTAAAGAGACTCTTTGGCGAAAATTTGAACACAGTTATCCCACTTCCAATTTTGATTTTCTTGGTTATGCTTTAATAAACCAACAAAAAGGGCTTTGTTCATAAATATCCCCTTACCATTAAACGATTCAATACCAAGCCGCCCATTTGAAACGGGTATAAATATGCTGATTAAGTTTGACCTAGCGTTCTCTCTTTTAGCACTTGGGTAGTAATTTTGCAACTCTTTTAGCACTTTGTCTCTGAGCCTATTTGCAACAACTTCAACGGCTTTGTCAAAATTATCTTTAATAATCTCTGCACTTGATATGTCGCTTAGTATAGCCTTTCTTACTTGTCCTTCCATAACTGCTGAAGTTAGTTGGTTTGTTAAACTTTTTATAAGAATAATGTACTGGTTAATTGATTCACGAAGTATTGGATAGGATACGCTTGATTTTAAGCACTCTTGAAGCCATTCTAGAATATCGTTGCGATAAGAAATGCAGTAGTAATCCACATCTTTTCTCAACACTAAACCTTGATTATCAATTGTTGTGCTTTTTCTGTCTGGGTCACCCCCGTCTAATGTGAGGTATAAAAGATAAGGATTTCTTCTATTCTTTAAAAAATTATGATATCGAAATAATTGTAAATGTTGGTCATTTGCTAAGATTTTATTTTCTATACAAAGATTAAAGCGCTCATTAGTGAGCAATATATCGATTCTGCCCCCAATAACTTCATCATCTTTAATCTCACCGATTGGATATTCAACAAAAACAGATGTATCTTTTGTATTTTGAATATTAATCTGATTAGTTTGTTCAGCAACCCTTGTGTTTATTTGGTTAAGAAACAATTTAAGAAATTCATCACCTAAACCGTGTGAACCTTTGGGGTTAAGTAATTCTGCAATTATTGCAGAGTGTGTTTTTACCTCATCAGTTCGTCTGTCGAGTATATCGAAAAGATTGAATTTCTCGCCCTTTAAGTGAGAAAGTTCTTCGTACTTTTCATTTATCGCTTTAACTTGTTTTAATAGAGAATTGATTTTATCCATATTTGTAATGTGTTTTTATTCAGATAGATAATTATAAATTTTATACCCATAGTTATAATTCGGGTACTTTAGAGTTCCTTGCTTTGATATAATCCTTTCGTTTACTATTTCTCCTAATGTTGTTCCCAATAGAGGTTGGTTTAAAAAAACATTAATTTCTCTCTGGTTTTTACTATTAAAGTCTTCAACGAATTTAACTATTTTTTCCTTGCTATTGATACCAGTTGCAAGTGAAAAAAGTGCAATAAGTTGGTGAGGGTATGCAAGCCAACCCAAAGAATCGGATAGGATTACATCAATTATCGGGTTATTGATTCCAATATATGGCATTAATGGCTTTTGTAATTCGAGGTAGTAGGTGCAAAGCAGGGTTAACATCCTAATGTCAGAGCAATCAATTTCATTCAAATGCTCTTTTAGAGAAATTGCAGGTTTTCTGTCAAAGTTACTGAAAGGCTGTAAGTAAATAATTTCTTTTGACCTATTTTGGAAAACAGAAGCTACATATACTTTACAGTTTTCATCAAATGTTTCATAGTTTTGTTTTAGTAATTCTCTTGTTGAAGCATTTAGTTTTTTATTTTCAAAAACCTTTTCTTCAATGCTTTCAATCTTTTGCGAATACTTTTTGTTTCGGATTTTATAAAGTTCTTCTTCAAGAAATTTCAAAAAATGAAGCTCCGATTGAATTACTATATAGATTTCTTGTAAATGTATAGCGATTGAGTATTCAAATTTCAGTTTTATTGTTGTTGCAATCGTTCTGATTACCTCTTCTTCTGAAATATATTCAATCTCATTTTCAAAATTCCTTAACTTAACAGCGTATTCAAAATCTTGTGCACGAATTGCAGCGAATTTCTCTGTTAGAACTAGTTGAGTTAGATTTTCTTTTTTCGACAGTAATTTACTATCGTCTGGTTTGTATTGTTTTAAAATGAAATTGTAAAGTTTTTTATCTGGATTTACTTTAATATGGACTCTATATCCTAAATCCGTTAACTTACTTAAGTAATTTGCAAATTCATTGTAATCTGCTTGAAGTATAAGAATCTCTATGCATCTAAGCAATTCTTTTTCTATTGTGTTGGCGTCTATCATAGTAGGATTGTTTTCCTACAAAAATAGACTCTACATCTGCCAAACTATGGCACTTCGGGTGTTTTGTTGTAGTCTTTTAGGCTTTTTTCTAACTCATTTTTAATTCTTGCTACTAAACTTGCAGGTTTTAACACAACTACATCACATCCGTGAGAAAGGATTTCCATTATAAAATCGTGCGTTATTTGTAATTGCAATTGTATTCTAAACTCTTTCTCATTGTCCGCCAATACTTTTTGAGATTTATGCAGTGGTACGGATTTAATAAATTTACCTTTTAGCGGACTAAATGTTAGTTCAACTTTTTCTGGTTCAGAATTTTGCAGTTTAAAAATTCCGAAAGTATCATCAAAGAAATTCTCGGGGTTTATATCTTCTGGTAATTGATAAGTCGCGTTTGTTTTGATAATTAAAGTATTTCCTTGAATCCGTTCTAAAGCGAAAGTTTTAACCTGATTATCTTTAATGTCTTTTCCAATTACATACCATCTGAACTTAAATTCTTTTACAAAGTAAGGTTCAATTTCTCTTTGCGAAAACTCTCCTCCAACATACTTGTAATAGGAAAACTCAATAGTGTTTTTATTCTTAATGGCACAAAGAATTGCTGATATGTGCTCACTTCCTGTATTGTAAAAACCAGTTGAAATGAATTTCTTTATTTCCTTAAATTGCTCTAAGGTGTTAATAATTCTGTAAGATTCAATTAGTAAAGAGGTGTTCTCGTGGATTATTTCATAATCAATAAAATAGCCCTTATTTTCATTGTCGTACTCTATTTCTACCCCAAATAATTCTTCAATTTCATTTATATCCCTATGGAATGTTCTTTTTGAGAATCCAACTGTTTCATCATTCCAAAGAATTGAATTGTTATATTTTTCAATTATTTCATTAAGTGTTATATACGGGTTATTCTTTATTAAATCAAAGAGCCATATATACCGTTTAAAAAATGTTCTTTTTGACATATCATTTATTCTTTTCGAGCATAAAGATAGCAATCAAGTCTGTCAAACTATGTCAGAATATCAAATTGACATTGTAATTATCTAGTAGTCTGCGATTTCTTTCAAAATTGGCGGTAACGGTTGGCGGTATGTTTTTGTTGCCGACTTCGGAGTACGTCACTGTCAAGCCACGATGAAGTTTGAAGCGAGCCGCTACCGTTGATTTCAGCACAATCTCGGCAATAAAATATACCGCATGTTAGCAACTGACAATTATTCATTTTTTTTCAATAATTTTAATTACGTAATCCAATGCATCTTCCGGTTTTACCTGAAAATCAGGAATAACTCCATGTGTACTTGTCTCTGTCGCACCAATATTATAAAATAATTTACATGACACATTAATTGCTAATCTACTGTTTGGCAATTCAGCATAAACATTATCGCCAAAACATAAGCCCCATCCGCCAGCTTCTTCACCAATTATTTTACCCATATTATAATGTTTAAAACACCATGCAAAATCTGCCGCTGATGAAAAAGTAAAATTACTTGTCAAAACGTAAATATTTCCATAAAATCTATTAGAAATCTCATTCAATTTTACTATTTCTTCATCGTCATTGAATACAGTATCAGTTCTAACAATTATTCCATTGGGTAATTTCAAAAGTTCATTTACTGTAATGCTGTCAATAATTCCTTGAGGCAAGTAATAAGAAGTCCACAATGATTTTAAATGTGAACTGACTTTTAAAATGGTTTTGTCATATTGTGTAAAATCTGTCTTAGAAATATATTGAAATAGTTCATCACCTAAAGCAGAATTTCCGCCGGAATTATTTCTTAAATCAATAATTAAATTGTTAATACTGTCCCTTTTAATGTTATTAAATACTGTATCCAAAAATGTTTTAAATCTTTCTAAATCTGAAAATTCTCTGAAGTCAATTAAGCATATTTTTTTTTCATTAAAGTATTTCGCAGAAAAATCTATAGTATTATTATCATCTCCATTTAACATTTTGAGGTAATCTTTATAAAGCACCCCATTCAAAACTAATGTATTAATAGTATCATTTTGGTTAAATTCAACTTCGTATTTATTTTCAAATCCATAAATCGAATAAAGTAAATTTGGGAAATAATACTTTACCATTTCTTTTTTAAAATGTAATGCTTCACCGCTTCTTGAAACAAGCATTGTATCAATAATTTCATTTATTGAAACACCATTAATTTTTATTACTTCGGCATTTTCAAATATTCCATTTCCGTCAATGATTTTTTTGACATAAACTTTTTGGTTTGAGATTTCTATCATAAAAGGTACTACCAAATGATTTTCTCTGTTCCAACTATTTGGAAATATTGTTGAAAGATGACCATCGCCATAATTTGCTGTTATAAAACTTGCATAATTATAAAGTTCGTAAATTGAAATACTATCTGTTATTTCACTTTTTACTCTTTCATACAAATTGTTAATGACTTCCTTGCTTTTATATGCATAGGCATTAGGGTGTATTTCTTCAATATATTTTTGCATGGTGTCAATATCCTGAATTGCCTCTTCTTTTGAGAAAAGTCTTTTCTGAGAATAACTTGTAAAACCTATTGATAGAAAAGTAATTATAATTATTGCTCTTAGTTTCATGTCGTTTCTTTGTTTGTTGCTAACGGATGAGGGTACGTAAAGTGCAGAAGATTGAAACGTTTTCTGTTCCACACGATACGAAGCTACAAAAAAGCGAGCAAGTTTCCTATGCCAAGCAAGTCTGCATTTTATGTACCCTGTGTTA
>Ga0265295_1003356_pt1 | contig 23428 bp, 22 predicted proteins | sample Munlansysbiofilm_FD_192503 | JGI IMG/M metagenome (GOLD analysis project Ga0265295, IMG submission 192503) | Leachate microbial communities from a municipal landfill in Southern Ontario, Canada - Methane capture system biofilm | ecosystem: Engineered > Solid waste > Landfill > Unclassified ...
TAATCCTTGTATTTAAATCAAGATTGATAAAATCAGGGAAGGAGAATTCTTCTTTCTTTTCTTCCTTTATCTCTTCCTTCTTATTCTTCTTTTCCCAATCCTTTAAGATAAACTTATCCATATCAAGATTACCTTTAAGGCTAAACCTATCCTTCTTATTAAATATATAAGGTAGGATATCTATTATCTCTGCTTTAAGTTCAAGGTTTGAATTTCCAAGTTTAGCTTTTAGGTTATTGATAATAATAGATTGGTTATTGAAAATAAATTCTGAGTTTATATTTCTTATACTTTGAGGAATCCTATTATCTAAGTAATTAGCCTTAGATACTTTTGCGCTCCCTTTCATATAAATCTTTTCAACCCCCTTTTTACTTATATCTTCAAAGCTTTTTAAATCTCCTTTAAGTTCTAAATCTAAATCTAAATTACCATTTAATTCCTTAATATCTTTTTGGTTTAAAAGGTCTTTTATTTTTTCTAAACCAATATTTGCCTTAATCCTTGTATCAATTTTTAAGGATGAAAAGTCTTCAATCTTTGCGTAGCCAGAGATTTTCCCATTATTCCAATTGGTAGAGAAATTATCCAATCGAATATAAGAGGTTTGGGATTTCCTTTCTTTCCCGTTTGAAAAACTTCCTTTAAGATTAATATTACTAAGGATTAGGTTTAGTTTTTTATTGCTAAGGTTTCCATTCTTAATGCTAAAGTTTGAATTAATATTGGGAATGCTTTTATGGCTTAGCTCCCCATTCATTCTAAAGTCAAAATCAATAAAACCATTGCTCTTATAATCCTTAATATTCGAAGCATAGCTCTCAGGGAGAAGTTTTATTAATTCTTCAATCTTTATTTCCTTGCTTTTAATTATAAGGTCAATATTATTCTCTCCCTTATAATTCAATTTACCATCTACTGAAAATAAAAGGTCATTGAGCAATAAGTCCCCAGAGCGAATAATAATATCTTTTGTAGAAGTATTGCCCAAATACTCAATAGAGGCTTTAATATCTGTATTAGTGGATAAAACAAGATTATCTAATATAATCTTTTCAATTATACCTTTTGTATTAATGCTGACTTTATGCTCTTTCTCGTTAAAGTCTCCTTTAGCATTAGCCGAATTAAGCATAATTGAGTAAAGCTGTTTGGTGAATTTATTATTATAAGTGTACCTTATATTGGTAAACTTTATCCTATTTAGCGAAAAGGCAAACTTAGAATCTTTATTGGGTTGAGAACTCTTCCAAAATATATAATTCTCCCTTCCAAGAGAATCAATATTCATATTAAAACAACCATTCTTTGCACTTATAGTCTTAATCCTATAATTATTCTCAAGTATATCCAATACATTAAAACTTAGGTGTAGTTTATTGAAAAAGAATAGCGTGTCAGCTTTGGTTTGATTAATGTTTTGAAATTCTTTAGGCTCGTAAGCCAATACATTATTCAAATAAAAAGAAGCATAAGGAAAGGTCTTGAAAAACTCTATCCCTATGCTTTGCACTTTAATCTCTGTAAGTAATTCTTTGTTTATTTCTGATATTATCAGTTGTTTAACCTTGTCTCTTTGAGAATAAACAATAATTGCACCTACCATGGTCAAAACCACAAAAACAGCTATGAACCAAAGCAAAATCTTAATAAGCTTTTTAGCAATTTCTTTATTCATTTACTCTCTAAGAACAGTGTTTTACATCTAAAAATCAAATAACTTAAACAATAAAATTTATTTAGTTTACAGCCTTCAACATTTTTAAGAATCCAACCTCTTTTTCAGTCAAAAACCTATAAGTTCCCTTAGGTAACTCCTTCTTTGTTAAGCCTGCAAATACAACTCTATCTAATTTAACAACCTCATAGCCCAAGTATTCAAATAGTCTTCTTACAATTCTGTTTTTCCCAGAATGTATCTCAATACCTATCTTCTTTTTGTCTAAACCATCTCCAACAAAATGTGCCTGGTCAACAACAGTTACCCCGTCCTCTAATTCAATACCCTCAACTAATCTTGTTAAATCTGCTTGAGTAACGTTTTTGTCTGTTTCAACATGGTAAACCTTTCTTGCTCCAAAAGAAGGGTGGGTTAGTTTCTTAGCCATTTCTCCATCATTTGTAAATAGCAAAATCCCTGTTGTGTTTCTGTCCAAGCGTCCTACTGGATAAATTCTTTCCTTGCAAGCTCCATGAATTAGATTCATTACAGTTTTTCTTTTCTGTGGGTCGTCGGAAGTTGTAATATATCCCTTAGGTTTATTAAGTAGTAAATACTTCTTTTTCTCATTAACTAATCTTTCTCCACCGTATACTATAATATCCTCTGGGCTTACTTTATACCCCATTTCAGTTACAATATTTCCATTAACTGAAACTGCACCAGCTGCAATTAATACATCAGCATCTCTTCTTGAACAAATTCCAGAATTTGAGATATATTTATTAAGCCTGATTAAACCATCATCATTGTTCTCTCGCTTAACAATCTTAGGACTTGAAAATCTACTGCCTCCTCGTCTATCATCGCCTCTTCTTTCGTACCTATTATCTCCTCTTCTATCATCACCCCTTCTTTCTCCTCTGTCATCTCTTCTCTCAAATCTTTCTCCTCCACGTCTATCGTCGGTTCTTCTGTCGAATCTTCTTTCGTCTCTATCGTCTCTTCTTCTATCCTCACCCCTTCTTTCAAATCTGTCGTCACCTCTTCTGTCGTTTCTTCTATCTGTGAAATTATCTCTTCTCTCGAAATTTCTTTCGCCGCCTCTTTCGTCTCTTCTTTCAAAACTTCTTCTTTCAGGCCTTTCTCTCGAATTGTCTCTGTCAAATTTAATTTCTTTAGGTCTTTCGCTCCTTCTTTCATAAGAGCCTTGTTCTCTGTTAAATCCTCGGGAAAATGTTCTTTGACTTGAATCTCTTTCCTCTCTTGGGCCTTCTCTTCTTGGCCTCTTTTCTCTACTTGGAGTTTGACCTCTCTCAGGCTTTCTTCCTCCAAAATTTCTTTTTTCTCTTTCCATTATAGTAAATAAATAACTTGCAAAGATATAAATAAAAAACAGAATTAGAGTGAATTATTTCTCAATTCACTCTAATTTAACATTGTGCAAGATTTGTATTGAGTCTAATATTTAGCTATTCAGACAAATAATCTCTCTATTTCTTGCTTAGTTTAGTCTTAAAGATAAGACTATCCAAGGAGAATTTACCTCCTCCTACTATAAAGAAAAAGCTAAATATACTTAAATAGAGCAGGGACATTTCTTTAACAGCAAGGGGGTCGGTTGCATGAGCTACAAATGCAGCCATTAACATTGTAATTATTAAAGGGATGCTTGAAAGTCTTATTAGAAATCCGAAAATCAAGGCAATAGCACAACCAAGTTCTGCAAAAATTACAAGGATTAAATTCCATTTGCTTCCAATTCCCAATAAATCTGGGAAAACCTGAGAAAGCTCAGCAAAATTCATAAGTTTAGGAATGCCATGAGTAAGCATCAAACCTCCAACTACTAAACGAAAAAGTAGTAATCCAAAAGAAATTAGGTTATTTGAACTTGTATAACCTAAAAAGTTTCTTATATTCATCTTTAATTAGTTTTTTTGTTAGTAAATATAATAATTCTCTTTTCATATTAATAAAGGAATCTAAAGACAAACAATTTTAAATAGAATTTTGTTCGAATAAAGCCAAGGGAATAAGGTTTTAAACTAAGGAAATCAAGTTCCAAAAAAATGTAATTTGATTTCATTCTAATATAATGCCATTATATGGACGATATAATGCCATTATACTTGCAATATAATGCGGTTATTTCGGGCAAATAATGGCATTATACTGAAAATATAATGCGGTTATATGAGATTGGATTCAAAATCCATTTTTTCCTTTCTTAGTTCTATTAGTTTAAATCTTTGATTTATTGGAATAAAAAAACTCCATCTTAGATTTTAACCTAAGATGGAGTCCATAAATATTGATTAATAGGTTTATTTTTTAGGAACCTTAATAGTTTCTCCGTGGTCTTTCACTATTGTTTCTAACCATTTCTTATTATAGTGAGGTTGCATAGGGAATACGTTTTGACCTTTTCTATACTCGCTTTCTTCAAAACGACCATCTTTTTCTTTCTTGATATTACCATCCATATACTTAACGAGTAAGTATTGACTTAGTGTTTTCCATGTTGAGAAAGTTTCTTCAGATTTTCTATTTGAGAATCGAGTTATTTCACTGTTAATTTGGTCTGCTTTGTTCTCATTTGCCATTGCAATTAATTTCTTATCCAAAGCCTCAACCTCAGAAATAAATCTTGATTCTAATTCAAATTGTTTTGCTCTAACGTCCTTAATCATATCAGAGTAACGTCCGTAAGTAAGGTTTGTAACAAGGTTGAATAACCAGAAAGCAGAGGTTTCGGAATATGTAACCATATTTCCATTACCTACTCTAAAGCATTCAGGAACCTGAGTTAGGCTTGAATACATTGGAACATAAACAGTAGAATATGTATCATCAACTCCAAACCAAAGGATTCCTTTTGCTCCTTCTGGCATCCAGCTTCTTGACTGTCCTACAAGAGAAAAGCCAGTTTGTTGAGTAGATATAGCTCTTTCATGAACATAACTTTCGCCATTTACCTCAAAACCCATAGGTCTCCAACGGTAAGGAGAATTAAATGGTCCACCACCAATATCCTTAGTCATATCCATAGCAGTCCCTTGGTAATGGTCTCTCATTAGCTCCATAACATCATGAACTGATAATTTGTTTGTAGGCTTAATCCAAAGCGGCATACGATTCTTTAGGTCATGACCCATAGCGTATGATTCGTATTTCTTCATTGAAGGGTCGCATTTTAAGAAACCAGAATAAACTCTTGCTTCGCAACCTCTTGCAGCACTGAATGTGATAGGTGCATAGGTGTCAGAGAAAGAGAAATCAGCATCGCTTCCATTATAATAACCTTTATGGCGAGCAAATTCAATAACATCTGCTGCGTAAACAACCTCTACCTCTGGGCGGAATATCTCTTTTATATTATTTGAAGAGATAGATTTAAAGCTTTTCTTAACTTCTTGAGGGAATTGAGTAATACGAGCATGGTTAGCATGACCTGAGATATATCCATCAGGGATTCTCATAGCTACCCAAACAGCTCCTCTTTTGATTTTGTTATTTATTACAGTCTTTCCTTTTTTGTCTTGAACTTCCTTACCATTAGCGTCTAATTTTACTTCAGGTTTTTCTCCCTTACCTATCATTTCTAATATCCAAACCTCGTTAGGGTCAGAGATTGAGAAAGATTCCCCAGATGAATAATAACCATAGTTTTCTACAAATTCGGTCATAATCTTTATAGCTTCACGAGCGTTCTTTGCTCTTTGAAGTGTGATATATATTAATGAACCATAATCGATTCCTCCATTAGGGTCGTGTAGTTCATCTCTACCTCCGTAGGTTGTTTCGGTGATAAATAATCCCCATTGGTTAGAATTTCCAACTGTTGTGTAGGTATTAGCTACCTGAGGTATCTTTACTAAGCTCTTACCAGAGTCCCAGTCAACTATTTGCAACATTGTTCCCTCTGGGAATTGAGCAGCACGATTATAATATAATTCACCATAAAGTGTATGTGAGTCTGCTGCATAGGTTATCATAGTAGAACCATCCTTAGAGGCTCCCTTAGTAACCAAAAAACTTGTACAAGCATTGGCATTCATTATGCCTAATGTCAGGACAATTGATGTAAGTAGCGAGGCTAAAAACGTTAATTTTCTCATCTTAATTTTGATTTGTTATTACTTATATATTAATTGATTATTCTTGTATTAATTAACGGAACAAAGATATAATTATTTTTTAACTTACCAAAGTTCCGATATGTTCTCCACTAATTACCTTGGATAAATTACCCTTTTTGTTCATATCGAAGACATAGATAGGGAGATTGTTTTCTTGGCAAAGAGCAAAAGCAGTAAGGTCCATAATCTTTAATCTATTACTTAAAGCTTCTTCAAAGCTTAGGGTAGAATATTTCTTTGCCATTGGGTCTTTTTCAGGGTCTGCAGTATAAACTCCATCAACTCTCGTCCCTTTTAGAATAACATCGGCTTGCATTTCAATTGCACGAAGAGCTGATGCAGTATCGGTAGTGAAATAAGGATTTCCTGTCCCTCCACCAATAATTACAACCTTCCCTTCATTAAGAGCATCGCCTGCTCTTTTCCTTGAATGTTCCCTGCAAATAGGCTCGATAGCAAGACCTGATAATAATTCAGTTTTTACTCCATGTTTTTCTAATTCAGCTTGAATTGCCATACTGTTAATAATGGTTGCCATCATTCCCATATAGTCTCCTTGAACTCTATCCATTCCCTTAGCAGCTCCTTGAAGACCTCTGAAAATATTACCGCCACCGATTACAATCCCAATTTGGCATCCTAATTCCAAAGCTGATTTAATTTCTAAAGCATATTGCTCTAAAACCTCAGGAGAAATCCCATAAGCTTGTTCTCCCATAAGCGATTCTCCGCTTAACTTTAATAATATTCTCTTGTATTTCATATTAATCTATATTGTTTTCAAATAAACAAGCGTCTCCAAAGGAAAGGAAACGGAAATCATTTTCCAAAGCAAATTTATAAGCTTCTTTCCATTTTTCTCCAATCATTGCAGAAACTAATAATAATAATGTACTCTTGGGTTGATGGAAATTTGTAACCATTGCCTTTACTATTCTATACTTATAGCCAGGCATAATGATAATTTGTGTTTGCCCATAAAGATGATTAGTTTTTTCCTTATCCATTCTTTGGATAATTGCATTTAAAGCCTCCTTAGTCTCAATATTTACCTCCCTATTATAAGGCTCCCATTGTTTTATATCAATCTCATTTTCGTAATCACAATTCTCCATTAGCATTACTCCATGCCAATAAAGACTTTCAATTGTTCTTACAGAGGTAGTCCCAATGCAGGTAATTCCTTTATCAATATAATTGATAATATCTTGAATAACTGTTTTAGGTATTTCTATCTTTTCGGTATGCATTATATGCTCTGAAATGTTCTCAGTGCTTACTGGCTTAAATGTTCCTGCTCCAACGTGAAGAGTTACAAACCTAGATTCAATTCCTTTCTCTTTAAGGTCATTAAAGGTTTGTTCAGTAAAGTGAAGCCCTGCAGTAGGAGCTGCAACAGAGCCCTCTTCCTTAGCATAAATTGTTTGGTAATCCGAATTATCGCTCTCAATTGCTTCTCTGTTAAGATAAGGAGGGAGAGGAATAACCCCCATTAGTCCAAGAATTTCCGCAAAGCTAAAGCTCTCATTCCAGTTAAACTCAATAATCCAAGCGTTATCCTCTTGTTTTATTCTCTTTGCACTAAGAATTAATTCCTTATTATTATAAGTAACTCTTTTAACTAATTCCCCTGTCTTCCACTTCTTATTATTCCCAACAAAACACTTCCACTGTCCTTTTTCTCTTTGGGCAAATGCAATATTTATCTCATTAGGCAAATAAGGTTCGAGACAGAAAATCTCAATTACACTTCCTGTTTCCTTTTTAAAGAAAAGCCTTGCATGAACAACCTTAGTATTATTGTAGATTAAAAGATTGTCCTTATCAATAATTTGGGGCAACTCAAAGAATTCTCTCTTCGAAATTGCCCCATTTCTTAATACAAGGAGTTTTGCTCTATCCCTTATCTCTAAAGGAAATTTTGCTATTTTCTCTTCAGGTAAATTATAATTATAGTCTTCAATACTAATATTCACTCCCTGTGAAACCATTCCTTATTATTCAGTGATATGAAGTGTATAGCTTTCCATAATAGGGTTATGCAAAAGTTCTTTACAAGCTCTGTCAGCAAGACTAAAAGCTTCTTCTTTGTCTTTTGCCTCTATTTCCAAACTAATATGTTTTCCAATTCTTACATCTTGGATTTTTTCTAATCCAATATTCTTCATTGAAGAGGTAACAGCTTTGCCTTGTGGGTCTAATAAAGCTTTTAAAGGCATAACATCAATTTCCGCGATAAATTTCATCTTTTATATGTATTAAATATTAATGATACTATTATATATAGTGCAATTACGAATGGAATTGCATAAAAGTTAATTGCAAAAATAAGAAATAAAGCTATGATAATAAAAATAAACCTTTCTTTATTATCTTTCCAGCCAAGATTTTTAAATTTCAATGAGAGGAGTTTTAGTTCTGAAACCAAAAGAAATGAAAAGATTAGAGAGAGGATTATAATTGTATATGAATTAGTAAGGAATAAAGATATGTTATGAGTAAATTCAAGTTTAATACCCCATAAATAAATTCCAGTTTGCTCAAAATATTGTATTAAAGCAATTGAAACCCAAAAAATAGCATTAGCAGGAGTAGGAACACCTATAAAACTCTCTTCCTGTCTTGTATCTAAATTAAATTTCGCTAATCTATAAGCACTCATTAATGCCATAAGTAAAGGGATAAATGCTAAATAATAAAATGCTCCACCATTTTGTTGGAAGTTCCTATTTAAGATTTCCACTACAATAAGGCTTGGGGCAACTCCAAAACTAACTACATCTGCTAAAGAATCTAATTCCTTTCCAATAGGAGAGGATACTTTTAGAATTCGTGCAAACATCCCATCGAAGAAATCAAAAAAGGCTCCCAAGAGAATTAAAAGAGAAGGATAGAGAAGGTTTTGAGTCTTGAAAAGTAAATAAATAGAAAGTATGCCAGATAGCAGATTAAGCAGAGTAATGGTATTTGGGATTTGTTTTCTAATCATTTTTTTATTGCTTTTAAAGCTTCAAAATTACTGATTAATTAGCAACTAACCTAAGATTTAATCAATTTTATAGGCAGATTAGTAGTTATTTTCTTTATATTTGCAGATTGAAAATCTATACAAACATCGAATAGTATGCGAAGAATTAGCCTAAAACCTATATGGTTATTACTTATTTTTATATCAGTATTTAATTTTCTTTCATGTACTCCTGACCCATATTCTCCAAGTGAAGAATGGGAAGGAAGATGGAAAATTGAAGAAGAGATTACCTATCCTCAAAAGAAATCAACCTCAGGAAGTATTTGGTTAAATCCCAATAATGATAGAGAATTAATGATTAGTGGAGAATTGTTTGGATTAAACTCTTCTTTTATTATTACTGCTAAGGTAAATTCTACTACTACTATTAGTTATGAAAGAGTTGGAGATTTTACAATTAAAGGAACGGCAACGCTTAACTCTGACAAACAAATTACTTTTAAATTTACCTATACTTCGGAGTTTGGCAATTCGGAATCTTATACAAGAAAAGCAATAAAAATATAAAACTTAAATATTTAAGCCTTATGACAGATTTATCAAAAAATTTAATTGAAGAAGCAAAAGGAAATATGGCAGGAGCTGTATCTCATTTGGATGGAGCAATGCATAAAATACGTGCAGGTAAAGCTTCTCCTTCAATGCTTGAGGGAATTAAAGTGGATTATTATGGAAATCCAACTCCAATCGAACAGGTTGCTAATATATCTACTCCAGATCCAAAGCAAATCCTTATTCAACCATGGGAAAAAACAATGCTTTCTCCTATCGATAAAGCAATATTAGCAGCGAACCTTGGGTTTACTCCAAAATTTGAAGGTGATACTCTTAGAATTACTCTTCCTCCAGTTACTGAAGAAAGAAGAAGAGATTTAGTAAAAAGAGCAAAAGCAGAGATTGAGGATGGAAAGGTTAGCATAAGAAACGTAAGACGTAATATTATGGATAAGGTTAAGAAGCTTAAAGACCAAGGAGTATCTGAAGATGAGATTAAAACTGTAGAAAAAGAAATAGATGCTATTACAGATAAATACATCAAGGAAGCTGATGCCTTATTGGTAGTAAAGGAAAAAGAAATAATGTCTATCTAAATTAAGCTTTTCTTTTTATGAAAATACCTTTTTCTCCTCCATTTATTGATCAAGATATAATTGATGAGGTAAACGATTCCTTGCTCTCAGGCTGGATAACTACTGGTCCAAAAGTAGCAAGCTTGGAAAAAGAATTGCAGGCTTATACTAAGGCAAAAAGAGTTAATTGTGTTAATTCATGGACTTCTGGTGCAATTCTAACTATGAGATGGTTAGGTCTAAAGCCTGGTGATGAGGTAATAATTCCTTCTTATACCTATTGTGCTACTGCTATGGCAGTAATGGATGCAGGAGCTAAGCCTATTATGGTCGATATTACTAATAATCTAACTATTGACTTAGAGGAAATTCGCAAAGCTATTACTCCAAGAACAAAGGTTATTATTCCTGTGGATTTGCGACTATATTGGGATTAAGCAATTAATAGAATCGAAGGAGATTAAGGATATGTATATTGCTAATGGGAGTGTTCAGGAAAAATTAGGTCGCATCTTGCTTCTAAGCGATTCTGCCCACTCTCTTGGAGCAATGCTTGAGGATAAACATATCTCAGAAATTGCAGATGTAACAATTCTCTCGCTTCACGCTGTTAAGAATATTACCTCTGCCGAGGGGGGTGCAATTTGCTTAAACCTTCCAAGCCCATTTGATAATGACGAATTATACAAAGAGCTAAGAATCCTTTCTCTTAATGGTCAAACAAAGGATGCATTTACAAAGACTCAGGCTGGAGCATGGAGATATGATATAGTGGCTCACGGAATGAAGATAAATATGCCAGATGTAAACGCTGCAATAGCACTTGCTCAGTTAAGCAAATACGATTATCTGCTTTCCGAAAGGAAAAGGGTTTATGAGCGTTATTCAGAGCTTTTAAAAGAATATCATTGGGCAATACTTCCAGAACAGGACTCAGATAAACTGAAAACATCTTACCATCTTTATCCATTAAGAATTAATCCTATTTCGGAAGAACAAAGAGATAAATTAATACAATATATGGCGGAGAAAGATATAGCAACCAATGTTCACTATATCCCAATGCCTATGCTTACTCTGTTTAAGGAAATGGGATATAAGATAGAGGATTATCCAGTTGCTTTTGATAATTATAAGAGGGAAATATCTTTGCCAATTTATCCTCAGCTAACAGATATTCAGATAGATTATATCGTAAAAAATCTTGTTGAAGGGTATTATTCATTAACTCTTTAAAATGAAGAGAGCTTTTGATTTTATCTTCTCCTTTATAGGGCTAATTCTTCTTAGCCCTATATTTCTTATTATTTCCTTGCTAATTGCTCTTAGCTCCAAGGGAGGAGTGTTTTACAAACAAACAAGGGTAGGAAAGAATAATAAAGATTTCAAAGTATATAAGTTCCGCTCCATGATAGTTAATGCCGATAAGAAAGGTTTATTATCAATTGGAAAAGATGGTCGCGACCCAAGAGTAACAAAGATTGGATATATACTTAGAAAATATAAATTTGACGAATTGCCTCAACTAATAAATGTAATTAAAGGAGATATGTCGTTGGTAGGTCCAAGACCTGAGGTTAGGCAATATGTTGATTTATACGATGATAATCAAAAAGAAATACTAAAAGTAAGACCAGGCATTACTGATATTGCCTCAATTACCTTTAAAAACGAAAACGATTTACTCTCTCAAAACCCTAATCCAGAGGACTACTATATCCAAGAAATTATGCCTAAGAAAATCTCCCTAAGCCTTGAGTATGTCAAAACCAGAACCTTAATAAAAGATATAAAGCTAATCTTTAAAACAATATTAGGTTAATCAACAAGAATTCAATGTAATTGTCTTAATTAGGATTAAAGGATTATTGTCTGAATTAGGATTTATAGGATTAATGGATTCTTGCTTTGCGTCATTGCGAACCGAATAATCACACGCTTTGCGTCATTGCGAGGACGGAGGACGAAGCAATCCAGAATAATTGTCTGAATCAGGATTTACAGGATTAAAGGATTTACATGATTTCCTGGATTCTTGCTGACGCAAGCGACTAAAGTCGATAAGCTTCGTCCTCCGTCCTCGCAATTAAGTGATACAACAAAACCCCGTAGGGGTGAAATTATGGTCGTTAATATTTTATCCCTTTTTCTTTGGATTTTTCTTTGAGAAAAATTATTTTTTCCTTGAGATAATTTATTTTTTCTTTGAGAAAAATTCTTGTAAGGTATTTAAAATATTAGGGAGGTAGGGAGGCAATTTATACTCTTTATATATATAAAGGTATAAAACTACCTCCCTAAATGAAGAAGCTCCCTACTTTGTGTGCTTATAATAATTACTTATTTCATCAATCAATCACCCCTAAGGGGGTGAAAGGTTTATAGAAAACATTAAATTCCCATCCTATCCTACGACTATAAACCTTTGACCCTTTCAGAGTCGGATAACCAAACGAAAACGCTGAAACTTTTTATTGTTTCGGCGTAATTTGTTTTAGTCTATATTTATATTCATAGCATTTGCAACTCCTTTGCCATATTCTGGGTCTGCTTTGTAGCAATTTTCAATATGTCTTCTCTTGATAAATTCTTCGCATCCCTCCATATTCCTTGCTGTATTCTCAAACAAACATTGCTTTTCTTCTTGACTCATAAGTCTAAACAACATTCCAGGTTGGGTGTAGTAGTCGTTATCATATTCTCTTTCATTATAATGATAAGCATCGCCATTGATTTCTAAAGGTGGCTCTTGTTTCTCTGGGCTATCCTCCCACTCTTTATAACTATTAGGTTCGTAACCTAAGGTTCCACCATAATTATCATCAACCCTCATTGCTCCGTCTCTATGATAGGAATGGAAAGGACAACGAGGACGATTTACAGGTATAAGGTTGTGATTTACTCCTAAACGATACCTTTGAGCATCTCCATAAGAGAATAATCTTCCTTGAAGCATCTTATCAGGGGAGAACCCAATCCCTTCAACAATATTAGCAGGATTAAATGCAGCTTGTTCAACTTCGGCAAAATAGTTTTCAGGATTTCTATTAAGTTCCAATACCCCAACATCAATTAATGGGAAGTCTTTCTTAAGCCATACCTTAGTCAAATCGAAAGGGTTGAATTTATAGGTTTTTGCCTGTTCTTCGGTCATTAGCTGTATTTTAAGATTCCAACGTGGGAAATCACCCTTTTCAATACTATCAAATAAATCTCTTTGATTTGATTCTCTATCATTAGCAATAATATCAGCAGCTTCCATATCGGTTAAATTCTTTATCCCTTGTTGGGAAATGAAATGGAATTTAACCCAAATTCTCTTGTTTTCGGAGTTAATAAAACTATAGGTATGGCTTCCAAATCCGTGCATATGTCTATAGGAATAAGGAATACCACGAGTACTCATTGTAATTGTAACTTGATGAAGAGCCTCTGGCAAAGAAGTCCAAAAGTCCCAATTATTATTTGCACTTCTAAGATTAGTCTTAGGGTCTCTTTTTACAGCATGGTTAAGGTCTGGGAATTTCAATGGGTCACGAAGAAAGAATACAGGAGTATTATTCCCAACCAAATCCCAATTACCCTCATCGGTATAGAATTTTATAGCAAAACCTCTAATATCCCTTTCAGCATCAGCAGCACCTCTTTCTCCCGCAACGGTAGAGAATCTAACAAAACACTCTGTTTCTTTTCCTATATTTTTAAATATGGATGCCTTAGTGTATTTGGTAATATCGTGAGTTACGGTAAATTTACCATAAGCTCCAGAACCCTTGGCATGCATTCTTCTTTCGGGGATAACCTCTCTATCAAAATGAGCAAGTTTTTCTAAGAACCATATATCTTGAAGTAACATTGGTCCTCTTTGTCCTGCAGTCTGAGCATTTTGATTTTCAAACACAGGTCTACCATTAGTAGAAGTTAATTTCTTTTCCATAATAAAAATATAATAAGTTAGTAAATCTCTTATAACCAAAGGTGATTAATATTTACAACAAATCAAATATGTAAATGTTTAGATATATGAGCATTTTAATCAAAAGAATTTGGTAATAATTGATTAATTGCTTTACTTTGTATTATAATTTAGAACAGACTTACAGAAGTGAATAAAAAAGCAGAGGTAAAAATTCATCAATTCCAATTAAGGACTCTTCTTGATGAAGAAAGAATGGAAGTATATAATACAATATTAGCAAAACATGTATATTGTAATAATTGTAGAGGTGAAGCAAAAGAAGGAATAGAGGTTGAAGAGGTCGTTATTAATCACATAAGTGATATAATTGTTAGAGGGAGATGCAAAATTTGTAAAGGTAAGGTTGCAAGATATTTTGAGTTTGGAGAGGATGATGACTTTTTTGATAAGGTTGTGAACTTCAAAAATTCATTAAAGAATTAGAGCCATTTTAGAAATTATTTAAAGATATGCCTTAGGGCTTCTTTTGGGTAATATATAATCATTCTTGGACCGGAGAAACGCATTACTTCTCTTATTTGTTCTCGATATTCTTTCTTATAGCAATGTTTAGGACATTTCTTACATGAGGGTTTGCCCTCTTGGAAAGGGCAGTTATCCAATCTTTTTTTTGCGTATTGGATTAATTCATGGCAGTTATGGCAAAGCTTATTATTCTTTTCTTTCTTAGAACAATATAGCCCTACCATAAATTCCAAAATTCTTTTTTCTTTTTCTATCCTATTGGGCATAGATTAGGACAATAACTCTTTTACTATTTGAGATACTATTTTATTATCTGCCTTACCTGCAAATTCTTTTTGAGCAGCACCCATAACCTTACCCATATCCTTAGCAGAGCTTGCTCCAGTTTCTTTGATAATCTTTTCCAAAGATAAGCGAATATCATCTTCACTCATTTGCTCAGGAAGGTATTTCTCAATAATCCCCACTTGGAATATCTCGTCATTATAAAGATCCTCGCGGTTTTGTTCCTTATACATTAGAGCCGCTTCCTTTCTTTGTTTTACAAGTCTTTGAAGAGTTGCTATCTCATCCTTTTCTGCTATTTCGCCTGTAAAGTTTTTATCTGTCTTTAATAATAGTACAGCAGATTTTATTGCTCTTAAAGCTTCTAATTTTTCTTTTTCCTTTGCTAACATTGCCGCTTTAATATCGGCATTTATTCTTTCTTCTAATTTCATTTGTATTTTTATTTACTGGTTTGCTTCAATATCTTTTAAATTTTCTTCTATCATTTCTCTTAGGAATTTAATAATATCATTATTATTTAATGGTATCCCATCAAGAGCTTCTTTTATTTCTTGAGTATCAAAAGAGAATATATCCTTATCTGTTTTATAGTTCATAATAAAATGTATATCCTCGTTTTGAGCAATTGTTAGAACAAACACTCCAGCTAAATCACCCATAGGAGGGCGATCGATATTATTATGTTCAAACCAAAAGCATAGTTTAGTCCCCTTCCCTAATTCACTCTCAATCATAAATCCCCCATTGCACTGCTCAGCGTTCATCTTAATAAGAGGTAATCCTAAGCCTACCTTTCTTGTTGTTCGAGTAGTGCTATAAGGGTCAGTTACTTTTTCAAGAAATTCTTTACTCATACCTCTCCCATTGTCGGTAATAGTAAAGCGGAAAATATTATCCTTTAAGCTATCCTCTATTTCTAATTCAATAAGGGTTGAATCAACAACTGTTGAGTTTTGAAGTAAATCTAATATATGTAGTGAAAGGTCTTTCATTTCTAATTAATTATTGTTTCTACATAACGCCCATCCTTACCACAAATTGCTTGGCGAAACTCCCTAAAGCTAAGCTCTTTTATAACCAGATTGCAATAGGTGTCTCCAATGGAGTCGATAAAATGAGAGTCGGAATCTTGTATAAATTGGAATTTTTTTAGATAAGCATTCTTCTTTAGGAAGTTTGTCTTAGATATATGCCTTGATATTTCCAAAGCATGAGCTTTAATATCGGGTGGGACAAAACCTAATTGTGAAGTTAAGCTGTTTGCTGCCTTATTAACATGAGCCGGAACGAATAAACCGTTTAATGATTCTACTTTTTCATAGATTGCGTCAAGGTCGGCATCTATTGCATTAATCAATAAAAACTCTTTTTGGTCTATTATCTCTTCATCTTGATTCACCACCAATTGGTATCCAAACTTATCTTCATCCAAAGGTATTTTTGGAAGTTTCTCATCAAGCCATTCTTGAAATTTATCCAAGCTTTCCTTATCCTCAAAGAAACAAAGACAGTGAGCTTCTTCCTTAGAGGTAACCTCAGCTCCCATTATAACTAAAATACCTTCTTTTTCTCCTAATTCTTTGGTTAGTTTACAGTGAAGAGTAGAATTATGGTCGGTTATTGCAATACAATCCAATTGCTTCTCCTTAGCCTTAGCAATAATATTAGTGGGACTCATTTCCAAATCACCACAAGGCGAAAGAACAGTGTGAATATGCAAGTCGGCCTTAAAGGATTTCATTACTTTATTGTAGTAATGAATAGATCTCTCCAGTTATTTCAAATGCTTCTTTGCTGGTCGAAAGAATTGGGATGCCCTCTTCATTGCTTTGTTCTATTGTGTCTGCATTTGGTTCAAGGTCTTTTACAAGTACAATACAAGCAAGTTCTTTTAAGGATGCTATTGCCATAATATTCTTATGAGTTTGAAGGGTTATCCAGCATTGTCCCATTTCTGCATTACCCATAACATCACTTAATAAATCAGAGGTATATCCTCCATCTATCTTATTATCTAATCCTTTTTCACCTGAAACAACTCTAAGGTTTAGTTTTTCTGATAATTCTCTTACTGTCATAATTCTCTTTGGTTTTTCTATTTAAATCTATTTCTTAATTCTTCCTTAAGAAATTCTGAGGCTCTTTCGGTTGGGGTTTTCTTTCCTCCAAGGCTTTCTAAAAGTTTTCCTGCAAAGCTTGTTGGATTTACTTCCTCTTTATTATTAGAGTATAGATTATTTATTAAGCTAATTGTTTCTTCCTTTGCGTTTTTCACATGGCTCCAAGCTTGGGAAGAAATATATAGTTGTTGGGATTGATTATACTCAAACTCGTTTCTAATATTTTGAATCATTACATCCTTAAAGAGATGAGTATCCATTCCTGGTTGGAAACAACGAAGAACTAATGAGTTTGGGTCAATTCTTTCTAAAAACATAATAAGACGTTCGTATGCCTGAAGCTGAATAGGGGTGATAATATTCGTAACCTCCTTATCCTTTATCTTCTTAAGTTCAAGCAATTTCATTTTTTCTTCATTCTCAATAAATCTCTTTAATGATTTAATATTATAAAGGCTTATAATAAACAAAGCTATAAGAAAACTTAAAGAGAGAATAATAAAAAGTGTTATAGTCATAATTATCTGTTTTTATATGTTTATCAATTTTTCTAATCAAGTTTCAATACTGCAAGGAATGCCGATTGAGGAACTTCCACATTACCTACCTGACGCATCCTCTTCTTTCCTTCCTTTTGTTTTTCCAATAGTTTACGCTTACGAGAAATATCTCCTCCATAACATTTTGCAGTTACGTCTTTTCTAACAGCCTTAACGGTTTCTCTTGCAATAATCTTAGACCCAATTGCTGCCTGTATTGCAATATCGAACTGTTGCCTTGGGATTAATTCCTTAAGCTTTTCACACATCTTTCTCCCAAGCGGATAAGCATTGTCGAAGTGAGTAAGAGCAGAAAGAGCATCTACAGGATCACCATTAAGGAGGATTTCTAATCTAACAAGTTTTGAAGGTTTGAAATCCAAGGGATGATAGTCGAAGGATGCATAACCTTTTGAAATAGATTTTAATTTATCATAGAAATCAAATACAATCTCTCCTAATGGCATCTCGAATACTATCTCAGCCCTATCGCTTGTTAGGTAGGTTTGGTTTTTAAGTATTCCTCTCTTATCAATACAAAGTGTTAGGATAGCCCCAATATATTCTGACTTTGTTATAATTGAGGCTATAATATAAGGTTCTTCAATAAAGTTTATATAATTAGGTTCAGGCAAACCACTTGGATTATATACATCAAGTATCTCTCCCTTATTGGTATGTACCTTATAGTTTACGTTAGGAACTGTTGTGATTACATCTATATTAAACTCTCTTGTAAGTCTTTCCTGAACAATCTCCATATGCAATAATCCAAGGAAACCGCAACGGAATCCGAACCCAAGGGCTAATGAGCTTTCTGGTTCGAAGGTAAGGCTGGCATCGTTAAGCTGTAGCTTTTCAATAGAAGCTCTTAATTCTTCATAGTCATCTGCATCTACTGGATAAATCCCAGCAAAAACCATTGGCTTAACATTCTCAAATCCTGCAATAGCTTCCTTGCATGGATTTTCAACCGTTGTAATTGTATCTCCAACCTTAACCTCTTTCGAGGTTTTAATTCCTGAAATAATATACCCTACATCTCCAACAGATAATGTTGTTCTTGGCTCTGGCTTAAGTTTCAAAACTCCTATCTCATCTGCATTATATTCCTTTCCAGTGTTTACAAACTTAACCTTTTCTCCTTTACGAATGGAACCATTCATTATTCTGAAATAGGAAATTATACCTCTAAAACTATTAAAAACAGAATCGAAGATAAGGGCTTGCAAAGGAGCATTTTCATCTCCCTTTGGATGAGGTACTTTTTCTATAATTGCTTCCAAAATCTTCTCTACTCCAAGACCTGTTTTTCCTGAAGCAGGAATAATATCATCTAAATCACATCCTATAAGGTCTATAATCTGGTCGCTAACTTCCTCAGGCATGGAATTAGGCAGGTCCATCTTATTAAGTATAGGTATAATCTCAAGATTATTATCAATTGCTTGATAAAGGTTTGAGATTGTTTGGGCTTGAATACCCTGAGTAGAGTCGATAATCAATAATGCTCCCTCACAGGCAGCAATAGAGCGGGAAACTTCATAACTAAAGTCCACATGACCGGGAGTATCGATAAGGTTAAGGTAGTATTTCTCTCCCTTATAAAGATATTCCATTTGGATAGCATGGGATTTGATAGTGATTCCTCTTTCTTTTTCAAGGTCCATATTATCCAAAACCTGATTCTCCATATCCCTTGAGGAAACAGTCTTAGTAAATTCTAAGAGTCTGTCAGCCAAGGTGCTTTTCCCATGGTCAATATGTGCAATTATACAAAAATTCCTGATATTCTTCATCTACTTATATTTCTTCTTTCTAATTTCTCTGCCCTATTAATAGCAACTTGCAAAGATACGAGAATTTTTAAAAACTAAGCATATACAAGGCTTAATCATTTCGATTAATCATGCACAATTAATACAAGGGAATTTTACTCAAGAATTATTGTTTTGGATATAATTCCTTTTGATGTTTTAAGTTTAAATACATATAAACCTGTAACAAGATTGCTGATATCAATAGTTTTCTCGATAGAATTCATCACAATTTTTCTTTGCATTACTCCTTTTATATCGAATATTTCCAAATCATGAATTTTAAATTGACTTTTAATATTTACCTGTCCTTTACTCGGATTTGGATAAATATTTATAGAATCAATTAGCTCTATTTTATTTAAACTACTTGTAGAGTCATTTCTCGGAATTAATATAATTGGTAAGAACTCAATAAAAGTCTTTTGAAACATCTCATAAACCGAATCCTCAGAAAATTTTATCCACTTACCATCTTTCATAAAAAGAGGACTATACGACGATTGGCACCCCATAATTGTATCTAAACAAGCAGAGGTGTCATATATACTACAACTATGATTAAATGTCATAGCTGTTCCGTAATCAATTTTTATTTTTGATATATCTGCTGACAAATAGAAATCCTTAACACTTACATAATCTCCAAAATAATAATTTTTAATTGGACATTGATTTGGTTTTGGACTATACATAACAGTATCAGATGAGGTTATTGGAGTACTGATTATCTCATTAAAATTTGTGTCCAATAATCTAAATCTATAGTATCCGTAAGTGCTTCCTACCGGCAGAATCCCATGAGCTCTTACAGCAACTCCACAGATTAAAATATTAGAATCAAGATGATAAGGTTGAGCAAATGCCTCAGGTTGATATGCGTTTGAAGAGATTACAACTCCTTCCAAAATATCAGGAGGTATTATATTTCCTAATGAGTCGTACTGAGCAGTATAACAATTAAGTTGTTTAATCCTATACCATCCTCCGAAAACACTTGTCCCCCAAACAGATGTTGAACTTCCCCAGATCCATGTAGTAGAATCAAATGACATATCACAGCCAATCAATTCCGAAGGATAATAAACAACTGTATCGTAATTTTGCTGAGCGTTAGTTTGAATAAAACCTAACGTTAATAATAATACTAAAATTGTCTTTTTCATAATTTAATTATTTATTTTCTATACATAAATCTGTGTTTCCTAATTTAATAGAAGGAGAAAGAGTTACCTTATTAATTATAACATTTGGGACAGGGACTTCAAGGTATAAGCCTTCTATCATATCCCAGTTACATGTTGTCAAAAAATCATTGCCTATCCTATAGAACCCTACAGGATAAGGTTTTTCTACTGCAGGATATAAATATTTTCTTTTGCAGACTGATTCTGAATTATCATAATTATTAAACATTAATGGTTCGCCATTTGAATAAATAGGATTATTTGCATTAAATCCAAAAAGCCTGCAACTATATTCTGTATCATCTATTAAATAATTATCATTATTAAAATGAGATAAAACTCTCCATCTAGGTTTTACTACTCCATACAGAGGATAAGATTTAAAAGCGCTTGCTTCATAATAATTTGTAAATGACGTTGATTGGAAATAATTATTAAAAGCAGTATTATTAGTTAACTCATATACTACATCCTCATTATTATTATCTTCTTTTAAAATTAATGATTTTCCAGCAAAAACACCCCCTAGCACTTGTTCTATATCCCAAACATTCAAATTATTCCCGTAAATATTTTCGTTTATTCTTGTTGACAACAAACAAAAATTCTGTGGAGTAGGTCTGTATATCATATGATTTATTACATTAGCATACAAACCATCTGCTTGGTCATAATGAATATATGACATTAAAAATGTATAGCTAGGTTGTAATAAATTTGGAGAGCTTTTGGTATCTTCTAGTTTTACATCGTATATTCCCTTTAATACATTTGATTCGTAATATTGTCCATTCGAACAATTATACCAATCAATATTAAAGAAATAATGATTTTCTTGAAAAGTATTTCTATCAAATCGTCTATAATTGACTCTTGAGGATAGTTCCATCCCGTTAGGTGCATATTTTTTTAATAGATAATTAGTCTCATAAATTAAGGATACGACTCCAATATTTCCATCTGAGTATGTGTCATCTGAAATTACAATATCCTGAAATTTTTCAACATTTGTTTTATTACGAGAACGATAATAGTGAAACTTATTACAGAACTGGTTAAATCCAGTATGATGTTCTGTTATCTCGTATTTAATTAAAAAGTCAAATGATTCCATTGGAGAATAACTTGGAGGAGCCCCTGGATAAGGAGAAAATTGCAAGAAATGCCCATATTCCATTTCTCCAATACCTACTACAATGATTTGACCTAAATTATTCTTATATACTCTTAGTTTTCTAATTATTTTTGATAAAGGGATTTTTGATATTTTCAAAATTGGACTAATGTGATTCTGATTAAATAATTCATCGACACCAATATATCCAATAAAACCATCCATTTGATTATTCCCATCATCCGTAATATATCCACAAAAATATATAGTATCTGAAAGGACTTCAATATCTGTAACCTTATATCCAGCTGGGAAGTATTGCTTATGATTCGTTAGTGGCATGGCTGATTTTGGCAACATATAAATTGAACTATAAACTGAGTTGATGCTAGGTTGAGATACATAAGCATCAGCTAATCCAATATGAGAATTAGTCCGATGAATTAATTTTTGTGGTTTGATTAATAAGGAGTCATTAATTTTTGCTATTGTCCCTTGAGCTACCTGAGCATTTGTATTAAACATAATGCCTAGCATACATGTAATGTAAATCAATAATAATTTATTCATTTTAATTTCTTATTTATAAAACTCTATTTTATGATAAATGGATAGTGCAAAGATAATAAAAAATTAGAGTTTCCAAAAAAAATAGATATTATTTTTTACTATTAAAGTTCGAAAAAAGGTCAAGATGTAATATTTTCCTTCTTTACGTTACTATCTTTGTTACATTTAAAGCAGCTATGAAGATACGAAAATTTTTAAAAACTAAGCATATACAAGGCTTAATCATTTCGATTAATCATGCACAATTAATATCTTGAGATGAAATTTACATATCTTTAACCCCTGCTTAATTAACATCTAAGTTAAGAGACCTAACTCTTGATTCTACGAAAATGTAATTTGATTCTATTTTTTTAGAATCAAGAGTTAGTTTTCTGTAATTTGATTCTATTTCGCTGTAATTTGATTCCATTTCCCAATCATCCCAAAAAGCCACATAGTGGTGACATTATGGTAGTTAAATACACATAAATATTATGATATCTCAAAAATATTATTATATCTTTGCAAATCAATAGATTTCTGATATTTAAGAAATGAAAGCAAATAGAAACATAATAAATCAAATGCAGACCTTGCTCAAAAGAACAAAGCTCAAGCTTTCTTTGATGTATTTATTATGTGTTTTGTCAAAGCAATTATCAATCAAAGACAAATTCCATATAGAATATTATAATAACTTACTTAGTCAAAATAAAATACTTTTACAACCTTTAGGGGTCTAAAGGGGGAGTAAAGTTTAATTAGCTTTTATCATATCAATCAAACTCCCCCTTATTTCAATAAAAATCACAATAAAAACAATCTTCCAAAATAGACTCATATTTAATTACGAATCTATTATTCTGTACAAATAAATATGTTATAGTTATATAGCATAAATAAGTAAATAAGAATTGACTAAGTAAGATAATAAATATAAATAATAAACAACGATGATAAAAAGAATTAAAATATGTGCAATAGTATTCTCTGTAATACTATGCATAAGTACCAACTCCTTTTCTCAAATAAAAATTAAAGGAGAAAGCAATAAAATAGTTATGGGTCAAGACAGAATTGATGATTCAACAGAAGACCAGTATAATATATTATCAGCTTCTGTTTTTGGTAAGGAAGGTTTCTATAGAGCAGGAAGCAAACTTGCCTTTGGAGATTTTGGAAGATGGGATCGTTGGGGATGGAATGCTTTTATTGGAGAATGGGGACCAACCGATACTGATCAATTATGGTTACATGGGAAAAAAGGATTCGTTCTTACCTACGGGAGAGCTGGAGAAGACTATTATATTATGTGGTTTGATGCCAATACTGACAGAAGACTGCATATTGAGACGGAAGTATTAGTACAGGGAGTAAAAATTCCTGCAAATGAAGAAGATCAACAAGATCCTGATATAATAACAAATCCTTTGGACAGATTACACCACTTAGACGGAATTACAT